>Ga0193729_1000531_pt1 | contig 20066 bp, 25 predicted proteins | sample U1c2metaG_FD_143036 | JGI IMG/M metagenome (GOLD analysis project Ga0193729, IMG submission 143036) | Soil microbial communities from a riparian zone of the East river system, Colorado, United States - U1c2 | ecosystem: Environmental > Terrestrial > Soil > Riparian zone | place: USA: East River...
GATGTTGCGCAGCAAGGTAAAGCATTGCTTGAATGACGGCCCACCTTCCTTCTGGTATTTCAGTTCGGAGACGATGTTCTGCGCCTGGCAGAAATCTTCCTGATGAAGGCGCTCGACACCGGGCGCGCCGTCAATCGTTACGTGCTTGCGGTCGTAGCGTTCGACCAGTAGACACTCGACATCCTCGACTTTTCTGGTTTCCACTTTCGCTGAGGGAAGATTCATCTGCGCCGCAAGCGTCATGCACAGCGCTTCGTTAAACACTACACCTGCAAAGCGCTCGACCGCGGGCTTGAGGATGTGCGTGCTGGGAGCGCCGCCCAAAGGCAGCGAAACTTCTTCGCCTTCGATACGCACGGCGACTTTGTCCTGTGCGCCAGCCAGCGAAAGGCGAATGCCTTTCTCGCCCGCGAGCAAAGGCCGCTTCGGCAGCTCTCTGAGGATTCCGGCTAGTTCCTTCGCGTCGAGCTTCCGGTAGTGATAATCTCGCTTAGACAACTCCTGCCCCGCGGGAATGAACGTCACCGCTCCCGCACATTCGCCGCCGATCTGTTCAAGCATGGCGTAGTCGTTGCGCGCGCTGATGCCCAGATTGCGGGCGATGATTTCGCGTTTGCTCTCTTCCGGCAGAATACCGCCGAAAAATCCCCGGCATTCCTTCGCTGGGAAACGCTCCTTGCGCAGCGGCAGGGATTGCGATAAGGCCGCCGCACCCGGTTTTGCAAGCCAGCTCTCGAGATATTCAAAGGACATCTGGCCGTCGTCGTCCTGGACGAGATGGCCGGCCACCTCTTCATGGAGATAGACATCGAGCGTGCGCGCCATTGCCCTATCCTCGCTTCGTCGCCGCTGGCGGCGGCGTCAGTGTTAGTTGAATGCCGAGAGTCTGCAGGATCGTTAAAACCTTGCCGATTTCGGCGGTTTCTTTGCCCTTTTCGAGTTCTATAATGAATCGTAGGCCAGTGCCCGAGGTCAGGGCGAGCTCCTTTTGCGTCACGCCGAGGCCCTTACGGGTCTCGCGAACCAGCCTGCCAATGTCCTGTGGTGTGTATTTCAAAACCTTGACTCCATTCATAAAAGTTACCGAATGGGAATATTATAGCGTCTTTTGGGCAAAATCCACGCTATGTTACCGTACGGGAATATTTAAATTCTCTAGCCTCCGAGAAAGCCAAAATGCTCCCGTACGGGAACAAAATAAGCACTTGCGCCGAAGCTAAGTTGTTCCTGTCAAGATCGCGCACCTTGGGCCCCAGCAACCAAACCTCTGAAACTGAACGCGTTAGATTCAAAGCTAAGTTGTTCCTGACAAGACGCTCGATGCGACGTTTCTGGTCACGCCCTCGCTGTCGCTGACGATTGCTCTCGACCTGCACGGGACTCTGCTGACGGTGCTGCTGCTGGTAATGAGGATGTTCGTCCCACCACTGCTTCTGGCTATCGCGAACGACCTGGCGATATTCCGGATCTACTTCGAGCTTCCGTCGGTGATAGTCAGCGCGGCGCCGACGTTGGCACTCCGGTCGGCTGCAGACGGCTTGTTGTGGACGGTAGGGAGAACGCAGAAAACTACACTGGCAGTAGACACAGCAGCCGTTCTGGGGCACGTCGACTCCTCAGAGATTTTTACGAGACGAATCTCTGAAAATAATCAAACGGCAAGCGACGTGCAAATTTAGAAACTAATATAGAGTTCCTACCGCATCCTTACCAGCGGGGCTCTGGTGGATCACTGGCCCCGTCCAACACCGGCCAGAATGGCTCCGTTTTTCGCTGGCGTTGACATTAACGCCCTGAGTGTAGTGCCATCCGGCCAATCGTGAAGTTGACAAACGGTTGACAAAACGGTTTTTTGAGGGAGAGCCCCGAAAAGGGGAAAAGTGAGAATCGACGCGTATTTACTGGTGATTTGAATGGTGGGCCTGGGTGGACTTGAACCACCGACCTCGCCCTTATCAGGGGCTGGGAGGCCGAGTATTGCGCAAGGACCTCAAAAACCCCGCGGGAAGAACAGCGAATAGTCATCGTAGGGCGCTCTGTACGATTGTGCACCACGCAGCCCGTCTTGGTGCCAATCTAGAACACCACACTTGAGGCGGCTACTTCACCTGTGGGTAGGGATTAGGAATGCTCCGCGTATTCTCTCATCCAACGTCGCAAGAATTGCACTCTTCGCCTTGGCGAGTTGTGCAAGATGGCCGTCGGTAGTTTGCTTTGCAGTCTTGACCCAAGCGGGAAGGTGCGAGACATCATGATCGTCGGGGATGAAAGTGAACTTCAAGGAATTTCCTGTTTTAAGGCGGAGTAATAGGGTGCGTGTGTGGGCCGTGGTGAATCCATACTGCGGTGCCTGTGCGAGGACCCGGACGAAGCCAAGCTCCGTAATCGAACAAGTTGCCAGCTCCGGAACTCCCCTTGAGGTCAGAGTGTGCACCCAGCTAGCGACGCGCTCGTGGAATTCGTGCTGGAGGAAGCCCAGCGCAACGAGACTGTTCACGTCGAGGAGATACTTCATGGGAAGTCGGATAAAATCTCATAGACCTGTTTGCTGCTCAAGAGTTGAGCGTCTGGACCAGCAGTCAGAACCGGAAGACCGGTAATGCGGTCAACGACAATCCTTACTTTCCGTGCGCGCGTGCCTCGTGGCGTCAACAGAATGCGGCCACCCTCCACCTTTGCGTCGAGTGGGTCTCCCGTCCGGAGACCCAGTTTGCGGCGAATCGGACCGGGAAGAACGACCTGACCTTTCGTTGAAACCTTAGTTTCCATGGTAAGACAATCTTACCCTAATCTGTCTCCGGTAACAACCTCTACAGCTGATTGACGCGACGCTGGACCGAAATTCATCAATGGCTGACCCAAAGCGGGCATCCTGGTCCAGGAATGATAAAAGTCATCTCTGCTGGAGTTAGACCGTCTGCAACTTTGATTCGTTGGTCGGGCCGGGACTCACGTGGTTCGATAGCTTTACCTACATCACATTCGACCGAAGCCACGGCATCATATTCAAAACCTTTTGGAAGTGTGAATTTTCCTGTGTCGTTGTCGATTTGCGGTGCGGTCCCTCCATGACGTGGATAAAGAACATTTTTGAAGTAAATGTTGCTTCGTTCAGGCCGCGTACCATCGGCCCACAGAACGTTGATTTTTATGGTCACCACCTCGAGTTTGCGCAAGCGAAGAGGAGAAAGCCGCAGAGGTGACGATCGAACGACTTTTACGAGAGCAGCTTCCGATTCGTTCTCACCCGCTGGGTAATATGCGGTAGCGAGAGGGCGCTCCGCGTCTGGCGCTCCAAACGAGCTAAACGCGTTAGCGCCTAGGAGATACTCGCCTGGTTCCATTCGATTGAGATTGTATCTTCCTTGATCGTCTGTCCATTCGCTGTGAGTGCCATACCAGCGTGCATCGCCGGTCTTGTGAACGGGAATGAGGTCTACTTCGATATGGCTGATCGGCTTGCCGCTCTCGTCCATGACAGTTCCATGGATGCAGCCAAGACGGTAAAGACGGTCTACGGCACATTCGTCATAGTTAGAAGGCGGATTCAGAGATTTGTCCCAACGATGTATCACAAATACGTAGAGCGCAACGACGGGCACGCCAATCACATGCAGTCGATATTTGTGGCGGCCCTCTATCGTTGGCGCAATTCTGCCTTGAAAGAGAGGCATCGCCGCAATCAAACATCCACTAGCGAGGACAAGACACCACAAAACTGGGCTAATAGTTCTGCCAAGCGTTGGCAGGCGGAACGGCGAAGAGTTAAGACCATATTCCATCCACCAGTGGAATTCACCGAAGGCACTCGGGTCGAGCCCTCGCTAATCGGTACCTCAGAGGTGGTGGCGTGACTGAGTTCTATGTGGGTTATCTTCCGAAAGCACCTTCCGGGATTGCCCGTAAGATGAAGGTGGTCATTGTCGTGCCATTCGCTGCGGCAACGACCTGCGCCATTGGGTTCGCCGCTCTTCAACGGACTTACGCACGATCGTTTTTCGAATCTGGGAAGGAACGCACGTTTGACGGGATCATCGAAGCAAGCCCATACCCGGCCTTACTTTCATCGCCGGACGCGGCGAATTCCAGTCCATTACGTTATCTGCTGGTAGCGAAGGGAAAGCATGGTGCTGATAGCCAGGTGGCCGCCTACGTCGGCAAGAGCGTGCGGTTACGAGGAACGCTGATTTACCGAGATGACCAAAAAATGATCGTGCTGTCTGGCGGTTCAATTGCTGCGCTCGATGACGCTCAGCAGAATCAAGTGGCACCGAAAAACTTGGGCGAATTTGACCTTGCTGATGAGATTGTTGATAGCAAGTGCTATCTCGGCAACATGAATCCGGGAAACGGTAAGGTGCAACGCACCGCGACTGCGCGGTGCGTTGCTTGAGCGGCGGCATTCCCCCAGTTTTCGCGACGAATGACTTCAACGGCTCTCCTGCAGTGCTACTACTGACCGGCCCGACTCAAAAGCGGTTGCCCAGGGAAGCCTTTCTCGATCACGTCGCTCAACCAATGCGGATTCATGGAAGGGTCATGCAGATCGGCAATACATTGTTGCTGGAGACGGAATCGTCTGGCATTGCTTCTCGAAGTTTTCCGCGTCCACCTAAGCAAGGGCGATTGGAGAGAGCACGCCATCGACGCAAGACTACGACCTGGGACGCGCGAAGACACTGCGACGTGCGGTCTGATTCTCTTTGAGGCCTTTAGTCCCGACAAACGCTTGTGTTGACTGCTCTGGCCACCTTCCGCTTCGTCCGCAATCCGTAACTCTTGGCCTTCTTGCTACAAAGCAAATCACTCGGCCCAGCGTGCCGTAGCAGACTGAAATTGGCGGGAGCGACGGGACTCGAACCCGCGACCTCTTGCGTGACAGGCAGGCGTTCTAACCAACTGAACTACGCCCCGCAAACTCACTAAGAATGACTTCCCGCTCCTTGCACAGTCTTGCGGTGTCTTGCACTGCCTTCCACGTCCTTCGACGCGACAGGGCATCGTTCTCGACGTAGCCTAATCGATGCTAGCCGTTCGGGCTTCACCCGAAGGGTCTTAACGCCCTGAGTGTAGTGCCATCCCGGCCAATCGTGAAGTTGACAAACGGTTGACAAAACGGTTTTTTGAGGGAGAGCCCCGAAAAGGGGAAAAGTGAGAATCGACGCGTATTTACTGGTGACTTGAATGGTGGGCCTGGGTGGACTTGAACCACCGACCTCGCCCTTAATTGAGGTCGTTGGTCCCGGGGTATCATTCCTCGCTATACCGGATGCGGTCCGGCTCGACAATCCAAAGCTGATGCTTTGGCGAGTGTTGCAGCAACACGGGGACGAGGCGCTTCAAAAGAGCAACAGGCCGAAAGACCACAATTCCAGGATGAGATTTTGGAGGGTATGGTTGAACATTCGCGAAATCCAGGTCCAGTGTCATCAACACGCGATCTTCCGCGCGGCAACGCTCGGAGAGCACCGAATCGCTGGCACCCGAGAGTTTCTCGTCGGAGGCCGTATCCGTTTCGAAACCCGCCTACGGATCGACGTGTATTCTGTTGGAAGATTCTCGTCGGCTTTGGACTTCAAGCTTTGATTTCCAGCGGCAAATCCACGGTGCCCTCGCGCGTCAACTCAGCCGCATACGCCAATGCCGCATCGATATCCGGGTCGGTCAGCGCCGCGTAGTTCCGCAATACCTCTTCGCGCGAGACCCCCGCTGAAACGTTGTCTAATATGGCGGATACCAAGACACGCGTTCCACGGACATACGCTCGGCCGTGGCAGACGGCCGGGTTCACGCTGATTCACTCACGCCGATTTTGCATAGGTTCATTCTAGTCCCGATCGTGACAGCGTCGTGAGGCCAGTTTTGCCGACCAGTTCCGGTCGAGTGCCGCTCGATCCCGATTGTGGTCGCTAGCCGGCCGGATGTGGTCATCCGTCTATCCCGGAAATTTCCCGTTCATCTATTGATATCATCTCACAATTTGTGATATCGTTTCACGGTACTCGAGGAGTCGTGCATGCCAGCAATTGTTGTGCGTAACATTTCCGCAAAGACTCACCGGGCCCTGCGCGTGCGGGCGAAGCAGCACGGACGGAGCACTGAAGCTGAAGTTCGCGCGATTCTTGATGGGGTCGTACGGCCGCGTCTAAAGCTCGGGTCTGCACTCGCTGCGCTCGTGAAACCGTTCGGCGGCCTCGAGCTCGAGATTAAGAGAGACAAGAAGCCGGCGAAGCCGGCGAACCTGGCGTGATCCTGCTCGATACGAACGTGGTCTCCGAGCCGATGCGGTCGAACCCCGACCGAAGCGTGCTTACATGGCTCGACGCGCAATCGGTGGAGAGTCTCTACCTCGCGACTGTGAGCCTGTCCGAGCTGCTGCTCGGTATCGCTAGCCTCCCGGCCGGCAAACGCCGTAGTGCACTCGCCGGTGCCCTCGACGAACAGATCATCTCGCTGTTCGCCGAGCGGATCGTGCCCTTCGATATCGCTGGGGCAGAAGCCTACCCGGAGATTGTTACACGCGCTCGCCGGCATGGTCATTCGATCGCAGTTGCGGACGCCCAGATTGCGGCCATCGCCGCATCCCGTCGTTTCATCGTAGCTACACGCGACGAAGCTCCTTTTCGAGCCGCTGGCATCACGGTCATCAACCCGTGGACTGCGGCGCCCGCGGGTGAATAGGCGGTCGTCAGTAGGAAGCTTCTTACGCGTCGCTCCCCGCAATGGGAGAGTGCATCGCAAGATGGGATTTTGGAGGGTGTGCTTGGACATTCGCGAAATCCAAGTCCAACGTCATTAACACGCGATCTTCCGTGCGGCGCCGCTCGGAGAGCACCGAATCGCTGGCACCCGAGAGTTTCTCATCGGAGATCGTATCCGCTTCGAAACCCGCCCCACGAAGGATCGACGCGTATTCTGTTGGAAGATTCTCGTCGACTTTGAACTTCAAGCTTTGATTTCCAGCGGCAAATCCACGGTGCCCTCGCGCGTCAACTCAGCCGCATACGCCAATGCCGCATCGATATCCGGGTCGGTCAGCGCTGCGTAGTTCCGCAATATCTCTTCGCGCGGTACACCTGCCGCAACGTTGTCCACGATGACGGATACCAAGACCCGTGTTCCGCGGACACACGCTCGGCCGTGGCAGATGGCCGGGTTTGCACTGATTCGCTCACGCCAGTTTTGCATAGGTTCATTCTAACTAGGTTCAGCCTCCAGCTCTATAAGCACGGGTGCATTGTAGCCGCATCGGTGAAACCCGACTATCGATGGTACCGGTGGCCCGAATTGTCCAGAAGCTACGAGAGCCGCACTCACCGACCCGGATGGAAGGCAGTGTCAAGCGACTGGAACTTTTGGCAAATTTTTGGCAGATCGCTTTTTCGGAGCAGGCCCCAGGAAGGGGAAAAGTGAGAATAGCCGCGTATTTATTGGTGTGAATTGATGGTGGGCCTGGGTGGACTTGAACCACCGACCGCGCCCTTATCAGGATTGAGGTTGTTGTTTCCTGAGTATCATTCTTCGCGATATCGGATGCGGTCCGGCTCGACAATCCACAGCTGATGCTTTGGCGAGGCTTGCAGCAACGCGGGGACGAGGCGCTTCAAAAGAGCAACAAGCGTTGGCATGTCTTGGGACTTACAGTAGAGCGCAAGACCACGATTCCCGGATGGGATTTTGGAGGGTATGCTTGGACATTCGCGAAATCCAGGTCCAGCGTCATCAACACGCGATCTTCCTCGCGGCAACGCTCGGAGAGCACCGAATCGCCGGCACCCGAGAGTTCCTCATCGCTTCGAAGCCTGCACCGCGAAGGATCGATGCGTATTCTGTTGGAAGATTCTCGTCGACTTTGAACTTCAAGCTTTGATTTCCAGCGGCAAATCCACGGTGCCCTCGCGTGTCAACTCAGCCGCATACGCCAATGCCGCATCGATATCCGGGCGCGTCAGCGCCGGGTAGCTCTGCAATATCTCTTCGTGCGGTACACCTGCCGCAACGTTGTCAACTATGACGGATACCAAGACACGCGTTCCGCGGACATACGCTCGGCCGTGGCAGACAGCCGGGTTTATACTGATCCGCTCGCGCCAATTTTGCATAGGTTCATTTTAACCACATTCAGCCTCCAGCGCCATCATCGGCGTCATAGCTTTTTGTTTACGGCATACGATAGACAAACACTGATCGGCCACGGGCGCACCTTCAAAACAGATTAGGAATTGTTACAGTTCCATCGATCAGCGAGCGCTGGACGGCCAAAGGCGCTACGATATTTTAGATGAGCTGAGTTCCACGTCCAAAAGAGAAAGGTCATGCCAAACATTTGGTTCACTGCAGATTTTCATCTGGGGCACAAGAACATTATTCGGTACTGCAATCGCCCTTTTGAAGCCGTTGAGGAGATGAATCATACGATTATTGAACGCCTGAACGCTTGCGTAAAAGCGAATGACATTCTGTACTTCCTGGGGGATTTTTGTATGGGGCCGAAAGCGCGAGCTGCGGAGCTTCGAAAGCAAATTCGCTGCAAGAAGATATTTGGGGTCCCCGGAAATCACGACAAAGACACGCGTAAACTGATTCAGGAGTTTTCCTGGCTCAACGATCTCGCAGAAGTATCGCTTAACGGCCAACGAATTGTCCTTTGTCATTATGCAATGAGGGTATGGAATCGGTCTTCTCACGGCGCATGGCATCTTTACGGACATTCACACGGCAGGCTGCCGGAAAGCGAGACTTTGCCTTCCATGGACGTTGGTGTCGACACTCATGATTTTAGTCCTTGGCATTTTGACGAGATCAACGTGCGCATGGCGCAGAAGATCGAAACCGCACACCAACGGCGGCGGGGGGATACGTGAATCGAGGTATCCGAGAGTCATGGCCCTTGAGGCTACCTAGCCCGAGGCGAGTCGGGAAGGCAGCCCCAAAGATCGTCCGTGGTTTCTTCCGCCGAAAACGGGACTAGTTTGGCCACCGGGAGATTACGGTCTCGGATTACCTCTTCTTCGCCTCCTTTGGCGAAGGTAAGGTACTTGCTCAGTCGGTTCTTCAGTTCCGCCACATTCACACTGCGCATTTGCCGCTCCTTCCTCATGGCTATTATAGCCATGAATGGAGCCAAAATCATGTAGTTTCTTCCCCTTGGAACCTGAAAACCCCCTGGCCAGTGGCGGCCTGGTGGACGGGCGCAACTTCATGGTTCAAGAAAAAGTGGCTTCTCAAATCCGACGCTGCAACGCTTGAGCAATTAGCAAGAATTTGCATTTTCGAGCAACGGGAAGTGATAGAGATTTGGGCGGCCCGAGAAAAACGAACCTTTGACGTCAAGATTCGCATGGTGCCCACAAACTCCAGAGGCTACGTGATGGCAGTCCTTTCACCGTTTAGGCCGCCTTGCCGGGTTCCGCCAAAGGCCGTCGGGGAGACAGCACGCCAACTCAACCTTTTTGACGGGCGATGATATTCGCGGGGCCAACCACTTCTGGACCACTCGCCACAGTCTTTCATATGAGTAGGAAGTCTCGACCAAGTTCGTCGGTTTTGCCCTGGCTCAAACCCGCTGCCTTTGCGTGCTTTGTCCAGTTGTCGAGGGCCGAACGAACATCTCCAAGCAATTCTTGCTTCCGCGGCACGCCAAATCGATCGGCTTCCGCAAGCAAGTCCGCCCTCGTGATTCCATCGAACTTCCCGTTGACGCTCATCAAGTGCTGGTACGTCCATTCGCCTTTTGGATTGTGCGCGTGCGTTACGTCGTACGCGGGGGCCAGTTCCCAACTCTGGCCCTGCCTGAGGAGAAAGCTGAAATTCTTCGTGTGGTCGTCGTAGTTCCTGGACATGACATTGAAAGCCATGCGCAGGAACGTCTGCTGTATTGCATCGTCGCCGAGCCCCAGCCGCGCCACGGTCATGAATAGCTGGGAATAGGCGTGCGTGCCTCGCTGCTTGTAATCCAGGTGATTCATCGCGCAGAGTGTCTGCACGTGGTGTTTGATTGTCTTGCCTCGCACCACGTCCCGGTCGAAGCGCCGCGTCATGAAGTGAGCGCGATCGTTCTCTTCGAGCAGCCGGCACGGAGACATCACGATTCCAGCCTGGGTCGCCATCTTGTGGTACGCATATTCTGTACGGCCGTAATCTCCGCCCGTTCCAAGCTCGAAATCTTTTCCGATTCCGTCAAACTTAACAATCCACGGTTCGAACCCGAGGGCGATATCGAACTGACCACTCCGAATTTGATTTGTCGCCGGAGTCCAGGCGACGACTGCTTTAGCGCGCGCGCCACCCGCCGATGTGCCAACTCGAATAATGTTCGCCAAAGCCGCCTTGGCATGGGCGTCCTCGGAGAGATCGCCCTCCACTGCCTTCCTGGCCTCTTCGACAAGCGATTTCATCTTGAGTGGCGCGGCGCTTTCGCGGTGCGAACCCAATGCCGGCTTGAATTCCAGAGCTCCCATGCCGCGTTTTCCCATGTAGGCCAAACGATCAAGCGTCGCTACTTCCGATTTCGCGGTTCCGTGCTCCGCCATCCAAGCATCGATCAACGCGTTGCCGAAATCGTCGGGCAGCGCGTCCGCAAACATTGCGGGCAGTCGCCGAAACGTGGCCTCCGGTAGGCTCGGGAAGATGAATGTTTCTTGGGAATCTGTCACCGGCATCATGATAGGAGCGAGTTCAATTCCCAGGCGACGCCATGACGGATGATACGCAAATGCATAGTAGCCGAGCTTTGGGTCCGGCGCTAAAGCTCCGACCAGCTTTCCCCAAGCGCGGACTTCGATGACTTGAGTGTTCAAGGATTTGCCTTCCTTGGCCGAGCCAAGCGGCGGTGACGCGCCCGCTGCGGGGGAGTCTTCGTTTTCAGAAGCGCGAGCGGATTGACGGTTGGTTGCGGCGCCAGTATCTCGATGCCTTCGAGGTAGTTCAGCGCCTTCAAAATGCGAAGCAGCGTCTGCACCGACGAGCCACGACCCGCTTCAAGATTTTGCAATGTCGCTCGCGTAACTCCCGCCTTCGCCGCAGCGGCTCGCTGATCGATGTTGCGGGACAAACGCAGCTGGCGGATGCGCCGACCCAGCTCGGCTTGCAGTTCCTGGGGAGTCTTAAATTGCATGTCGCTCATAGCCTGTAATTATAGGCCTTATTACTGGAAATTACAATAAGACCTGGATTTTAAGGCTTTAACGATTAAAATCAATGCTCTAATAAGACCTATATTGTCAGGCTTTAAAATTATTATTGTATATAAAGCCTGTATTATTAGGCTTTAACTATATACTATCCTGACCTTCGTGAGTCCGCCGCTCTAACCCAAGTTCGTCACGCGCTAGTCATTCAAAAGTTTTTCGACCTGAAAAGGATAGCAAACCCTGCGCTTGCAATGGCGGCGATTGAAACGGCGATGTAGTGTAGACCTGCCCTCTTGTGGTAGCCAGCATCCGCGTGACACGATCCGTCCAGAATGTTTTTGCGTTCGAACCATCGAATCAAGGATGGCAAAGATCACACCTACTGGTCGCTGGTTGAAACTGTGCGATTTCAGGAGCGAGCGCGAGTGAAATCGCCGTCACTCGATCTCGCGCTGATCGTCCGCGGGGCCGACGTGCAAGGGCAGGAGCATCTCTGCTGCGAGAGTCTCGGACTGCGTGCCATCGCTCAGGGCTTCACGTTTTCCGGGATAAGCGACGAAGAGCGGCTGGCGAAGGAATTCCCACTCTACGACGCGCTGTATGAATACGTCCGTCAGAAGCCGAACGAGCAGTAGCAACACGAATTGCTGGACTTTCAAACTCGAACACTAGGAGGTTCGTCACATGCTTCGTTTTATCCAAAAAGGAATGGTGGTTTTATTTGCGAGTCTTTGTTTGCTGTTTTGCGGCGTGAGCGCTTTTGCTCAGGACGTGCCAAGCGATTATCAGGACGTTCTAAAATTTCTCGACCGGAAGGGTGATTTCAAGGCGGGCGTTCTCAAGGTCAACATCCCGCGCAGTGACTTGAAGATGTCCATCCACGGTTTCTCGACGCCCACGCCTTTTGGATTCGGCGGCTGGATTGCGCTCACCAAGGGTGCCGACGGTTCGGATGTGATGGGCGACCTGGTGCTCCTGCAGGAAGAAGTGAACCCCGTCATGTCCGCTTTCTTGGATAACGGAATCGATGTCACCGCGCTGCACAACCACTTCTTCTGGGACGACCCGCACGTCTACTTCATGCACGTACATGGCATGGGAAAAGCGGCCGACCTGGCTCGCCGCGTGAAGCCGGGAGTGGATCTCATCGGCCATGTCACGCCGCTCGCCCCCGCGCCGAGCTCTGGCACGGGCACTCCGCTAGACACAGAAAAACTAGCCAAGGTGATTGGCCATCCTGGCGAGCCATCGGGCACGGTCTACAAAATCACCATCGGTCGTGACGACATTGCCATGAAAGACCACGGTGCGGCGATCAATGCCCGCATGGGGCTGAACACGTGGGCCGCGTTCGTCGGTACGCAAGAGGATGCCGCGATCGCTGGCGACATCGCCATGCTCGAAAACGAAGTCACGCCGGTGCTGAAGGCGCTGCGCAAGAACGGCCTCGATGTAGTCGCCATTCACCATCACATGACCGAGGAGCGGCCCCTCGTGATCTTTCTCCACTATTGGGGCAGAGGTCCGGCCGAAAAGCTAGCCACAGGCTTCAAAGCGGCTCTGGACGAACTCGGTAAGGGGGGCGCGTCGCACACAATGGCGCACTAGCAGAAAATTCCAAAGAGAATCACGGGAGGCTTGGTATGGGGAACAAACGAATTTTGATGGTCGGATTTATCGCGCTGTCCGGTGCTCTGGCACTCGTGGCGAGTCCCGGTGGCCGCACTCTCAAGAAGGTGACGGAGTTCGATTTGCCGGGACCGCCCGGCAAGCGTTTCGACTACCTCACCATTACGCCCGACGATCACTATTTGCTCTCCGCGCATCTCGCCGCAGGGCAGATGTACGTCATCGATCTGCGCACCAACAAAATTGTAGCCACGGTTTTGGATACTCCAGGTGCAGAAGGCGTTGAGTACGTCCCCGAATTAAAGAAGGCTTACACGTCGAATGCCGGCGACAACACCATTGGCGTGGTGGACCTTCGGCAGATGAAGGTCATCAAGAAAATTCCCACCGAAGCCAAACCGGACGGCAGCGCCTACGCTGCGTCTTTTCACAAGCTGTACGTTTCCGATGAACGGGGCAAGGCGGAAGCCATCGTGGATGTCCGAACGGACAATATCGTGAAGACGCTGCACTTCGACAGTGAAGCGGGAATGCCGCAATACGATCCCATCGCCCAGAAAGTGTACGTCAACCTCCAGGACAAGAATATTTTCGCCATCATCGATCCGGCCACGGATGAAGTGGTAGGGCGCTACCCGGTGGGACGCTGCGAAGGGAATCACGGGATGACTCTCGACCCGGAACATCATCGCGCCTTCCTCGCGTGCGAAGGGAACGACCTCATGACCGTCTTCAATCTCGACACTCACCAGCCAATCGCCTTTCTGCCGATGGCGGGCGGTCCGGACGTAATCAAATTCGATCCCGGTCTCAAGCGCATTTACGTGGCGTGTTCGAGCGGTGCCATCTCGGTCTTCCAAATGGATGATCCGGACCACTACCGCAAGCTGGAAGACTTTCCGGTTCAGAAGAAAGTACACAGCTTGGCGGTGGACACCGACACGCACCGTGTCTACGCGCCCGAGCAGGAGGCCGACGGCAAAGGCGTTGCGCGCATGGTCGTGTATGACGCCGTAATCAATCCGTAGACGGGACGCATCTCTCGATGTGGTCCCTACCGATTCTTCGATCGCCCAGAGCGGGTGCCAGAGAATTACGATGCCGACCATCGACGCAGTACCCGGTGTACTCAAAGGACTGACCCGCGATGGGTGGCTTTTGTTCTTTACTCGATTCATGCGCCTATTCGCGTACGGATCGCTATCGGTCGTTCTGGTCTTTTACCTGATCGCCCTGGGGCTCAGCGAATCCCAAACGGGCCTACTTCTCACCCTCACGCTCGCCGGCGATGTCGTGGTTTCGCTCTATCTCACGACTCGCGCGGATCGGATTGGCCGGCGGCGTATGCTGATTGTCGGAGCCATTCTCATGGCGGCCGCGGGCCTGGCGTTTGCCTGCACCAAGAATCTCTTGCTCTTAATTATCGCCGGTACGATTGGCGTCATCAGCCCCAGCGGAAACGAAGTGGGCCCGTTTCTCTCGATTGAACAAGCCGCGCTTTCTCACGTGGTTTCCCAGCGGTCCCGAACGGAAGTATTTGCGTGGTACGCGCTAACCGGGTCGGTGGCGACCGCGATGGGGGCGCTCTTCGGCGGGACCGTCACGCATGCGCTGCAAAGATCCACGTTGACGCCTGTGGGAACCTATCGCGTTGTCGTGGTTCTGTACGCGGTTCTCGGTGTCATGTTGGCGTACTCCTTTACCCGCCTTTCGCCCGCGACGGAAGTGAGTTTGCCGCAAGAACGGTCGGCTTTGCCCGGAACGATCGGGAGTTTCTTCGGGATCGGGCATTCCCACCGAGTGGTTATGAAACTTTCGAGTCTGTTCGCGCTGGACTCGTTTGCCGGTGGTTTTGTGGTGCAGAGCTTCGCCGCGTATTGGTTCTACCTGCGGTTCGGTGTAAATCCTGGGACGCTCGGTGTCATTTTCTTTTGGGCAAATATCTTTGCGGGGATTTCCGCACTACTGGCGTCCCGCCTGGCCTCGCGCTTGGGCCTTGTCAACACAATGGTCTTCACGCATCTTCCTTCCAACATTTTGCTCATCCTTGTGCCGCTGATGCCCAACCTTAAGCTGGCGGTTTTGGTTCTTCTGGTGCGTTTTAGTATCAGCCAGATGGATGTTCCAACGAGGCAGTCGTACACGATGGCCGTGGTCCGTGCGGAAGAACGCTCGGCGGCCGCAGGAATTACCGGCGTAGCGCGAACGACAGGTGCTGCCATCAGCCCCTTGTTCGTGGGTCTTATGTTTGCCCGGCCTTCTTGGATCAATGTGCCGTTCTTCATGGCCGGCATACTGAAAATCGTCTACGATCTTTTGCTCTACAAAGCATTCATAGCCATTCCGCCGCCGGAGGAGCGGTAACCGGGATACGGAGGTGTCGGAGGGTACGGGAGTTTCTCCTCGTTGGCTCGTTCCACCGCGCTCCTTACGATTTCTTCAGCAAATCTTAAGTAGCTTTGTAAGGCCAACCCGGTGTACGAGAGTACGGAACTGGGTCCACGCCTGTAGGACGAATCCATTAGCATTGCCGTCTCCGCAGGGGCACAGCCTGGGAACCCGCGGCCCCAGGGAGACCGGGCTGCGAAGTGCAAGGAGAAAAAATCCCGTGAAGATGTTTTCTGTAGTCACACTCATTGTGCTCGCGTCATGGAGTACCCCAGCCTATGCGCAGGACCATGCTCCCCTCCGACTCGTCCAAACGATTCCCATGCCGAACGTCAAAGGCCGCATTGACCACATGGATGTGGATGTCAAAGGCAATCGGCTCTTTGTAGCCGGCCTCGAGAATGGCTCACTCGAAGTGGTCGATCTTCACGGTGGCAAATGGTCGAAAACCATTCCTGGTTTTAAGAAAACACAGGGCGTCGCCTATGTTTCTTCCCTCAATAGAGTGTTCGTCGCCAGTGGAGATGACGGCATGCTCCGTGTATTCCGCGGCGACACGCTCGACCTGCTGGACGCGATCAAGCTGGATCTGGGACCCAACCGTGTCGCGTACGATCCCCATCGCAAACTTCTCTATGGGGGATACGGCGGTAAGGATGCAGGCAAGGATTACGGGGAAGTCGGGATTATCGACGCCAATACGGATAAGCATGTTGGCGACGTCAAAGTGGAGGCGCACCCTGCGGAACTTCTGCTGGATGAGTCCGGCAATACCTTGTTTGTTTTTGTTTCCGCTGCAAGCAAAGTTCAAGTTGTGGATACAAAGAAACGCGAGGTGGTGTCCACGTGGCCTGTCAGCAGCCAGCGGAATGGTGACGGAGCGTTTGATGAAAAGACGCATAGGTTGTTTATCGGGACGCGGACACCCCCGCGGATGATTGTCATGGATTCTCAGACCGGCAAGGAGATCGCAAATCTCCCGACCGTTGAGGGCATGGACGGGGTCTATTTCGATCCTCGACTCAAGCGGATCTATATTTCCGGGGGCCGCGACTTTGACGTTGGATACATCTTCGCCTACCAGCAGAAAGATGCCGACCATTACGAAACCATCGGGAAAATACGCACAAAACCAGGTGCCGGTACCTCGTTTTGGTCCCCGGAGCTGAATCGCTACTACGTCGCCGCACCTGCTCAGGAGAACGAAGGGGCCGCTATTCTTGTCTTCGAGCCCGAGCCCTGAAATTCTTCGGACACGGTGGATTCTTCAGAAGAAGGAAGCAGTAAAAAAATCTCTCTCAGGAGGAGATATGAAGAAGTGGCTGGCTGTTGGTGTGGTGGCTTTGGGTACATTGGGCTTGCTCATGATGCGAAGCACAAAAAGTGCAGTCGCGGCGCCTCAGGTGGCGTCCCGCGAACTTGCACCGTTGCAGCTCATTCAAAAAATACCGGTGCCGGGTGTCGCCGGTCGTATCGATCATTTCACGGCATTCCCCAAGCGCCGGCTCCTGATTTTTGCCGCCCTGGGCAACAACTCGATGGAGATTGTGAACACCTTTCAGGCCAAAGTCGTTCAGAGCGTTAAGGGGTTGGATGAACCTCAGGGCGTACTCTATGTTCCCGGATTGGACAAAATCTTTGCGGCCAACGCGGGAAACGGCACGGTCAAAGTTTATGATGGCAAAACCTACGCGCTTCGCAAGAGCATCGAGCTGGGTGCGGAATCCGACACCGACAACCTGCGATGGGATGAAGATTCGAAACGAGTTTTTGTCGGGATCGTCGGCGGCATCGCTATGATCGATGCAGTGACGGAAACTCATGTCGGGAAGGACCTCAAGGGCAGCGGAGGTCACTCCGAGTCGTTCCAGTTGGAAAAGAAAGGGTCTCGCATTTTCGTCAACGTCCCGGAAGACGGCAGTGTGGTCAACGTGATCGACCGGAAGACCGGCGAGTTGACCAAATGGGGACTCAACGGAGTCAAAGCAAACTATCCCATGGCGCTCGATGAAGACGATCATCGCCTCTTCGTGGTGACCCGGAGACCCCCGTTCCTAATCGTGCTGGATACCGATACGGGCAAAGAAGTAGCGAGAGTCCCGGTCGGAGGATCGTGCGACGATGTCTACTACGACGCGGAGCGCAAGCGGATTTATGCGCTCGGCGGCGAAGGATTCATCAGCGTGGTCCAACAGAATGACCCGGACCACTATACGCTGTCCGCAAATATCCCTTCTGCCGTGGGCGTGCGCACGGGCATTTTCTATGGAACGAGTCTGTACGTCGGCGTGCCGGCGTCGGGGCTGGAACCCGCGCAAATCTGGAATTATGCAGTGCCCGAATAGCGTGTAAAAAGCGAAGGCCCAGGCGTGTGCGAACAAGTGCGCGGAATTATGAATTTATGACATGCCGGATCGACGGACCACAAATCTCGGTTCCATGAGCAACTTCTCCCGCAGGCAAGGCAATTTAGCGTGCGGGCTTCTTAGTCTGTGTCTCTCGTTATTCCGACCGTCTGGGGCGAACGCCGAAGCTTCACCCGCAAAGGGCGAGTCCGCTCGGATTAATGCGGAAGCAACTTCTGTTGATCACGCCCCAAAGCTCGACGGAACCTTGAACGACCCGCTCTGGCGATCCGCCAAACCCATTATGGAGTTCCGTCAACGGGAACCCCACGAAGGCGATCCGCCAACCGAGAAGACGGAAGTGCGCATTCTCTACACGCGACACGCCGTGTATTTCGGAATTCATTGCTATGACTCCGAGCCTTCGCGGATCATCGCGACCGAACTCCGGCGGGATGTAAGCCAAGACCTGGACGACCACTTCGAAATCCTGATCGATTCGAACCACAATCGCCGTGGGGCATACGTATTCGAGGTCAATCCTCTTGGTACGCAAAACGACGGCCTCATCGTGGATGAGCAAGGAGACACAAATGGAGGAGACTTCGACCGGGGGTGGGACGGAGTGTGGACGTCCGAGGCGCGCATCACTCCCGACGGATGGACCGCGACAATAGAAATTCCATTCACAACCCTCAATTTCACTCACTCCAGCGATGTGGCCTGGGGTCTGAATTTGAAACGCTTCATCCGCAGAAAGAACGAAGAAGATCTCTGGAGCGCTTATCGGCGAACTTTTGGGATCACCAAGGTCTCGGAGGCGGGAGAGTTGCGGGGCGTCAAGGACATCGGAAGTGGAAGACTCTTCATTGTGAAACCATACGGACTAGCCCGCTATGATAAGCAGACAGGGGAGAACCCCAAATTCCCGTTCACGGGCGAGTAGACATCAAGTACGGCCTTACTTCAAATCTGGTCTTGAATCTGACGGGGAACACGGATTTTGCCGATGCCGAAGTCGATCTTCAGCCTTTCAATCTCACACCGTTCAAGGTGTTCATTCCGGAGAAGCGTCAGTTCTTCCTCGAAAACGCGGGCATCTTCAATTTTGATATCGGCGACCAGGACCAATTGTTCTTCAGCCGTCAGATTGGAATTGATCCGATAACCGGACAACAGGTGCCGATCAATGGTGGAGCCAAACTCGCCGGGACATTTGGCCGCATGGAAGTGGGCGTAATGGACGTCGACACCCGTTCCAGTGGACCCAATCCCTATGCGAACTATGCCGTCGCACGATTGAAAGAATCACTGTGGGCCGGCTCTTACATTGGTGTGATGGGCATCGACAAGCGATCGGGGAATATACAGGACAATTTCAATCAGACGGGAGGCGTCGACACCCGCCTGATCTTCTTCAAGGATTGGTTCGTGGATGCCCACATGGTTGGAACACGATCACCTGGAGACCTAAGTGGTGCCAGTGACGTGGGGGCATCGCTGTCGTATCGATCAAACTGGCTCGACGGAATCGTCGAGCGAAGAAAAATTGGGCCAAACTTCAACCCGGAAGTGGGTTTCATTGAGAGGGTGGATTCGAACGAAACGTACGGGAACTTAACTTTCAAGGTGAGATCCAAAATCAGTGGCGTCCGCGAACTGCAATTCGAGGGATTCATTCTCCATGCGCCCGATACGCGGAACGAGGTCTCGACGCAAGAATGGCAGGGTACGTTCCGCGCCGAGTTCAACAACGGGGCCTACACCGACGACGATATTGCGGACGTGTTCAGGCAGCTGATCACAACCCCCTTTCATATTTACAAAAACGTGTTCATTCCGAACGGCCTGTATCACTTCGCACGCCACCAGCTCACCTACGGGTCAGGCCAAGACCGCCGATTTACTTACAATTTCTTCGAGCGCTTTGGCGGCTATTACGGAGGAACTCTGAATGAATTTCGAGTACGGGCCAATTATCGGCCCACACCGAAGTTCTCGATTTCCGCTTCCGAGACCTGGGATCGCTTCCGATTGCCACTGACGAACGGTAGTTTTTCCGTGGTGCTGGCAAGCTTACAAGGCAACTATTCGTTTAGCCGCTTCTTGACGTTCACCAGCCTCATTCAGATGGATACTTCAAACACGCAAGCGGTCAGTGCCAATTTGCGTTTGAGATATAACTATCGACCGGACAGCGACCTCTACATCATCTACAACGTTGGCACACAATTCGCCAGCACCGGCGAATCCTCCACAGGTCCGTGAGACCCGCTTCGCCGTGAAATGGACCTATTCGTTCGCTCCATGAATTCATGGCTCGTAGTTAGATGTGATGGGCGGAGTTGTTGGAGTCGAGGGGTGTGCGCCCAAGGCAGGCGTTCTAACCAACTGAACTACGCCCCCGCAAACTGACTAAAAATGACTTCCCGCTCCTTCCACAGCCTTGCAGGGTCTTGCACTGCCTTGCACGTCCTTCGACATGACAGGGCAGCATTCTCGACAATGCCTAATCGATGCTAGCCGTTCGGCCTTCACCCGAGAGGGTCTTAACGCCCTGAGTGTAGGGCCG
>Ga0193729_1000533_pt1 | contig 20034 bp, 19 predicted proteins | sample U1c2metaG_FD_143036 | JGI IMG/M metagenome (GOLD analysis project Ga0193729, IMG submission 143036) | Soil microbial communities from a riparian zone of the East river system, Colorado, United States - U1c2 | ecosystem: Environmental > Terrestrial > Soil > Riparian zone | place: USA: East River...
TCGCGATCAACGGCGCGCTTCTTTAAGTCCGCGCGCTTGTCGTGAGCGACTTTTCCCTGCGCGACGCCGAGCTCGGCCTTCAGCTTCCCATTTTTCCAGTACAGTTTAAGAACGACAAGCGCGCGACCTGCAACCTGTGTTTCGCCGTAGAGTTTATCGATCTCCTGGCGATGTAATAGAAGTTTGCGAACACGTTTCGCGGCCGGAATTTCGTGGCTGGCGCGTTCGTACGGTTGAATGTCGGCATTGTGAAGAAAGGCTTCGCCCTGTTCGATGCGGGCAAAGGCGTCGCTAATATTTGCTTTGCCAGCGCGGATCGATTTGACCTCGCTGCCTTTCAACTCAAGGCCCGCTTCGTAGCGCTCCAGAATGTGGAAATCGCGCAATGCCTTGCGATTAATGATCGACTCGGTCGCCATAATCGCGTCCGGAAGGCGATGGGAAACCTACGCGCCGTTGGAAGGACCCTTGAGCGATTCGTAAGTGAGCTTGCCCGCGATGATTTCCTTGAGCGCGATGTCGGTGAGGGAGGCGCGCGGACCCACCTCCACCATGGGCCGATGTCCCAAGCCGAGTTGGCGCACTCGCTTGGAAACGACATTAATCAGGAGTTGCTGATTGGGGATGACTTGGGCTGCTTCCTGAAGGAGTTGAGTCGTCATATTGCGCAAGGAACGGACGGGGCGGAATGCTTCCGTCGGGAATTGAAGAATGATCGGCGAGTCGCTTACGAGAGCGGGCGGAAGAGGCAGTGGAGCGAGCATGGCAACGACAAAGCGAATCGTGACTTTGCTGGCGGCGCGCCGGGTTGTCAATCGGATTTGTTAAGCGCTTGCCATGAGCGCGGAAATACGCGAAGTAAAGCGCGGCCGAAAGAAATCCGCGGCCGTCAGTTCGGGCTGTGGCTCAGCTTGGTAGAGCGCCTGGTTCGGGACCAGGAGGCCGTGGGTTCAAATCCCACCAGCCCGAGAATCTTCACCGGCCACAGATTTTCTTCGAAATTCCGAAATCTGTGAGAATCGGCGTAATCTGGTTTCAAATTCATCATATGACTCTGCAATTCGAAACGACGAAGCCGAGACAACTCGTTAATCAGACCTTCTCTTCGGGCGCCAGGCTGCATTCATGGTCCGGCGCATTCCGCGCAACGAGAGAAGAACTAGTTGAAGTTCGTCGCATCACATGCTTGCATTTCGAGCCGCCGACACGGCATGCTGCTGAAACCCTTATGGGCTCTCTAAAGAAACGACGCAAAGCGAAGATTTCGAAACACAAACGCCGCAAGCGCATGAGGGAGAATCGTCACAAGAAGCGCCTGCGCTACAAAACGTGAGCGCGCGTTGCGTTTTGATTGTTCGTTAGGCTGGCCGACGCTAGGTTGCGAACGGCGCCGCTCACAGCTACAATCGGAAACATGACCGAACAGAAGCACTGGGGTCTCCGCGCTCTCCGGTACCTTCTTTTCGCGCTCGTTTTTTTTTCCTCGGCTAACCTCGGAACCGCGCGGACGGCGCGCGCTCTCTCGGCGAAAATTGAGCCTTCGCCGGCCGCCGCGCAAAAAAAAATCGGTCGACAGGATGATTCCTTTGACCTCGCGCCGGCCAAGGACCTCGCCCTCGGCGCGGACGGCGCGCGCAAGGCCGATGCGCTCGCTCATTTTGTCGAAGGAACGTCGTTCGAAGAGAACGGCGAGATAGACAACGCGCTTGAGGCGTACCGCAAAGTGCTCAATGTCGATCCAGGCCAATCCGAACTGGCGTCGCGTGTGGCCGCTTTGCTGGCCCGGCAGGAGGATTTTCCGCAAGCGATCGATGTTCTAAAAGACGCGATCAAGGCCAACCCCAATGAGCCCGATCCTTATCTCCAGCTCGCTTTTATCTATGCGAAATATCTCAAGAAAACGGACCAAGCCGTCGATTACGCCAACCGGGCCATCGCACTCGATCCGCGTAACATCGAGGCTTATCAGCGTCTCTGCGAAATCGAACTGGCGGCCGGTGAAGAAAAAAAAGCGCGCCAATCATTGGAGCGCGCCACAAAAGTTCATAGCGACGACCCAGCCTTCTGGGCACGGCTGGGGAAACTTTACGCGGCGATCATTTTCAAACCCGATTCCGAACCGAAGCCCGACGACTTGGCACGCGTCAATGAGATCTTCAAAAAGGCGGCGGAAAACGCGGGCGACGATCCGGCCGTCCTCAAAGCCGTCGCGGACTATTACGCATCGTCGCAACAAATAAAGGAGGCTATCCCGCTCTATCTTCGCGCACTCGAATTGCAACCGGAGGACGCGAACGCGCGAGAGAAACTCGCCGCCGGTTTTGTCGCGACGAATCAGCGCGCCAAAGCGATTGAGATGCTCGAGCAAATTATCAAAGAGCATCCGGAAAAATATCAGCCATACGATTTGCTGGCGCAGGTTCTGGACGATGACGCGCGATCGCTCCAGCGCGCGAACAAGCCCGAGCAGGCAACAGCTGCGTTCGCGAAAGCGGAGGCAAATTACGAGCAAAGCCTGTTGATCAATCCCGCTCATGCCATTACCTACCTGCGACTGGCAGAGTTGCTTCTCGGCCCCGTGAAAGATGCCGGGCGCGCGGTGGAAATCCTCACCGAAGCGCGCCGCCGTTTCCCGGACGCGCCGGAAATCGCCTACTATCTCGCCCTCGCCCAGCGCGAAGCAAAACAGACCCAGCAAGCGGTGGCGACTTTCGAGGAAGCACTGCACGAAGCTGAGCTCGAAGACAACGAAATCGTAAACGCGCGCTTCTATTTTAATTACGGCGCGACGGCGGAGCAGGCAGGTCTATATGAAAAAGCCGCGGATTTGTTTCGCAAATCAATCGCTCTCGATCCGGCCAACGCCGCCGATGCCTACAATTATCTCGGCTACATGTGGGCGGATCACAACCTGCACATGGATGAAGCCGAGGACATGATCAAACGGGCACTCCAGATCGAGCCGAACAATGGCGCCTATCTCGACAGTCTTGGATGGCTCGAGTTTCACCAGCGAAAATTTGATCAAGCCCTGGCTGATTTGCTTCGCGCCGCGAAAAACATGGCACATGACGACCCGGTCGTGTTCGAACACATGGGCGATACTTATTTGAAACTGAACCGCGTGCCCCAAGCGTTGGAAGCATGGCAAAAGGCGATGGCGCTCGATCCGCAAAACAAGCAGTTGGCGCAGAAGATCGAGAGCACCCGGACCACGATCAGCAAAGGTGCGCCAGCAAAGCCGAATCCGCTCCAATAACCAAAATGTCGATTCAGCATTTGGCCTCATTCGGCAAACACAGAGAGCGAGGAGCGTGATGCTTGCATGAACAAATATCCGACGCCCTGGCAGCAAAAAACGATGTGGGCCGCGCTTACCGCTCTCTTCGTTGTTTTTCTCATCACAGTTGTCGGCGGCGTTATCTGGATCGGTGCGAACATAATCAGCTATCTGCAGCCAATCTTAATTCCCGTCGCGATTGCACTGATTCTCGCGTATCTGCTTGACCCGCTGGTGACGAAAATGTGCAAAGGCGGCCTGGGCCGCACCAAGGCGGTCGCTTTGATTTTCGCCATCATCTTTCTCGCGCTCGGTGGATTGATTGCCTGGATCGTGCCGACGATTTCGATGCAGAGCGCGAATTTCGCGAAGGAACTTCCCGGCTACACGCAAACAGCGCGCGATCGCGTTGTCGATCTTATCTTTCGTTACGACAGGGCCTTTGGCATGCCCAGCAGCGCACGGGGTAAGTCCGAAGTGCCCACTACCAGTTTCGTAAACTGGCTGCTCGGCTCCCCTGCTCCGCACGCTCAAGCAACAGCAACCCCCTCGCCAGCGGCAACTCCAGCGCCGGGAACGGCCGCGTCCCCAAGCGAAGTGATCGCGCCCACGCCATCTTCAAAGCTGACCACAGCCGAACGCCAGCGAATCCAGGACGCGGTGCAAGGATTAATTCCCGGTCTGGAACGTCAATTGCCTGCCTGGAGCGAAAAGTTTTGGAACCTTCTCAAAAAGAGCATCGGCGGATTTCTTGGCGTCACCGGTTTTCTGCTCAGCCTCGTGTTGGTGCCGATTTATTTATTTTTCTTTTTAAAAGAAAGACCCCGCATCGAAAAAAGATGGAAGGATTATCTGCCGCTGCGCGCCTCACCGCTTAAGGACGAAGTCGCGGAAGTCTTGTCGCAGATCAATCATTACATCATCGCTTATTTCCGCGGACAGTTGCTGGTCTGTCTGGTGGACGGCGTTCTCATTGGCAGCGCTCTCACCCTTCTCGGCCTCAATTTCGCGCCGCTCATCGGCGCGCTCGTCGTCATCCTGACGATGATCCCGTACATCGGCATCGTAGTTTGCTGGGTGCCGGCGGTGCTGATCGCCGCTTTTCAATGGGGAGATTGGTGGCATCCATTTTGGGTGACGGTGATTTTCATCGGCATCCAAAACCTCGAAGGAATGTTCTATGCTCCGCGCATTGTCGGTACTTCCGTCGGTCTCCATCCGATGACGGTGATCGTGTCGATCTTTGTCTGGGGCTTGTTGATTGGCGGATTACTTGGTCCAATTCTCGCCGTGCCCCTGACAGCCGCGGTCAAGGTGCTGCTGACGCGCTATGTTTGGGGGCGGCGCCTGCGTAAAGAGACAATTGAATCGATCGAAGAGGTACCCGTCGTCGCGAGTTCACAAACCGCCGAACCGTAGCTCCCGCCCCGAAAGCTTTCGGGGCCGCGAGTTGCATTCCGCTCCGCTCCGCGCATAAGAAAAAAGAGATGGCGGAAAAAATTATACGCGTCCGGCGCAGAAGAAAAATCCGGCCCTTCCCCGGCGTCGGATCTATCCCCATCTTTGGACGCCATCTATCACCGGCCGGGATCGCTCTTTTAATCGGCGCGACCGCTCTGGTCATCGTTCTCGGCGTGGTTTTCTTCAGCTACGGTTCAAAGCTTTATGACCACTGGCGGGAAACTCGTTTGCTCCAACAAGCGACTTCGACGCTGGAGCAAGGAAAATTTCAACAAGCGGCGCAGACCGCGCGCGAGGTCCTGGAACTGCATCCGGATTCGTTGCCCGCGCTCTACATTCTGGCGGAAGCAGCCGAGAAGAGGAACCTCGAGGAAACAGTTTCCTGGCGCGCACAAATCGCACGCCTTCTTCCAAATGATCTCGATAGTCAGCTAAATCTCGCCTCCGCTGCCCTGCGATTTAGCCAACTCGATATCGCGCGAAAAGGGCTCGACCATGTGCCCCCTAACGACCGCGACAGAGCTGCTTTCCATGTTGTCGCCGGCTGGCTCGCACGCGCAGAGGGAAACCTTGCCGAGCAAGAGCAGCAATTCGCGGCCGCGGTCAAGAAAGAGCCGGGCAACGATCTTTATCAATTTAATCTTGCCGCACTGCAAATCCGTTCCGCCGACGAGGGAAAGAGCGCAACTGCGCGCGCCAACCTCGAGCGACTCAGCAAAATCGCTCCTTTCCGCACCGGCGCATTGCGCGCATTGCTCAATGACGCGGTCGAGCGCAATGATTTCGACGTCGCCGACACGTTAGCGCAACAGCTCCAGATGTCGCAGCAGGTCACTTTCGCCGATTACCTGCTCTGCCTGAACTTTTATCGCAAGCTCGACCAGGAGAAATTCGCGGCTTTGCTGGAGAAAGTAAAACCATTTGCCGCGCGCAATTCGTCCGATCTCGCCCTCCTCATGGATTGGATGAATAATAATGGTCTCGCTGCCGAAGTCCTGAAGTGGCTCGACAAGTTGCCTTCCGAAATTACCACTCATCCGCCAGTCGCCATCGCGGTGGCTGAGGCCTTCGCCGAAATGAAAAACTGGTCGCGGCTCAAGCGCTGGACGCGCACCGGCTCATGGAAAGACGAAGACTATCTGCGACTCGCTTATCAAGCCTTCGCCTCACGCCAAGCGCGCCAATCGATCGCCGACGCGGAATTCGCTTCTCTCTGGCGCGCGGCTGAACGCGCGGCCAACGACCAACCTGACCGCGAAATCAAACTCGCACGGCTCGCAACCAAATGGAACTTGTCGATAGAAGCGGAGCAACTTTGGTCGCGCGTTTCCAGAAATCCCCCGACACGCCGCGAAGCACTCGATACGCTTTACCGGATTTATCGCGCGAACAACGAAATGAAAAAACTCTATAACGTTCTCCAGCGCTTGCACGAAAGCTCTCCCAATGAGCCCGCCATCACCGCGAACCTCGCGCGGCTCGGGCTAAACATCGACCAAAACACATTAGAGGCGCAGAAACTCGCCAAGGAAGCTTACGATCGCGCGCCGAACGACGTTAATTGTGCCGTGACCTACGCATTCTGCCTCTACGGCCTCGACCGCACGGCCGAAGGCCTCGATATCATAAAAAAATTGCCGCCGGATCAATTGCACGATCCCCATGCTGCGGTTTACGTCGCCTTGCTTTTGCTCGACCAGAATCAGACGGAGGCAGCCCAGGATTACATTGAAGCCGCGGAGCGCGGCCCGATTTATCGCGAAGAGAAAAAATTGCTCAGCGAAGCCAAGTCCAAGCTAGTCCCGGCCTCGCCCAATCCATCGCCCTCCCCTTCGCCGTCGGCACCAGCGCCTGCATCCACGCCCGCCCCAACATCGACATCGACACCGATCAACAAGTTGGTCGGGCCGAGATCGACTCCGACAATTCATTCATAAACGCTGCGGGCGCTCGCCGCGGCGAGCGCAACCAGCCAAATGTGAATAGCTCGCCAACGCCAAACCGCCCTGAGCGCGGCTGCTACAAGTTAATCCTTGTACGGATCGACAGTGTCGCGCCCAGCCATCGCCACGCCGAGCGGACGAAGCACGTTCAAAATTCGAATTGTTCCTGTATGCGCTGCTAGCACATCTGGCAGTCGCCGATAAGCTTGCGGCGCTTCATCGAGATCGCCGCCGCGGAGCACAACTCCTTTATCAGCGATCCACTTCATCATTTCGTCGTGCCGAACGAGTCCCTCTTGACGGATTCGCTTCTTGCCAACTTTGACGAAGCGTCCCTTCGCCGCCGTTCGCGACATGATTCGCCCCGCGCCGTGAATTGTGGAGAAGAGCGCCTCGCGCGAAATCGGCGAATCAATTCCTTCGATGATCACCGCGTCATCGCCCATGCTTCCACCGACGAAACCTTTCTGCCCTGGAAAAGCCGGCGTCGCGCCCTTGCGCACGACCCAATATTCCCCGCCGTTATGTTTTTCGCGCCAAGCGAAGTTATGATGGTTGTGCACTTCTTCGACAATCTCTGCGCCCAAAATTCCGCGCACGACATGCCGCGCCACCGCTTCGCGTCCGGCATACGCGTAACGCCCCGCCAGATGCATTCCGGCGAGATAATCGTGGCCGATCTCCGATTTTTCATCGACCACCGTCGGCGGCACGTCCATTCCGTCTTTGCCACCGGCCGCCTTTAAAAAGTGCGTCGCGGTTTTGTGACCAAGTCCACGCGAACCAAAATGCACACCGACCCAAATGCGATCCTTTTCATCGGCGAAAAGATCGACATAATGATTTCCGCCACCGACCGTTCCAAGTTGGTCCGCTGCGACCGGCTTCAGACCGCGCATCGGTTGCAACTCCCAGGCGGGATCGTCGAACAACTCGTGCTCAACGCGCGTTTTACTTTTGTGTCCAATGCCGAACGAAATGTCGCGCACAACGTCGTCCATGATTTCTTGGATTGACGACTGCAGTTGCGGGCGCGTCACGTCGGTGCGGATGGCGAGATTTCCGCACGCGATGTCGAATCCGACGCCGCTCAGTGAAATTTTATCCTTGTAGGCAATCACGCCGCCGATCGGTTGCGCATACCCTTTGTGTCCATCCGCGCACAGGACACCGCGTTCCCCGCCTGCCGCGACGCACGTCTCGATCTGTCTGATCGTTGCCGCGTCGTGTTCGCCAAAAATCTTCGTCTTGGCTTCCATTAATTGAAAAACTATAGGCAGGGAGGGCGATCGACCGCAATTGCCCGGGCGGTTCGGCGAACCGCCTCTACCAAGCGCGCAGATTGCAATCTGCTATTGGAGAGATTTCCTCGCGATGACTTTCCACGCCTCCACGTCCGGGCGCGTTCGCGCCGGCACGGAGCAACGGATCGCTTTGATACAATCGAAAACGACTCCGGGGAAAGGAAACTTGATCGCGGAAGCCAGTTCGCTTTGCGCTCGGGGCGCGAGCTTTTTGTAGATCAGACTCACATGCGGATCGAGCAAAGATTCCGCGCCGTGCCGCAACTCGTTGCGCAATTCCGTGAGCGCGTCGCTTGATTCGAACCGCACGAAAAGCGTCTTTGAGAACTTCGCCGAGAAACCGACATCGCGGACTGTGAGATGAATTCGCTGCGCTTCGATCCGGCGCAGAAGGTTTCGCGCCGATTGGTCGCTGCCCGGCGTGGCAAGAAGCGTCAGGTGTGGCTCGAAGCGCGGGGCACCGAGTTCTTCGGCGAGAATGCGGATGATCTCGGAAAACAACTCGCGCACGGGCCGCGCGGGAATGAGCCAGTAGGCAATCGCAGTCGCTTTACGCATTCTGGAGGGAGGCGGGTTCCGGCGTTGATGAAGATTTGGGACAGCCGCAGCGGCCCTTTTCACACGGTTTTTGCCCAAGGTCCCGCGCGCACAGTGAGAAATAGAATTGAAACAACCAAACAGGAAACTCGCATAAGTACCTCCAGCTAAGGTTTGTGATATGAAAATCCTAGCCGCCCATTTTTATCCGGGTCAAGACGAAAAGAGGAAGGTGCCGATCTTGTCGGGCGTGAACCGTTAAGATCGTTGAACCGTTAAAGCGCTAAAGCGGTCGAAAGCGCGCGGCGGTTTCATTGAAAGTACTGCTTCAACGCTTGAACGATTCAACGCTTCAACGCAGATTGCGTTCCATGCTGACGAATGTTTTGGGGAGCGAATTAAAGTCCTGCTGTCGCGATCCGATGACCGGATTTTATCGCGACGGCTATTGTCGCACCGGGGCTGAAGATGTCGGGCAGCACACGGTCTGCGTGCAAGCGACCCGCGAGTTTTTGGATTTCTCCGTGCTCGATGGCAACGATCTGGTGACACCGCATCCAGAATGGGGATTTCCCGGGCTCGAGCCCGGCGATCGCTGGTGCATTTGCGTGACGCGCTGGAAAGACGCGCTCGAACACAACGTCGCGCCACCTGTCGATCTTGAGGCGACGCATTCCTCCGCGCTCGAATTCGTCACGCTCGAAGACTTAAAAACGCACGCACTGAAGTAGCGCGCGTCCTCAGTTCCGAGCGACAGTCGGCAAAATATCCGTCGCGCTGATCGCTTCTAACTCCATTTCCGCAATTCTACGATATTACCTTCTGAATCGATCGAAGAAACCCTTCTGCCAGTGAGGCGAATGAGCGCTGACGTGGCGCAGAACTTTGGAAAGGGCGTTCTTTAACGACTTTACCCAAGCCGACAAGCCAGGTCTTTTGTCGTCCAGTGCGACAAACATGTGAAGATGCTCAGGCCCGATCACTTTCTGGCATCCTGAACTGTGGCGGCGGTCTATGACCGTCGCACTTTCTCCCCGATTTGATCGACAGTCAGCAGGAATGATCTCCTATTGGGAAAAGCCCGCTACTGCTTTCGCCGAAAATCGAAGCGCGTGGTGTCTTCCTTCCCGTTCTGCAAATATGTCCACTCTTCGATGTGATGATTCAGACCGTCGATGACGAACGCAACCTGTTGCATGTGACCGGCGTCCGGCTGGATGTTGGTCCCGTCTTTGAACTTGAAGACGAGGCGGTTCTGATCGCCGCCGTTGACCAAAACCATGCGCGGCTGATTGTGTGCGGCGCAGTAATGCGTGGCCATAAGTTGATTTCCGTCCATGTGAAACATTGTGACCATTTCATGCGGACTGCCTTCGCCCAGCCACGCAGCGAGCACTGAGCCGTCGGAGACGAGTTGAAAACGCGCGCTGGTTTTAAGTGCCGCGCCGCCTTCGCTCCCGTTGCCTTCCCACGAGCCGACCAGCGTTTTCATTTTGTCGTAAGCCGGGCTGTTCTCGATTTTGGATTTTTGTTCGTCAGCCCTCAGGACGACCGAGCCAAGAGCAAACGTAAACTAAAACAATGATTCGTCTTCGCATAAACACCTCCTGAAAATTCATTGCCGATCTTGAACCCGCGCGCGCCAGACGTCGAGCGTTTTTGCTGCCGCATTAATTTCTGGGCCGCATCAATCGAACGACGGTCAACAATTGTTGGAAAATTACCGTGTTTACCGCCACGGTATTGGCGACTTGAAATTGCCCTTCAGCCTTTTCCTCGCGCTGCGCTACCTCAAACCGAAGCGCACGTTTCTCTCGATCATCACCCTCATCTCGGTTCTGGGCGTGACGCTTGGGGTAACGGTGCTGATTCTCGTGATCTCTGTAATGACTGGGTTCGATCGCGAGCTGCGCCAGAAGGTGATCGATTTCGATGCGCACATTCTCGTGAGCACCGAGGACGTTTTGCACGATTGGCGCACCCTCAAATCGAAGATCGACAAGACTCAGGGCGTGGTTGCGACCGCGCCTTATGTGCAAGGTCCGGTGATCGTCGAGTTCGAGAACCGCCGGCTCGCGCCGATGATTCGCGGCGTTGATCCTGCGCAGGAGGAAAAGGTCGTTCCGCTGCACAAGTTCATCAAACAAGGTTCCTTCGATCTCGAGGGTGAGTCGACCGTTCTCGGCAGCGAGCTGGCGCGGAAATTGCAAATTCACCTCGGCGACAAGCTCACCGTTTATTCGCCCGGGAACCTCGGCCAGATTCTCGATGGAATTAAGAAGCTCGAAAACGCAAAAGGCGCAGAAGAGGAGAAAGCAGTCAACGAATTGCGGGACGTAATTCTTCCAAAGGAACTGACCGTCACCGGCATCTACGAGACCGGTCATTACTTGCACGACTCCGAGTTTCTTCTCGTGCCCATCTATGTCGGTCAAGAGTTATACGGCCTGGGCGACGCTCTCCACGGGATCACGGTTAAGACCGATAATCCGTACAGCGCCGAGCGCGTGAAGAGCGAGATCGAAAACTTTCTGACCCCGCCGGAATTCGCGGAGACTTGGATCGACATGAACCATCAATATTTCGAGGCCGTGCGACTCGAGCGCACGGTGATGTTTTTCCTGCTTTTCTTCATCGTGGTCGTGGCTGCTTTCGGAATCATGAGCACGCTCATCACCGTGACGGTGCAGAAGCGGCGCGAGATCGGAATCATGAAAGCGCTCGGCGCAAACCTTTCACAAATCGTTTGGGTCTTTCTCGGTCAGGGAACCGTGGTCGGACTCTTCGGAACACTCACCGGCCTCGGACTGGGCATGACGCTCATTCGCTACCGCAACGAATTCAGCCACTGGCTTGCTTCGACATTGCACATCGAGATTTTCCCGCGTGAAGTCTATCAATTCTCTTCGATTCCCGCCGAGGTCATCCCGAAAGACGTCGCGATCATTTGCATCAGCGCGTTTTTGATTTGCTCACTCGCCGCGTTGATCCCCGCTTACTTCGCCGCCCGCCTCGATCCAGTGAAGGCGCTGCGCTACGAATAAGGACGACTGTGGAGGCAGCCGTGCCGACTGCTCTAATAATTCTGCACGGCACGCCTGCCACTACAGCTTCAATCTTGACCAGGAAATATCGAACACTTGAAACGCGTAATCGTAACCCTGCGGCCATTCGCTTTGGCGCGGGCCCGCGACATTGAGCGTCGAGATCTTTTCTTCGCGCACAAATTCAGCCACGATCTGCGCGGCACTCTCTGCGGAAATTTCCGCGGCATCGATCAACTTGCGCGCGCGATGCTGCTCGATGCAAAAACGAACTGTTTGCTCCGTCCCACCGCGCAATTTGTCGAAGTAAATAATCACCGTGGCGTCGGAATCTTTGACATTTTGCATTGTGCGTTCGACAAAACTTCCGTGCTCCAATTCTTTGACCGGATAACGATCGGGAATTCTGCCGAACTCATCGAGCCGTCCCGCCGGACACCAACCACCGCACTCAATTCCGTGCTTGAGGGCAGCATCGAGCGCCGCGCGATCGACGCCCGTTTGTCCGCCCGAAATAATCTTCAAAGCTCGTAACTGTAGCGGCGCTCTACGAGCGTCGCATTAATTGGTCCGATCGGCCGGAACATAGCAGGCGTGTCGGCTGCATTTTTGCGATTGCAGCCGGCACGGCTGCCTCTACAAAAGAGAGACTATTCTTCGCCGTCGAAGTAGTCCGTTTCTTTCCCTTTGACCACGACGCGATCCGCTGCCGATGACTTATTTACTTTCCACTTCCCACTGTCCGGATAATACGCCGACTCGCCGATCGGATTATCCGCGATCACGTAAAAGGTAAAGTCCTCGGTCCCAGAATTACTCAACTGATGCGGCTCGTCAGGTCCGAAGATGAACGCGTCACCGGCGACAACGTCGGTCGTGCCCTCTTTGTCACGCACGCTGCCTTTGCCTCTGATCACCAAATACAATTCCCATTGTGCTGAGTGCGCGTGATAAGGAAAATTGTGTTTACCCGGCGGGACGCGGTTCCACTCCAAATCAAACGGATGTCGTCTCGCCAGATCGAGCGATTTCGGATCGCGACCAAGAGCTTCTGAGATTCCTTTAAACGAAACTGCGTACTTTCCGCCGGGCGATTGCCACGGCTCTTCCTTGATCTCGTTGATGTTTACCTTACGCACAATGTTTGGTCTGGGGAGCGCACGCGCCCTCGCGTGCGGGCGATTGCGCCCCCAAAATCACGAACTTTTCTGCAATCCAGTTTTTCTGAAAGGAGATCGTGTTCGGCGAGGGCGCCGAACACAGCACGCGAGGCGCGTGCGCTCCCCAAATTATTCCTCTCCATCGAAGTAATCGGTCTCTGTTCCTTTTATGATTACGTCATCCGCTCCTTCTTTTATTACCGCCCACTTGCCGCTGTCTGGATAATAGCAGGAGTCGCCGCCCTTCCCGCCGCTGCGCGGATTATCAGCGATCACATAATAAACAAAATCTTCGTCGCCGGCATTGGTGATCTGATGCGCTTCGCCCGGCTGGAAGGAAAACGCGTCGCCCTCCGCCACAATGGTCGATCCATCCTTGTCACGAATGCTGCCTCGGCCCGACACGACCAGATAAAGTTCCGACTCGGCCGAGTGCGAATGATACGGACAAAGCGATTTCCCTTTCGGAATCCGCACCAGCGCAAGATCAAACGGATTCCGCTTCGACAAGTCCAGCGAGTCCGGCTCGCGACCAAGCGCGACCGAAATATTCTTCGAAGCTCGCCCAAACTTTCCCTTCGGCGATTTGCGTTCCTGCTCAGGAACATCTTTCAAATTCACTTTCCGCATAAACTCAAATTTTGTACTCTTGTTTGACAAGCCGGAAAAGCCATTCGCGCTCAACCTCGGTTAGTCCTCTCCCAACGTCGATTCTGTCGGTCGCATGATCGAGTGTTAATCGGTTGCTCTCGCTCGTATCGCGCAGGGTAAGTGTGGCAGCCTCAGCTGAAGTAAATTCGATACGTCTCCGCTTTTCGAATATCTTCCTCCACTGATCTCTCCCTGCTCGATAACCTAAGGAAATCGGCAACGGTTGAACGCCAGTGTCATAGATCAGTTTAGGTTTTGCGAAAACCGATATCTCAGGAATTGTCGGCCGTAACAGACGCCATAGATACCAAAAGGCGAACGCACCTCCGATCGTCCATCCTGCAAGCCAAAATATGAGAAATGGCTGAGGAGCTTTCCCGCCCGACGTTAGTTGTCGAAACGTGCTGATCCAGCCCACCGCCCAACCACCAAGCCAACAAAGCAGAAACAGAGAAACGGCAAGTCGCGCGAGTCCTCCTTTTCCCATTGGAAGTGTAAGCCTGACATAACCGTTAGTTTGGTCGATATCGACGCTGATTTTTGATGTCACGGGCGGAGTTATCGCAAGGCGTTTAGGGGATCCTACAGCTTCCATTTCTTCGGCAATTTTTGTTTGAGTTTTTCGACCGACGCGAAGAGGTCGCCCATTTTTTCGACGCGGGCGAGGGCTTTTTCAGAGCGGAATTTTAGGAGGTCGGCTTTTTTCTTTTTTAGACAGTTCGCGACTTCGTCCCAGGTGACCGGAGCGGAAACGGTCGGCTCTTCCCTGGCGCGCAATGAGTACACGCAGATGGTCGTTTTGTGTTCGTCGTTCTGGCTCCAATCGACGAACACTTTTCCTTTGCGGACTGACTTCGACATGTTCGACGTGACAAGATCGCCATGTTCGCTTTCGAGATGCTGGGCCAGCGCACGTGATAGATCTTTCGTCTGATCGTATGTGACCGGGGTGTTGAGCGGCACATAAACTTGCAAGCCTTTTGAGCCGCTCGTTTTGGCAAACGATTTCATTTTCATTCTGCCTAACAAATCGCGCAGCCAAAGCCCGACCTGGCAACATTGGACGACGTCGGCCGGCGCGCCGGGATCGAGATCGAACACCATCATGGTCGGCCGGGCGACGTCCTTCTTGCGCGCGAGCGACGTGTGCAATTCGAGATCGGCGAGATTCGCGGCCCAGACCAGCGTCGGCAAATCCTGGGCGAGACAATAATTCATCATGCGATTGTTGCCTTCGCTCCAAACTTTCGCCGTTTTCACCCATTTCGGGCGGTGCGTCGGGCAATTCTTCTCGTAGAAGAATTCGGCATCGACGCCGTTTGGATAGCGCTTCATTGTCAGTGGACGATCTTTCAAATGCGGCAGAAGCACCGGCGCCACGCGAATGTAATAATCGATCACCTGCCCTTTGGTGAATCCGACTTTCGGGTAAAGCACCTTGTCCAGGTTTGAAACCTGAATCTTGCGGTCTTCGACGATTAACTCGGCCTTGTTGGACATATCCTAAAGAAAACGTTCGACGTTCAGCGTCCAACGTCCAATTCGGAAAACGGTTCGGCGAGAGCTTTCAACTGTAGCGGCGGTCTGTGACCGTCGCATTCTTCCTTCAAACACAATCATTCCGGAATTCGAGATCAAAAATCTCGCCCACAAAAGGCCACTCGTTCCATTGCTTCACGAATTCGGCGCGTACCGGATTCTCGCGAACATAATCCCACTTTGCTGAATAGGATTCCGCTGCGCAAAATATGATCAAAGAATCCTTTTTGCCAATGAGGCGCTGGTACTCCGCTCGCTCGCAGCGTCTTCGACAACGAATTCTTTAGTGATTTGATCCAAGCTGAGAGAGTCAACCGCCCATCATCGATGACTATGAACGCGTGGAGATGATCCGGCATCAAAACATACGCGCCAAGCCAGGCGCCACGGTCGCCACCCGCTTCTCCGTATTCGATCAATCCGGTACGAACATCAACATTGTTCAAGATCGGCCGACGCTCGCACGTGCACGCTGTCACGAAATAAATCGGCAATCGCTGAAAGGCATATTCAAGTCGTCGGAGACGCTCGGGCATATGTGACTTTAGCGGATCGTGGACAAATTCGAGCGACGGTCATAGACCGCCGCTACAAAAGAGAGAACTCAGGCGAAGAAGCGTTCCGATGAAAGCAGTGGCTGCGGTTTGCAAATGCGGGCGACGCAATGTTCCCAGCTTTCGTGGCCGGTGAGGATCTCGATCTCGACGCGCAGGAAATAAATCGGCACTTTCACTTCGGCTTCCGGCAGGTGCGGCATACGGACCGCGTCCTTCTCCGTCGTTACGATTATTTCCAAATCGCGCCGGATGCAGCGATTGATGAAACTCTGTAACTCGGCCTCCGTGTACCGATGATGGTCGATATAGCGTTTCGCCAAGTCGATCCGCGCGCCGAGTTTTCGTAAGCCGCCTTCGAAGCTCTCCGGCGCGGCGATGCCGCAGATCGAGCCGATAAACGTGTCGCGCAAACGCTCGAGCGGCAATTGTTCGCCCGTCAAAATATTTTGCAGATAGAGCGGCTGATGCGCGCACTCGATGATCTGGGCGGTGCGATTGTAACCGCGGATGCGCTGGACAAGGGCGTCGTTAGGCTCCCCGGTGTTTTTGGTGATGAAGATGTAGCTGGCGCGCCGGAGATTTCGCGGTGGCTCGCGCAACGTGCCGCGCGGAAGCAAGAACTCATTTCCAAAGGGCGCTTGTCGATCCACCAGCACCATGTCGAGCCGATGTTTGAGATGCAAATACTGCAAGCCGTCGTCGAGCACGAGGGTATCGACTTTCCATTTATCGATGGCAAACCGGCCGCTCTTCACGCGGTCCTTATCGACAAGCACGATCACGTCTTTCAAATTGTGCGCGAGCATGTAGGGCTCATCGCCGGCGATAAGTGAGTCGAGCAACAGCGATTTTCCGTCCGAAACGACGCGCGGCGGATCGACATCTTGCTGCCAGAGTCGATTGAGCCAACTGCGTTTGCGCGGGACGCTTTTGTAACCGCGGCTGAGAATCGCGACGCGCCGGCCACCAGATTGCAACGCCCGCGCGAATTTCTCCGCGATCGGAGTCTTGCCCGTGCCGCCAACCGTCAGGTTTCCGATGCTGATGACAAGGCAACCGAGAGCGCGTTCGCGGAAAATTCTTTTCCGGTAAAGATACAAACGCAACTGGACAAGCCACTCGTAAACAAAGGACAACGCGTAAAGAATTCCGCGCAGGATCGACGCGCGAAATCCGCGACGACGCTCAAGGACAACATCGATCCCAAACTGTTCTAAATTTTCAAGCTGACGGCCCATAAAAGTGGTGGCTAGTAATCGGTGATCGGGATTAGAAAAAACGCGCGCCGTTATTGTCGGCGGTAGTGATCAAAGTGCGAGCGTCAGTCGACAGCGTGGCGCGCAACATCGCCGCAGCGATTTTTTCTGGCGAGCGCAGTGTCACAGCGGCGATGGCCGATCCGCTGCCGCTGAGAAAAGCGCCGAGCGCGCCTGCTTTTTCGGCCGCGGCAATCACGCGCGGCAAAAATGGAATGAGTTTTTTGCGAAAAGGCTGATGAAGGTGATCGGCAAATGCGCCTCGCAAGCCGGAATAATTACGCGACGCAAATGCCGCTGTGATCGCACATGCATTCGCACAGCTTTCGACCGCCGCTGCGCGCGCAATTCGCGATGGCAAAGCTTTTCTTGCAGTCGATGTTTTGACCTCAAAATCTGGAATCAAAAGAACAAAATATAATGCCGGTGAAACTTCGAAACGCTGAACGCTCTCGCCCCGCACAACGGTGAAGCCGCCTAAACTTGCCGGCGCAGCGTTATCCGGATGGCCTTCCAATTGCGCGCACAATCGAAACATCGACAATCGGTCAAGCGGATTTCCGGTGAGTCGATTTAGCGTGTGAAGAACTCCGAGACGAATGGTCGCGCTGCCGCCGAGTCCGCGCGATTGCGGCACATCTCCGGCGGTGATGCAGGAAAATGGAAACGGGCGCGCGCCAGACTGTTTGAAGAATGAGCGCGCGGCTTCGCCCACTATGCGTGATGAGAGGTTCTTGCCCCCTCGGACGATCGTTGTGCAATTGTAAAGGCGGAGCGCGAGACCCAGACAGTCAAAGCCAGGGCCAAGATTGGAAGTGCTCGCCGGAACGCGGACGGTAGCTTGTTGCATTGATTCGAAATGCCGTGGAACGTCGCGCAACTGTAGCGCGTTGATAACGATTTGCCGCGAATGAAAATGGGATCCGAATGGATCGGCGCCGGGCTTCTTCGCCATCTCGAAGCGGAGGGAACCGATGCGCATCGGCTCTGCACCATCGGTGGCGGTTGGGTGGAGCGCTTCGGGCGCGACATCCTCATCTCGTTCAAAAAAACCGCGGTGCGAGAGCGATTATTCCAGGAACTCTCTTTGTGGAGCGCAACGGCGGGATTCAGGCTTGGACGCATTTTTACCCGGTTTTTGCCAAAGAAAAATGAGGAACGCGAAACGCCGCGCCTCCTTTCAGGAAATGCAGAGGAAAATTTGCAGACCATCGCCACGGAGCGCCATCTCAAATTTGGAATCGACTTCGGCGCAGGTTACTCTGTGGGCTTATTTCTCGATCAAAGAGAAAATCGAAGCTACATCCGGCAAGCACCGCCGAAGCGCCTGTTGAATTGCTTCGCCTATACTTGCTCGTTTGCAGTGGCGGCGGCATCGGTGGGAGCGAAAACGGTAAATGTCGATCTTTCAAAGAAATCGCTTGCGCGCGGCCGGGAGAATTTTGCGCTGAACAGTCTGCCAACCAACGATCACCGTTTCATCGCCGACGACGTTCTCGGTGTTCTGCCGCGGCTCACTCGCCAAGGTGGAAAGTTCGACATGATCGTTCTCGATCCACCAACGTTTTCGCGCTCGCCTCGTGGCAAAGCGTTTCAAGTAGAGAACGATTTCGAGGAATTACTTCTCAGCGCGCTCGAAGCGTCGGAGCGCAGTGCCCGCATTTTACTTTCCACGAACTGCACGAGTCTGCGCGAACGCACGCTCGAAGTGATGGCACGCTATTGCCTGAAAGTGTCGCGGCGTGCCGGAACGTTTCATCGAGCACCTCCCCTGCCCGATTTCCCTCCCGGCGCCGGAGCGAGCACGGTTTGGATGACTTTGCGTTGACCAAACCGATACGCGCGAATAATCAGTGGAATGCGAACCCTAAGTAACATGGACGAAACATCCGCTGGAACATCCGAGGATCTCGCCCAGCGCGGTCTTCGCTACACCAAAGAGCAATTCGATGCGGTGCTCAATCAAACCGAAAATTACGTGCGCGAGAAGCCGGCGCAGTCTCTCCTCTATGCTTTCGTCGCCGGATTCGTTTTAAACCGCCTCCCCATCGGCCGAGTTCTCGGCGGAGTGTTTCGCCTCTTTGCGCTCGCCTTGAAGCCGGCGATTCTCATTTACGGGGCGACCAAACTCTATCAGGCGGCGCAAGAAGAGGAATAGGTGGATCGGCGCCGAACGCTTTCGCGGGCGATGTCACCAATTATGCGGCTTCGCCTCCACTTTTAACATCGAGCGCAGAGCGCTCGATCCACCTCATCCCTCAAGGGTGAAACCGACTTTGAGTGTGACCTGCCAATGATCGACCTTCCCGTTCTCGATGTGGCCGCGGGTTTCGGTCACTTCAAACCAGCGCATGTTGCGGATGGTTTTCTCAGCTCGCACCAGCGCATTTTTTACCGCCTGCTCGAAGCCATTCGGAGACGAACCAACCAGCTCAATTTTTTTGTAAATGTGCTCGCTCATAAATTCACTTTTCGGCGACGCGGTAGTGGAAGACAAACTATTTCGTTGAAGCGTTGAACCGGCCGCTTTAACTCTTCAACCCTTCAACGTTTCGTCGCTCGAGGGTGCCACTGCGCTTGCCCTATCGATTTCTCGCGCATATTAGGGACTGCTCATGCACGACAATATTGAGTCGCATTTGATCGAGAAGCGCGTTTTCAAACCGCCGAAAGATTTTGCGAAAAAAGCGCGGATCAAAAGTCTCGATCAATATCGGCGGATGTATCGCGAGTCGATCAACCGGCCGGCCAAATTCTGGGCGCGCGAAGCGCATGAGCTGGTCTGGCGCGCGCCTTGGAAAAAAGTAGTCGAGTGGAAGGCGCCATTCGCGAAATGGTTCGTCGGCGGCAAACTCAATCTTTCCGAAAATTGCCTGGATCGGCATCTAACCAGCGCGCGCCGCAACAAGGCAGCGATTCTCTGGGAAGGTGAGCCGGGCGACAAGCGCACACTCACCTACCAACAACTCCACCACGAAGTTTGCCGGTTCGCGAATGTTCTGAAGCGAAACAAGATCGGCAAGGGCGATCGCGTCATCATTTATTTGCCAACGATTCCTGAAGCGGCCATCGCGATGCTGGCCTGTGCGCGCATCGGCGCGGTGCATTCGGTTGTGTTCGGTGGATTCAGCGCGGGCAGCATTCGAGATCGCATTGAGGACAGCGGCGCGGTCGCCGTCATCACGGCGGACGGCGGATATCGCCGCGGCGCGATCGTTCCGCTGAAGAAAAATGTGGACGATGCGTTGCGGGAAAAGACTTCCGTGAAACGCGTGATCGTTTTTCGGCGCGCCGGGAACGAA
>Ga0193729_1000534_pt1 | contig 20019 bp, 17 predicted proteins | sample U1c2metaG_FD_143036 | JGI IMG/M metagenome (GOLD analysis project Ga0193729, IMG submission 143036) | Soil microbial communities from a riparian zone of the East river system, Colorado, United States - U1c2 | ecosystem: Environmental > Terrestrial > Soil > Riparian zone | place: USA: East River...
AAGCGCGATCACCTTGGTGGATGACTTCACCATGTCGATCTTACGACGCTTGTGCGGCAACCTCGGCCCGCTTGCCGGTAAGGTGCCCGTTTCCGCAGCTCACACCATTAAAGGCGAGAATTTCGCTGCCACGGCCGGTCGGCTTCGGTTTAGGACCGAAATTGAACCTGATATTTTTCCAGGTGTCGCCCGGCTGCGCTTGCAGGCCAAGGGTCGCAGTCGGCTCGTAACCGCAGTGCACCATGCAGTTTTCGCAGCGGCTGTCGCGTGCGACGCCGTTGACGACTCCATATTTGTCCCAATGTACTTTCTCGAGCAATTCCGCGTAGCTCGAGTAATGCGCGTCGGTCATGAGGTAGCAGGGCCCTTTCCAGCCACGAATGTTACGCGTCGGGATCGCCCAGGCTGAACAGGTCAAGTCGCGTTTGCCCGCGAGAAATTCAAAATAGACGGGCGTCCCGAAAAATGTGTAGCGATTCATCCACTCGTCGATTTTCTGGAATTTCTCGACCGTCATCTGCCGCGTAAGGAAAAAATTCTCCGGCTGCAAATTGAGCCGTTTGATCATGTCCTTCTTGGCCGCGTCGTAATCGTATCCCGGCGTGATGGTGTGCCCGTCCACGCCGAGATCGGAAAGATAATCGAACATTTGTTCGATCTCTTGCATGTCGGTTTCCTTGTAAACCGTCGTGTTCGTCGCGATTTGGTAACCAAGCAGCTTCGCCATTTTCATGGCCAGAACGCATTCCTTGAAAACGCCTTCGCGCTCAACAATGAGATCGTGCGTCCGCTCCAGCCCGTCGAGATGCACGTTCCAATACATCCAGCGGCTGGGCCCGATCGTTGGCTTGGCCGGATCTTTCGGCCCCTTTCGAATCTCCGCCGCGTCTTTCTCGCTGAGCAAACCCGCCCCAAGCAAGGCCACGATTTTTTCTTCGCAAAAATTCGGCTGGATCGACAATTGCGACGTGAGCCACTCGCGCATTTTCTTGCGCATGAACATGGCGTTGGTGCAGATGTAAACGATCCGCTCTTGCTCGAGCAACCCTTTCACGAGCGCTTCGATATGCGGATAGATAAGCGGTTCGCCGCCGCAGATCGAGATCATGGGCGCGTTGCACTCCTCCGCCGCCGCCAGGCAATCCTCCAGGCTCATCATGTCCTTGAGCGAGGTGGAATATTCACGAATCCGGCCACAACCGGTGCAAGTGAGATTACAGGTATGCAACGGCTCGAGCTGAAGGACGGTGGCGAACTTCTTTCTCCCACGCAGCTTCTGCGCGATCATGTAGGCCGCTATCTTCGTCGTTAGGGCAAGGGGAAACCTCATAAGAGCGGGATAGTAACAGGGGTCGCCGATGTGTCAATAGACCCACGCCGAATGCAAATAGAGCCACTTCCGACGGCAACGCGAATAAATCGTCCGCGACACCGAGCGAGTTTTGCGGTTAAATACATCACAAACAACAACGTCTTAAACAGACGAACCCAAATAAGATATGAAACAATTACTACTGGCATTACTATTGACCACCGGCCTTTTAGGCTGCACGACGGAGCCGCCACAGCAAATCACGGTCGCAAATACTCATTATCCTAATTCGCGGTATTCAACCTCCGCGGAGGTAACCGGGCCCACAAACACGCCCTATGCGACTTGGACCACGGCGCAATTGCAGAAGCGACGTCTCGATCTCTACGCCATGGTGCCTTTGGCCCGGACGCGCAATGAGGTGCCCGCGTATATCTATCATGGCGTACCGCTCCGTCAGCAGGACGAGATCAGGGCGATCGAAGCTGAGCTGAATCGGCGTTATCAAGCTGGCGACAGAGCAGCGAGACTCGAGTCGTTCTGGCCTGAATCCCGCCGCCACGGCATCGGCTAAGGATCGGCATCGACTAGAGGGGACGAGGAAGGCGAGACGGACGTACGGTTCGCCCGCGAACTACGCTGCCTGCCAGCCGCGCCGTATCAAACTGATGGCGATGGCTGCGAGAAGGAGGGCGATCAATTTGGAAACGCCGCGCAAGCCTTGCTTGCCGATCCAGCCCGTGAAGCGATCCGCGTTGCACAACGCGATGGCGACAAGCGCGAAATTCACCAGGAGCGAGACGATTGTGAAGACGAGGCCGACGCTATCGATCAAAATGAGCAGTGCCGTCAGCAACGCCGGGCCGGCGATGAGCGGCATGCCGAGTGGAACAACGCCGAATTCATCACCACCGCCGCGATCCTGCGGTCCGATCCCGACCAGCTCGCGGACGGCCAGGACGAGCAAAATCAGTCCGCCGGCCACTTGAAAATCCGCGACTGTGATCCCGAGTGCCGCAAAAATTATCTTGCCGAGAAAAATAAAAACGACCGCGACGCAAAGCGCGGTGAAAATTCCGAGAAACGCCTGACGTTGTCGATGTTCGCGCGAAGCGGTCGTGCCGAGCCCCATAAAAATAGCGACCAGCCCGATTGGATCGATCGCGACAAAGATCGGAATGAAGGCGAGCAGAAATTTCTCGATCACGGGATTATCGGGCGCGTTTTCGCTTTACCGGCCAATTCTTCTACACAATCATCATTGTTTTAATCAACCAAACCTTTCCGCATGAAAACCTTGTACCTGTCGGTCTTTCTTTTCGCCCTCATGATTAATCTCTGCGCCGCCGAACTAAAAACCGTGGATGATTTTCGCGCGGTTGCTGCCAAAACAAATGCCATTCTGACGATTCCCGATTGGGAGTCAGCGCCCGAAGCGGTCGATGCCGCGATGAAGGATGCAATCGCGGCAGCGAACAAGGCGCTCGATCAGATCGGCGCGCAGGACCTGAGCAAAGTCACATTCAACAGCACAATCGTCGCGCTCGATGATCTTACCTATCAGGCCGGGAGGGCAGCGAACAGGGCCGCGATCATCAAGGAAACAAATACGAACGAAGCGATGCGCACCGCCGCGGAAAACGCGGTGAAAGTTTTTCAGGATTGGGCGGTCGGCATCGATTATCGCGAAGATGTTTACAAAGCAGTCAAAGCCCTCGCCGGCACAAATCCAAAACTTTCCGGCGAGGACGCGAAGTTGTTGTTCGAAACGATGCGCGATTATCGCCGCGCAGGATTGGAGTTGCCGCCCGACAAGCGCAAGGAAGTCGAGCAACTGCGCAAGGAATTGTCGAAGTTAGGCACCGATTTCGACACAAATATCGTGAACGCGCAAGCACCGGTCGCTTTCACCAAAGCGGAACTGGACGGCGCGCCGGAAAGTTTCTTCGCCTCGCCCGGAATCAAGACCGGCGACGACGCCTATACCGTGAAGGCAAACGTCACCTGGCAATTCACCACGGTGGAAGAGAACGCCAAAAGCGAAGCGACACGCAGGAAGCTTTACGTTATTCACGACAGTTTGGCGAGGGACACGAACGTTTCGGTTCTCAATCAAATGCTCGCGTTGCGCAACAAGATCGCGCTGCTCCTCGGCTACAAGTCGTGGGACGATTTCCAAACCGAAATCAAGATGGCGAAGAGCGGCGCCGGCGCGAAATCCTACATCGACCGTCTCATCTCGGGCATTCAACCGAAGTTCGATGCGGAAGTTTCCGCCATGCAAAAAATGAAAGCTGCCGACACAAACGACCCGAACACGAAGATCGACGTTTGGGATTGGCGCTACTACGACAACCAGCTCAAGAAACAAAAATACGCCGTCGATAAAGAAGCGCTGCGCAACTACTTTCCGTTCCAAAAGGTCCTCGATGGAATGTTCGCCATTTATCAGAGCATCTTCGGGTTGAAGTTTGAAAAGATTGCCGCGCCTTACAAATGGATCGACGATCTCCAGCTTTATCTCGTGGCCGATTCCACCACGGGCGAGCCGCTCGGTATGTTTTACCTCGATATGTTTCCGCGGGACGGAAAATTCAATCACTTCGCCGAGTTTGAGATCATCGGCGGAAAACTACTTTCCAATGGAAAATATCAGCGACCTACCGTCGCTTTGCTTTGTAATTTTCCGCCGCCGAGCGCGGACAAACCGTCATTAATGACGCACACCGACGTGGAAACGCTCTTCCACGAGTTCGGCCACGCGCTGCATTCGATCACGACACGGGCCAAGTACGGTCGTTTTGCCGGAACTCATGTGCCGGGCGATTTCGTCGAAGCACCCTCGCAAATGTTGCAGAACTGGGTTTGGGACAAAAAAGTGCTCGATACTTTCGCGGCCGATTACCGCGATCCGTCGAAAGAGATTCCGGCCGAAATCATCAAGAAGATGAACGAGGCGAAGCTCGCGACGGCGGGCGTGTTTTATCGGCGGCAGTTCGCGTTCGCGTCGCTCGATCTCGCGTTGCACAATTCCCATCCTGAGAATGAGCCTTATGATTGCGTGGCGATTTCCAATCCGATTCTCGAAAAAGTTTTTCTGCCGATCGATCCGAGCACGACGTTCGTTTCCTATTTCGGCCACTTGAACGGCTACGATGCCGGTTACTACGGCTACGCCTGGGCGGACGCGATTGCCGCCGACATGGCGACCGTTTTCGAGAAAGCAAAAGGCGGGTATCTCGATCGCCAAGCGGGTCTGAAGCTCCGTCGCGAGATCTACGAACAGGGCGATTCCCGCGATGTCACTCTTTCCATCGAGAAATTTCTCGGCCGCAAGCAATCAATCCAGCCGTTCCTAAAGAAACTGGGCATCGGGGCGCAAGAGAAAAAGGAAATGCCCGCTGATCCGTCTCAGGAAAGCAGATGATTCTGGGCAACGGTCGCCGCGGCGATCAATTTGACGCGTCCACGTGGCAAACTTCCCCTACTGCGCGGCTGGTATCTCGCCATTCTCGATCATCATCCTTACAATACGTGCGGTTGAAATGACGAAATCCGAATGACAAAGAAATGACAAAAACAAAAGCATAACGGTGCGATGACCTTTTTGGTCATTCGTGCTTCGTCATTAGTTTGCGACGCTCATAGAGCGCCGCTACAGAAGAAACATGAAAACAGCACGCTGTTTCGCGGCGATCCTTCTCGTGACGGCAATGTCGATCTTCGCGGCGGACAAGCCGGAAGAGAAATTGAAACCCGCGCTGGACGCGATCACGCCCGACGGTCTGCTTGCTCACATCAAAATTCTCGCCTCCGATGAATTCGAAGGCCGCGCGCCGGGAACGAAAGGCGAAGAGCTTTCGATCAAGTACATCTCCGACCAGTTCAAAGCAATCGGCTTAAAACCGGGAAATCCAGACGGCAGCTACACACAGGAAGTTCCGCTCACGGGGATCAAGAGCGACCCGAAGATGTCGTTCACAATTGGCGGCAACACGACAGAACTAAAATATCCGGATGACTACGTTGCCTCGTCGGCACGATTGCAAAACGAAATCAAGATCGACAATTCCGACGTCGTGTTTGTCGGTTACGGAATCGTCGCGCCGGAGTACGGCTGGGACGATTACAAAGATGTCGATGTCCGGGGCAAAACGATCCTGATGCTAATCAACGATCCGCCGATTCCCGATCCAAAAGATCCATCGAAACTCGACGAGAAAATGTTCAAAGGAAAGGCGATGACGTATTACGGTCGCTGGACCTACAAATACGAAATCGCCGCGCAGAAAGGCGCAGCCGCGGCGATCATCATTCACGAAACGGAACCGGCCGCCTATCCGTACTCAGTGGTGAAATCGAGCTGGGGCAAGGAAAATTTCGAGCTCGATGCCCCGGACAAAAACAAGGACGCGGTGCAAGCGCGCTCGTGGATCACACTCGATGTCGCGAAGAAATTGCTGGCCGATTGCGGTCAGGATTTCGATGCGCTCAAGAAGTCGGCGATTTCGAAGGATTTTCGACCGGTTGCGCTGAATGCGAAGACGAAGATCGAGATCAAGCAAGCGTTGCGCTCCTTCAAGTCGCACAACGTCATCGGCAAACTCGAAGGAAGCGATCCGAAATTAAGAGACGAATACATTATTTACACCGCGCACTGGGACCATCTGGGCCGGCATCCCGAATTGCAGGGCGATCAAATTTTTAACGGCGCGGTGGACAACGCTTCGGGAGACGCAGCAGTCATCGAATTGGCACGGGCGTTTTCAAAATTAAACCCGCCACCAAGACGCTCGGTGTTATTCATGTGCACAACAGCGGAGGAAGCCGGATTGCTCGGCGCGAAATTTTACGCGGAGCATCCGCTTTATCCGCTGGAGAAAACGCTGGCCGATCTCAACATCGACAGTATGAACGTCTGGGGAAAAGCGCGCGACATTGAAGATGTTAGCTTCGGTATGTCCACGCTCGACGACATGCTCGCGGATGCGGCGAAGCGACAAGGCCGCGTCGCCATCCCGAACAGCCGGCCAGAGAAAGGGAACATTTATCGCGCAGATAGCTTCGAATTTTCGAAAATCGGTGTGCCGGCACTTTACATTGGCAAAGGCGAGCATTTGCTCTCTCGCCCAGAGAACGCGCCGTTACGCTCCGATGAATTCGATCTGCACGACTACCATCAGGTCACGGACGAAGTGAAACCCGATTGGGACCTCACCGGCGCGGTGCAAGATGTCGATCTTCTTTTCGAAGTCGGCTACCAAGTCGCCAACGCCGCCAAATTCCCGGAATGGAAACCGGGCGTCGAATTCAAACCGAAGCGCGATGCGATGATGAAAACGCAGTGATGGTTACGCAAAACAGTTCTGTCCAGTTCGCACGTGGCAACAACCGAGCAACGATCGAGCGGATGCGGCAGAGCAGTCGCATTTAGTTTCACTGGCGCAGTCATACTCGGTTTTGTTGGCTTTATCGCGGAATTCGTTGGTCCATTCTGCTGACGCCAGAAGCAAATCAGGGACCACTTCTGGGGATCTTATCACGGGTCCGCTTGGCGCTCTTTTGGGAGCATTGATCGGCACCATCTCGTCCACTTTTCGCACACGACAAGGAGAATGAATGGCACGTGTGGCAATTGATGCAGGTAAATTTTGTAATCTGAGGCGCACGGAAAGGAAAGGCTTCGACCCTCGATCCATTGTGGCATTTGTCGTTAATTTAGATTGGTGTTGCTTGCGTAGTTGATGACCATTGTGTCAAGTTCGTTGACCTCGATGAAATTTCCTGTTCCGATCATCGGCCTCATTATCGGCGCGGTAATTCTGCTGTTCGGGCGCAAATTGTTTTGGCTGTTTGTGGCGGCGGTCGGATTTGCGGCAGGCGCCGAGTTAGCGCCGCATCTGATTCAGGAACCATCGCCATTGCTAGCGCTGACGCTTGCGCTCGTGCTCGGATTTGTTGGCGCGTTGCTGGCAATTTTCTTGCAGAAGATTGCTATCGCCGTCGCCGGTTTTCTTGCCGGCGGCAAACTGGCGGTCGCCATTGCAGCGTCATTTTTCGTTCAATATGCGCATTACATCGGTATCACGTTTGTGATCGGCGGAATTATTGGCGCGCTGCTCCTGCTCGTCTTGTTCGATTGGGCGTTGATTATTCTCTCCTCAGTTGTCGGCGCGCATTTAATTCAGACTGCGCTCGTGCTGCCGCAATCAGGATCGACAATTCTATTTGTTGGCCTCGCTGTGGTCGGCGTGATCGTACAAGCGGCGTCGATGCGGGGGAGTCGGGCAGCTTAATACGCCTAACGAATAGAACAGCGGCGCGAGAGGGTGGCGACTACAGCAAAAACGCTTGTGAAAACGAAGATGTCGATCCGGCAATGCGAATGCCCGCATTTTTACTGACAAATAAAGACCGACGTAGAAAATACAAACATGAGCTCACAAACGACTGGATTACGTGTCGCGGCAATAGTTTTTGGCATTTTTGCGCTCGGTCACGCAGCGCGGCTTTACACACACGCCAAAGTGATCGTTGCCGGTTATCAGATACCGGTGGGGGCGAGCTGGGTGGCGCTCGTCATTGCCGGCGTACTCTGCATCTGGCTGTTGACACTCTCTTCCGCCCGCGGCGGTTGAGGAACGTTGCGAGATCGGTCAGATAGCCCGGATCGCGCTGGAATTGGTCACGCCAAGCCTCGAACTGATTGGATGCAACTGATCGGGGCATTAATGAATCTAATGGCGGAAATGGCGCCTGCCGGTGAAGATCATCGCGAGATTGCGTTCGTTGGCGGTGGCAATGACTTCTTCGTCGCGAACTGAGCCGCCCGGTTGAATCGCGCACGTTGCGCCTGCATCGGCTGCGGCAATCAAGCTGTCGGGGAACGGAAAGAAAGCGTCGCTTGCGACCGCGCTTCCTTTTAGTGAAAGCCCGGCTTCCTCCGCTTTCCAAATCGCGATGCGCGAAGCATCGACCCGCGACATTTGGCCGGCGCCGATGCCGAGAGTGCGATCCGCCGCCGCATAAACAATGGCGTTCGATTTTACGTGCTTAGCCACGCGCCAGCCAAAAAGCATTGCGTCCAATTCAGCTTTTGTTGGCTCTCGTTGTGTCACGACATTTCGCTCGATTTGGTTTTCACGGTCAGCGTCTTGCACCAGCACTCCTCCGCAGACCGAGCGGATGTCGATCTTTGGCCGCGCCTCACCAGCGGGCGAAAGCAGGCGGATGAGCCGTAGATTTTTTTTCTTCTGCAAAAGGGCGCGCGCTTCCGCTTCGAACTCGGGCGCGATGATGACCTCGCTAAAAATCTCGCTGATCGCTTTGGCCAGCGGTTCATCGATGGGCCGGTTGCAGATGATGACTCCACCGAAGGGCGCTTGCTTGTCGGTGGCGAACGCTTTCTCCCACGCCGCGCGCAGATCGATATCGGAACCGACCCCGCAGGGATTGGTGTGTTTCAGAATCGCGACCACCGGTTCTTCAAACTCAGCGATCAGATTAGTCGCCGCGCTAATGTCGAGAATGTTGTTAAACGAGAGTTCCTTGCCGTGGATTTTTTCGAAATATCGATCGAAGTCGCCATAAAGCGCGGCGGTTTGATGCGGGTTTTCCCCGTAACGCAGACGGATGGCAAGTGGCAATGAAAGCGAGAATGACGCATCGGTGGTTTGTTCTTTATTAAGAAAATTTCCGATCGCGCGATCATAATCCGAGCTCTTGATGAAGCCTTTGATGGCGAGACGCTCGCGCACCTTCAGCGTGGTCTCCCCATTGTTATCGCGCAGGTTCTCGAGCACCAAATCATAATCCGCTGGATCAACAACCACCGTGACAGATTCATAGTTTTTCGCGGCGCTCCGAATCAACGAGGGGCCGCCGATGTCGATCTTTTCGATCGCTTCCGCGAGCGTCACGTCTGGTTTCGCGATCGTCGCTTCGAACGGATAAAGGTTTACCACAACCAGGTCGATCGGCTCAAATCCACACTCGCGTGCTTCAGCTTCGTGTTTGGGATTGCCGCGTTTGTAAAGCAAGCCGCCGTGCACGCGCGGGTGCAAAGTTTTCACGCGGCCTTCGAGCACTTCGGGAAAGGCGGTGAAACTGGAAATTTCGCGCACCGGCACATTTTCTTTGCGCAAGAGATCAGCCGTGCCACCGGTGGAGATGATGTCCACGCCTTGACGCTCGAGCGCGCGCGCAAACGAGGCGATGCCGGTTTTGTCCGAAACAGAAATGAGTGCGCGGCTGATTTTCATTTAAACGTTTAACGTTCAACGTTGAACGTTCAATTCTGAAAGAGCTGCTATCGATCGAGGATGACGTTCTCTGCCGCGGGATAAAGCACAGGGCAACAGCCGATCGTCTCGCAAAATGCCTTGCTGAAATGGCTCAGACTCGAATATCCCACTTCCGTCGCCGCTTCGGTGACGTTGTAGCGTCCGGTGCGCAACAGCTCGGCCGCGCGCTCCATCCGCAGATTGCGCAGGTATTGCGGGATGGTGAGCCCGACTTCCCGCGAAAAAATGCGGCTGAGATAAAACGGACTGCAGCCAACTTCCTGGCCGAGCATTTCCAACGCAGGCGGATTGGCCAGATCGCGGGCGAGCAATTCCTTGGTGCGTTGAACACGATCGCGCGCGACGCGTTTCTGCCGCATGCAAAAAAATTCAGGATCCTTTGGCGCAAAAAGAAAATGCGCCATAAGCTCGAGCGCCTTGCTTTGATACCAAAGAATCTGCGCCGCTTTTGCGACCGGCGGCTCGGCCAAACTTGCCACCACGTGGCGTTGCTGGATCGACATCGGACGCGCCAGTGCGACCACGCTCTCATCTTTGTCGCCAAAGACAACGCGACGAATCTCCGGCTCAAGGTCGGCTTCATTTTGCACAAACTGCTTTTGCAAATGCCCGCGGGAAAATTCGAGCGTGACGAATTGATGATGATCGTGCGCCTGGCGCGAGGCAGGCAGAGGTTCGTCCGCAATTGCGTAGTAGCCGGAATTACCCGGAAGATAATCGCTCCACGCCCGGCCTTGCGCGCCAACAGCTCCGCGGCCTTCGAGATTTAAACAAAATTCCAGGCTGTGCGGATGAAAACTGCGTCCCCAGTCGAGGGCCCGCTCGGTGTGGAAATCATGCCACTCGATGCTCAAACCGAGCCGATCAAAATCGCCGTAAAGTTGCCGCCAGCCAGGCGCGACGCCGCTCCATGCGCCGTGCTCGGCATGCGTTGCTTCACTGGCAATCATTGCGTGTAAATTACGAGCGCGGCCGCGCAGAAAGCAAGGAAGGTTTGATTTCTCGCAGCGCGCTCCGGTCCCACTTTGCGAGCGTCGAGGCTGCGTCGTACGTGCTTCGGGCAAAATCCAGCAGCACATCATCCGGCGAGCCGGCGGCCCGTACCGCATCATAAGGCAAAATGAATTCGTGCAGCTTCGGGTGATAGGACGCGGCATCAGGCCGCACTTTTGCCTGGGCAAATCCTGACGGTTCCGGATATGCGTACGAATAAAACACCGGCATCGGCAACGGGTCGCCGCCGGCCCAAAAGCCGAGACTGCTCACCTCCTGCGAGTACGCCTCGCGCGTGACCGCATCTGGCAGATGCGGGATGCCCCCAGGATGCGGAGGTGCCGGGCGCCCGGAAAAACGAGTCACTGCTAGATCGAAGCTGCCCCAGAAAAAATGAACCGGGCTGCACTTGCCGCAAAAATCCGAACGAAAATCCTTGAACACACGATCGGCCTGGACAAGGACGCGCCAGAAACGATTTGCGTATTCCGGGTCGTACGATCGATGCTCTTCGTCGCGATCGAAGGGGATCGGTTTTTGAATCTCGTTAGGGATGAGGTCTATTTTAATCGGCAAATCAAGCTCGGTCAGCGCTTTCATTAACTCTTCATAAAATTTGGCCACCGATTGCGGACGCAACTTCAAAACTCGGATGGCGCCGTCGCTATTCATAATACGCAGTTCGTGATCAATGAAATCAAACCGAATCTCAAAAATATTATTCCCATATGGGATCGGCGAAGTCGTTAAGCCACGCGAAGTCACGTAGAGCGTGACATGCCAGGAATGGTTCGTCCACGGTGTGAGCGTGAGCCGAATTTTTCCGACGATCTGCGTCCACATGTGAAGTGTGGCGCAGGTCTCCTTCCATGCCTCGAACTGCAATGCCGGCCAGGCTCCAGAGTCCATAGCGTGAGTCGCCATTATAGGATATCCCGCACGTTTAATCGCCATTAATAAAATCGGAGAACGAGCGTTTTACGCGTTCGAACGTGTCTCGCGCTTCATCCTGTGCGTGATTGAAGCTTTCACGGATCCGTGTTCTGACTCCGTGAAATGGAGCATGCTCCGTATCCGATTTTTCCTCTGCGTCCCGCTCTGTTTCCACATCGCTCATTTTCGCGCCGGCAAACATTCCCTCGGTGCGCGTGACGTTTCCGCGATTCGCGCCGATGTAAATCGTGCCGACCGGCCGCGAGGACTTATTTTGCAGCGTGACGATCCAAACCGGATCACCGCGCTCATCGGTGCGCAAGGTGTAACTGGCGGTGGCGAAATGCGTGTTCGATCTTTCCGCGGTATGACTGGCCACCGCGTAGGCGCCGCTCGAATCGAGATTCAAGCGCGCGGTGTTGATCGTGGCGCCTTCACTCGAACCGGCAATGGAGCGGACCGGCGTTCGTTCCGAATCAATCCGTCCGTGCCTCACTTCGACTTCGCGTACACCGCCCCGGGCCTGCGGATCATTGAGAAGAATCTTCCAGATCCCTGGTTGGGGATTGCCATCCACCCCGGTCACGGAAATAATGTGGTTCACGAGCTCGCGGCTCAATTGCGCGCCCACCACGCGCAGGGCATCATACGCGGTGGCTTGCTCCTCTTCCCGCGCAAGCGCTGGCGCAACGAGAAATAGCAGCGCCGCCAGTATCTTCCACATGCGCAAAACTGAACAACCGCTTTCGCCGACTGTCCATCAGGTTTTGCGAAATCAAGGCGTGAGCAGGTGGATCAGCCCCGAACGCTTTCGGGGGCGATGCTAATTAGTATGCGGCTTCGCCGCCTGATTTTTAACATCGAGCTCGCCACAGGACCAGTCCGTCCATTAGCGGCCAAGGCCTGCGCGATTCACCCGCGCGGGACGATGTCGATCTGGCAAGAGTTTGTTGTTCCAGACTTGATTGGACGCCAACGTCTGTTCAGTTCTCCAAAAGCGCGATGAAAAAAAAGAAGATCGAGTTCAGCAGCCACACCGCTAATCTCGCCTTGATGCGCAGTTTCGTAAGAACCTTTCTCGACGCTTATCCGTTCTCCGAAAAAGAGCGGATGCTGATGGTGCTCGGGGTCGATGAGGCCTGCACCAACATCATTCGCCATGCTTATCAATTGCGCGACGACCAACTCATTGCCTTGTCGATCGAAGGCTTGCGCAGATGTGTTCGCATGCGTTTGCGCGATTACGGCGAGCAAGTGCCGACGCACAAGATGCGAGGCCGTTCCCATGATATGATCGAACCAGGCGGGCTCGGTTTGCATCTGATGAAAAATGCTTTTGATCGGGTCGACTACATCTTGAAACCACGCGGAACCGAGCTCGTTCTCACGAAAAATCTGGAGGGACCGATGTAGTGGCGAGATTTGCTTGTGTCGCGGCGACTGCAGCGGCGCGAAATGTTCTGGAGAGCAAACGCATCCCGCGTGCGGGCGATCGGGTCCTGGCGATCGCGAACCTTTTGTATAAGGCTTGGAGATCAAGGAAAGTAATGTCGCCAGAAAAGATTGTTTCGACGGGACGCCGAAACCAACACTCGAGCGGCATGCGCTCCGCAGCGTATCGATTGGAATCGTGTCGTGCACGAGATCATTCACGGTGCTATGAGATCGTCTAAGCCGTTAATGAAACCGCCGGAACCCGATCCCGCGTTCGAAATCTCGCTCCGGCCGCCGGTCTTCAGTGAGTTCACCGGCCAGGTGAAAGTGTGCGAGCGGCTCGAATTGATGGTGGCAGCAGCAAAGAAACGCGGCGACGTGCTCGAGCACATTTTGTTGAGCGGACCATCCGGCCTCGGCAAAACCACGCTCGCCTACATCATCGCTAACGCGATGAGCGTGAATATTAAGAACACCAGCGGACCAGTGATTGAAAAGGCGGGCGAGCTCGCCGGGTTGCTCACCAGCCTTGAAAAGGGGGACGTCCTTTTCATCGACGAGATTCATCGTCTCCAACCGACGATCGAAGAATACCTTTACCCGGCGATGGAGGATTACCGGCTTGACATCATCATCGATCAAGGGCCGCAGGCGCGCAGTCTTCGATTAAATCTGCCGAAGTTCACCCTCATCGGCGCGACGACGCGCGCCGGCATGGTGAGCGCCCCGTTGCGCTCGCGCTTCGGCATGAGCGCGCGACTCGATTATTACAACGCCGAGGATATGCAAAAGATCATTATGCGCAGCGCCAGATTGCTCGGTGTCGAAATTGAGCCGGCGGGCGCGGCTGAGATCGCCACCCGCACACGCGGCACGCCACGCACCGCAAACAATCTTCTGCGCTGGGTGCGCGACTACGTGCAAGTGAAAGCTGAAGGAAAAATCACCGCTGAACTCGCCGACCGCGCGCTCACCATGCTCGAAATCGATCGTGATGGCTTTGATCAATGGGACAAGCGGATCATCGAAACGCTTATCCACAAATTCAACGGCGGTCCGGTCGGTTTGAATTCGTTAGCCGTTGCGGTCGGTGAAGAAGCCGGCACGCTTGAAGAAGTGAACGAGCCATATTTGATCATGGAAGGTTACATCAAACGCACGGCGCAAGGTCGCGTCGCGACGCCGAATGCATATCGCAAGCTCGGGCTCAAGCCGCCATCCGGCGCGCAGGCTGAGCTATTATGACTCGCGAATCGTGATCCGTGAATTGAGAATCGAGACTCCGTGATCCGATGTAACGATGTAACGATGTAACGATTCACGTTGCTCTCTATGCAACTAACCGCCGGCTTCTTCCAAACATCGAAAGTTCTCACGGTCGCGGAACTCACACGCGCAATCCGCAGCACGCTCGAAGTGAAATTCGGCGCGGTCTGGGTGCAGGGCGAAGTCTCCAATTACAAACTGCATCCGAGCGGGCATCAATATTTCACGCTCAAGGATTCGCGCGCGCAAATCGCGTGCGTGATCTTTCGCAACACGATGGCGCCGCTGCGACAACCGCTTGTCGATGGAGCCCAAGTGCAGCTTTACGGCAACGTTTCCGTTTTCGAAGCGCGCGGTCAGTACCAATTGAGCGTGCAGATTTTGCAACCGCGCGGACTCGGTTTGCTGCAAGCGAAGTTTGAAGCGCTCAAACGAAAACTCGAAGCCGAAGGACTTTTTGATCCGGCAAGAAAGCGCGTGCTGCCAAAATTTCCGCGCAGAATTGGAATCGTGACTTCGCCAAGCGGCGCCGCGATTCGCGACCTGCTGAATGTTTTGCGACGGCGTGCGCCCTGGCTGCAAATCCTGATCAATCCAGTGCGCGTTCAGGGAACAGGGGCGGCCGCGGAAATTGCCGTCGCAATTCGCGAGCTGGCCACACCTAACGAAAATTGGTTGCCTCTCGATCTAATCGTGGTCGCGCGCGGCGGCGGCAGCATGGAAGATTTGTGGGAGTTCAACGAAGAGATTGTCGCGCGAACGATTGTCGATGTTGGCGTGCCGATCGTCTCGGCAATCGGCCACGAAATTGATTTTACGATTTGCGATTTTGTGGCTGACCTGCGCGCCCCAACGCCGAGCGCGGCCGCCGAATTGGTCGTGCCGGACATTATCGATCTTCGGCGACGAGTCGATGAGCTCGCCGGATCTCTTCACCAATGTCTGCGCAATTTTCTGGCGCATCAACAAACGCGGCTCCGTTTCTTGTCCGAGCGCACACTCGCGCGCGAGTTGCTCAAGAGGATGCGCGATGCGCAGCAGCAACTCGATCTCGCGCGCGGATCGTTACATCGGCATGTCGCGCACGAGATCGACAATTACCGCCGCGGACTCGTGCGCATCGCGAGCGCATTGCAAGCGTACAGCCCCGCGCGCGAGCTGGTCATGAGACGCAATCGCTTTGCCGACCTTCAACGGCGCTTCGCCACATTACCGCCACGTTTTTTGGCAGACGCGAAGCAACAGTTCGGCCGGATGGAAGGAATTCTTCGTGTGCTCGGCCCTGACGCGACGTTGCGCCGCGGCTACAGCATCACCACGGATAAGAATGGAAAGGTGGTACGTTCAATCGTTCGTCTGAAACGCGGAATTCGATTGCACACCCGCGTCACGGACGGCGACATAGAATCGGAAGTGCTAGCAGCCACCCGCTGGATCGGCGCGTCTCACAGCAGGGCGAGACTCTGTCGAGCCGACAAGTCGGCTCCGCGTCGCCCTAGCGGCGCAGGAGAGAATCCGCACGCCCGTTAGCGACGGCGAATTTGGTCGACAATCTCCAGTGCGTGACGATTAGAGCAGCTACTTCGGATTGACGACCGTGTTCGCAGTCCCAAGCCAGCCATTGGAGGAATTGGCTGTGGTAAAAATGTCGCCTTGTGTTCCGCCGCTGCTGCCAACCGGGAGCGCGATGCTTGCCAAAACTGCAATAATTGCAATTACGACGAGTAATTCGATCAAGGTGAAGGCGGCGGTAGTTTTGTTTTTCATGGTCATTATTTTATGGAAGAATGTAGGATTTGGTATCACATGGCCAGAATTGCGGAACTGAATGAGCCGGTCAAGCACAAATAAACGTGTAGGCAGGTCGCATGTTCCGGCCCTGCTTTCAGCCCCTCGTGTCACGCAATGTAAACCTGCTCCGCGGGACGCGGACTACCACGGGGCGAGATACCCGTGAGACCTATTCAGCGTTCGAGTTTAAACGCAACCGTGGCCAGGGGTGGTAAATGAATGAGAATGGAATGTTCGCGCGCCATCCAGGGAGTATTCTCACTCTGGACGCCTCCGCAATTCCCGACATTGCTGCCCCCATAAGTTTCCGCGTCGGTATTAATGATCTCGCGGTAAAAACCAGCGTGCGGCACGCCCAACCGGTAATCATGCCGAACGATCGGTGTTGCAGCCACGACAAAAACAACGATTTCGCCCTCACGCGATCGGCGCAAAAACGAGACAACGCTATTCTCTGCATCGTGAAAATCAATCCACTCGAATCCCTCATACCTGTCATCCTGGTCCCACAGCGCCGGTTCGTTCTTGTAAGTGTAATTGAGATGTTGAACCAGACGCCGCAACCCATCGTGCCGCGGCAACTGCGTTAAGGACCAATCCAGACTTTGATCGTGGTTCCATTCATGCCACTGACCGAATTCGCCGCCCATGAAAAGCAGCTTTTTTCCGGGATGCCCGTACATCCACGCAAGAAACATTCTGAGATTGGCAAACTTTTGCCATTCGTCGCCCGGCATCTTCGACAAGAGTGAGCGCTTGCCATGCACGACTTCATCGTGGCTAAGCACCAAAATGAAATTTTCCTGAAACGCGTAGATCAGCGAGAAGGTGATGTTGCCGTGATGAAAGCGACGATAAATCGGATCGAGACTCATGTATTGCAGGAAGTCGTGCATCCAGCCCATGTTCCATTTGAAACCGAATCCGAGGCCGCCCAGATAAGTGGGCCGCGAAACGCCCGGCCACGCGGTTGATTCCTCGGCGATCGTCATGATACCGGGAAAGCGCTCGTAACAAACTTCGTTGAAGCGTTTCAAAAAAAAGATCGCATCGAGATTTTCCCGCCCGCCGTAAACGTTCGGAATCCATTGGCCCGGCTGGCGTGAATAATCCAGATAAAGCATGGAAGCCACAGCATCTACGCGCAGGCCATCGATGTGATATTTGTCGAGCCAGAAAAGCGCGTTGCCGATCAGGAAATTACGCACTTCGTTGCGCCCGTAATTAAAGATGAGCGTGCCCCAATCCTGATGTTCTCCCTGGCGCGGGTCCATGTGTTCATAGAGATCGGTGCCGTCGAATTCGGCCAACGCATACGCATCTTTCGGAAAATGCGCTGGCACCCAATCCATGATTATGCCGATGCCAGCCTGATGGCACTTGTCGATGAAATGGCGTAATTCATCAGGTGTCCCAAAACGGCTTGTAGGTGCATAATAATTCGTCACCTGGTACCCCCACGAGCCTTCAAACGGATGCTCGGCAATCGGCATGAGCTCAAGATGCGTGTAACCCATTTCGACCACGTAAGGCAGGAGTGTCTCGGCGAATTCGAGATAACTTAGGGAACGATTTCCTTCTTCGGCGTGGCGCCGCCATGAGCCGAGGTGAACTTCGTAAATGCTGATCGCGCTTTTCGGCCAGTCCTTTGCCCGCCGCGCTTCCATCCACGCCTGATCGCTCCACTTGTAGCGTTCGAGATTATAAGTGAGAGAACTTGTCGATGTGCCGTGCTGGTTGAAAAACGCGAACGGATCGCTCTTGAGCAAAAGGGCGCCGGAATGCGTGCGGATTTCGAATTTATAATGCGCGCCTTCGCGCACGCCCGGCAAAAATAATTCCCACGTTCCGCTGCCGAGCAGTTTGCGCATCGGATTAACGCGGCCATCCCAACCATTGAAATCGCCGACCACGCTGACGCGCTGCGCATTCGGCGCCCAAACCGCGAAGTAAACGCCGGCATCACCGCCAATCGTGCGCAGATGCGCGCCAAACTTTTCGTAAATCTGCCAATGCTGCCCTTCGGCGAAGAGATGCAGATCGACTTCGCCCATGATCGGTCCGTAGCAATATGGGTCGCGCGCTACCCATTCCGATCCATCCCAACCCGTTAGCCGAAGATGATAATCGAGATCGCGCGCGGCGCCCGGCACAAACGCCTGAAAAAAGCCGTCGCGATGAATTTTCTCGGCTGCGATTGTCGATTGTCGATCTACCAAGATGCCGATCTTCTGCGCGTCCGGGCGAAAGACGCGAATCGCCAGATCGTCTCCCATTCGGTGCGGCCCCAAAATCCGGAACGGATCGGAATGGGTGCCGGACAAAAAGCTGTTCAGCTCGTCCGGCGGCAAGCCGGCCACTTCAAAAGGTTTCATGCAAGTTCAACTTAGGATTCGTGGCGCGCTTTTCAATTAGGTGTAGCCACGGGTCTGTGGCGCGTTAATACCGCTCACGGGGCGGGGCTACAACACACTTTCCATTTTGATTGGCTCGGAAGGCACCGCATACTTCTACGTGATGGAAACAACGACGCGCGACGCAGTTGACGAACTGCTTCAGACTTACAGCGAGACCGGTGGCATCAATTATCTCGATGCCGCGGCCACTCTGCCGTCGCGGCTAGCGATCGAGGCGGCCTGTGCCGAACTGATGAGCTTGATGTTTCCGGGCTTTCGCAGCGAGGCGCTGGTGAGTTCAGAAGATTTGGCCAAGACGACGCGATCTCGAATGAGAAATCTGCACGGCCGTCTCAAGACCGAAATTTGCCGGAGTCTCGGAAAAATTCCACCGAACGAAGCGATCGAATCAAGAGCGGATGAAATCTTGTCCTCATTCCTGTCGAAACTGCCGCAACTGCGCCGCGTTCTTTGGACCGACATCGATGCCGCTTACGAAGGTGATCCCGCTGCAAAAAGTTACGAGGAAATTATCCTCGCGTATCCAGCGCTCGAAGCGATCGCGATTTATCGAATGGCGCATGAACTTTACGACAAAGTGCCCCTTGTTCCCCGCATCATGACCGAATGGGCGCACAGCCGCACTGGCATCGACATTCACCCAGGCGCGAAAATCGGCCCGCATTTCTTCATCGATCACGGAACTGGCGTCGTGATCGGCGAAACTTCCGAAATTGGTTCGCGCGTAAAACTTTATCACGGCGTGACGCTCGGCGCACGCAGCTTCCAAAAAGATGAACACGGCAAAATCAAAAAAGGCGGCAAACGTCATCCGACAGTCGGGGACGACGTGACAATTTATCCGGGTTCGACGATTCTCGGCGGCGAAACCATGATTGGCGCAAGATCGACAATCGGGGGAAACGTTTTTCTAATGCAAAGCGTCCCGCCTGATTCGCTCGTTTATTACGAGGAAACGCAACTCAAGATTGTGCCAAAGCGAAATCACAAACCGTCGAGCCTGAGCGACGAATTTCACGAATGATTTACCTCGATTACAACGCTACCACTCCGCTGTGCAAACCAGCGCGCGACGCGATGCTGCCGTATCTCGACGAATTTTTCGGTAATGCTTCGAGCATTCACCAGGCTGGACGTCATGCGCGCGCCGCAGTCGATACTGCTCGCGACAAAATCGCTGGCCTGCTGCGGGCAAAGCCGCACGAAATTATTTTCACGAGCGGCGGGACCGAATCGTGCAATCTCGCGGTGTTCGGCCTCGCGCGATGTCGATCTTCGCGCGGCGGTCACATCGTTTCGAGCAAGGCCGAGCATCACGCGGTCCTCAACTCGATCGAGCATTTGGAGAAACACGAAGGATTCGAGGTCACCTGGCTCAACCTTTCGGAAAACGGCATGGTCGATCTTGATCAACTCGCCGACTCGATTCGGCCGGAAACGCGACTGGTTTCAATCATGACTGCGAACAACGAAACCGGCGTGATCCAGGCGATGTCGGAAATCTCGAAAATCTGTCGTGAACGCGGAGCGCTTTTGCACAGCGATATGGTGCAGGCATTCGGCAAGATCG
>Ga0193729_1000537_pt1 | contig 19923 bp, 19 predicted proteins | sample U1c2metaG_FD_143036 | JGI IMG/M metagenome (GOLD analysis project Ga0193729, IMG submission 143036) | Soil microbial communities from a riparian zone of the East river system, Colorado, United States - U1c2 | ecosystem: Environmental > Terrestrial > Soil > Riparian zone | place: USA: East River...
GATCGATAAACAGGAGCTGCGGAAGTTCTATTTCAGCGTCATTTCTGTCCTGGCACTGCTCGCGATCATTCTCCCGGTTGCTTTCCAATCTCCGCGCAAACGCGAATGGCTGCCACAAGAGACGGATGCGATTTTGTCGATCAACACGGATCAATTTGAACGCGCCGACTTCCCGAAACGATGGCGCAAGGATCAACCAGAAATTTGGCCAAAAACCTGGTCCGGGTTGATCGGCGCTGCCGCGTTAACTCCCGGACTGAATTTGCCTCATGATGCAGCGCGCATCACTCGCGCCGCTACCACAGATGAGTCTGGAAGGACTCGCGAGTTCGTCCTGGTCGAGGCGCGCCGCGATGTTTCCCGCGTCATTCGCATGATTGGTGACGATAAGACTTTCCAAAAGCGCACCATCAGCGGTTTGCCGGTCTGGGAACGGGCGCCGGGATTTGTTGTCGCGCGGGTTGGTCCCGCCACGCTCGCCGTTGGAGCGCCGAATGAAGTGGACGAATTGGTTCTCGTCCGGCTCGGAATGAAGCCGGACCTGAAAATCACCGGCCAATTGTTTGATCGTTTCCAGGCACTCGATCGGGAGAGCGCGTTGCGACTGATTTCGCGGAATCCGCCCGATCTCTCACGCGTTTTCCATCCAATCTTCACGCGCGAACTGCTCGACGTTTCGCAGTTGCTCGGTCTCGCGCTTACGTTGCAGAACCCGGTGAAAGCCAAATTGCTGTTGAAGTTGAATTCCCCAGAACATGCGACCGAGCTCGCCCGTAATTTGCACGACGATCCGCAGCGCTGGCTGCGCTTACCGGAGTCCGAATTGTTGCTCTATTCCCAACCGCCGGATATCCAGAAGCGCGACACAAACCTTGAGCTACGTTTCACCGTCCCGGAGAATAGCGCTCGACTTCTGCTCGGGCGTATTGCAAAGACAGACGCTGCCGCGGTTCTCACAGCGCAGTGATCACCCGCTGCCTCAATCATTTAATGAGACATAAGATCAACATGTTCATGCAGGAATTTGAATTTCATTCGATAGGCCGTTGCGCAGTCACGGCAATGCTGCTTTTTTTTGCATTGTTCATCACTGCACAATCGGTCGCAGCAGAGGAGATCAAGCTCGAGCTCGTCGATATCAAATCAATTGTCCCCTCGATTGTCGTCGAATTACGCTACGCTGGGACCCACAATGCCGTTCACCGCGCATTGTATCCACCTTCCATGCCGGCACTCATCCGGCCGAAGGTCGCCCAACAGTTGCTCGGTGCACAAAATTTGCTCCGTCGTTACGGGCATGGGTTAAAAATTTGGGATGCGTATCGTCCGAAATCTGCGCAGAGGCAGCTCTGGCAATTCGCGCATGACGAGTCATATGTCGCCAATCCGGACGACGGAGTTGGCTCGATGCACACATGGGGCGTCGCTGTCGATGCAACGCTGGTCGACGTCTCGGGCCAGCCAGTATCGATGCCCACCGATTTCGACGACTTTACGCCTGCAGCGGTGCTTCGTTATCACGGAACAGATCTCATTATCAGGTCGCACCTGAAACTTTTGCAAAGAGCGATGGGTCGCAACGGCTTCTACGGTCTGCGCACGGAATGGTGGCATTTCACCGCTCAAGATTGGAAAAATTATGTTCGCTATCAGGATGTGCAGGTAACAGGACGATCTCCAACCGGACCTGATGGCAAGCTATGATCGATACCTTGCTGCGGGATCTGCAGCAGCCGGAATACATCCATGTATTGATCAATCCATTGCCGATTTACGGCCTGGCAATGGCCTGGGTCGGGCTGATCGTCTCTCTTTTTTTAGGGAGCCGACGCGCTCAAATCGCAACCTTGGCGATCGTACTCATAAGCGCAGCCTCAGCCTGGCCGGTCTATGAACTTGGCCAACAATCTTATGATCGCGTTCTGTCGATGGCCGATCCTGATGGGCAAGCCTGGCTCGAAGAGCATCAGGACCGTGCGGAGGACCTGATCTATTTTTTTTATGCGCTCGCCTTATTGAGCGCGGTGGCAATCGTCGCCCCGATGAAATGGCCAAAATCTTCCATGCCACTCACACTCGGAGTGACTCTGCTCGGAGCGATAGTGATTGGAATGGGCGCTTATATTGCGCAAGCGGGCGGAAAAATTCGTCATCGCGAATTTCGCAACGAGGCACCGCCAAAAAGATCCGCTGAAGAGCAATCGCGTTAGATCGACAATTGTTGCCGTTGAAGCGAATAAGCGTTGAAGCGTATAACTACACGCTTTTACGCTTCAACCCTTCGACGCTTTAACCGATTCCAGCATGACAACCCAGCTCGAACGCGCGGAGCAAAACGTCGAACAGCACAGCGCTGCGCTGAAGAAACCGCTCGGCCTTTTCGATCTGGTTGTGACACAGGTTCTCTTTGTCGTTGGCTCTAGTTGGGTCGGCACCGCTGCCAAGCTTGGGCCGGCGCATCTTTTCTTCTGGTCGCTCGCGATTTTGCTCTTCTACATTCCGCAAGCCGCCGTTGTCATTTATTTGAATCGTCTTATGCCGCTTGAGGGCGGTCTTTACCAATGGGCGAAACTCGGCTTCAACGAGTTTGCCGGCTTTATGGTGGCGTGGAATATCTGGCTTCTGTCCATCACCGTTATCGCCTTAGGCGGAATGTTCGTCACCACCAATCTCTCCTACGCCATCGGCGCAGCCTGGATGCCGGACAGCAAACTCTGCGTGTCATTGATCAGTTGCGCGCTCGTGGCTGGTCTTGCCTGGACCGGGATTCGCGGCTTGTCGTTAGGCAAATGGCTCCACAACATCGGTGGGTTCGCGATGCTCCTGGCCTACGGTGCCCTCATCGTTTTGCCATTCGTCAGCCTCGCGCGTGGCGAGCTGAAGCAATATCATCCGCTCCAGTTCGCCGTGCCCACAATGTCGATCTTTTATTGTTTCAATATTTTCAGCAAACTGGCCGTCGGCGGGCTAAGCGGATTTGAGTACGTCGCAATTCTCGCAGGCGAAGCGCGCGCTCCGGCCCGCAATATCGGCCGCTCGGTCATGATCGCTGCTCCGATCATCGCGCTGATGTTCATTCTCGGCACCAGCTCGGTTTTGGCTCTCGTTGGAAACAATCAAATCGATCTCATCGGTCCGGTGCCGCAAACATTGCGACTCGGCTTGCATTCTTTTCCGATCGCGGGCGCGATCGCTTCCGTGGGGATTTTGATGATGACGGTAAGATCGGTTTCGGCGACAAGTGTTCATCTCACCGGCAGTTCGCGGTTGCCGATGGTCGCCGGATGGGACCGGCTTCTGCCAGACTGGTTCTCACGTTTACATCCGAGATATAAGACACCAACCAACTCAATTTTCTTCGTGGGCGCCGTCACGCTCGTCATCGCGATCGCGAGCCAGATCGGCGCTGGAATCCAGGAGGCATTTCAACTCGTGGACAACGCCGCCAACGTCTTCTACGGAATCGTTTATCTCGTTCTGTTCGCCATACCGATTGCTGGCGCCAGCGCGGTGCGACAAAGTGCACGACCTTGGCTGCGACTCGCCGCCATCTGCGGCTTCGCTGTGTCCTTGCTTGCAATCTTTTTCACCGTCTATCCAATCATCGATGTGCCCAGCCGGCTGGTTTTCGCGGCGAAAATTATTGCCGTTACAGTGATCGCCAATGCGATCGGCGTCGCCGTCTTCGCGGCCGGGCAAAAAGCGGCGCGCGCAAATTAACTGGCACAGCTCTCCGCGACCCAGCGCAAATAATCCGGCGAGCCCTTGTCGATCTTGAGGTAAATGATCTCAGGAAGTTCGTACGGATGAAGCGAGCGTAGTTTATCCTGAAATGCTTTCTGCCGATCGCGCGTGGTCTTAAAAAAGACGAGCACTTCACCACCGGCTTCGACTTTTCCCTTCCAACGATAGATCGAGTGAACAGCCGGAATGATATTGGCGCAGGCCACGAACTTTTCCGCCACCAGCGTGCGCGCAACGTCATTGGCCGTCTCCATGTCTGAAAACGCGCTCAGGGCGAGTAGAACCTGTTCCGGCATTGGTTAGGCCAGGACGGGCGCGATCCGTTCTCCGCAGCGAATCCGTTCGGTGGCGGACCGGCAAATCCAGCCGCCGCCCAAGACAATATCGCCATCGTAAAAAACAGCCGCTTGCCCGGGCGTCACGGCTTTCTGTGGCTCATGCAGCCGAATGCGCGCACGTCCATTCTCAACTGGTGTCAGCGTCGCGGCCGTCCCCGGATGATTGTAACGAATCTTGACCGTCACATCGGCAACCTGATTCGAACGATTTAATTCAATCCAGTTCACTCGATCAACTTCAAATTCGTCCACAACCAAATCGTCCACGTCTCCGACAATCACGCGATTTGTTTCCGGATCGAGATCGACGACATAGCGCGGCCGGACCGAACCGCCCGGCAATCCTTTGCGCTGACCGATGGTGAAAAGCTCGATCCCCTCGTGTTCGGCGACAAAGTTTCCATCGACATCGTAAATCTCGCCGCGATGAAACTTGCTTTCGCCAAGATGCGAACGCAGGAACGCCTTGTAATCGTTGCCCGGCACGAAACAAATTTCCTGGCTATCGATCTTGTCCGCAACCTTCAGGCCTAACGAGTGCGCAATTTCGCGGATTTGCGGCTTTAACATCTTGCCGAGCGGGGTCAACCCGCGCCGAAGTTGTGGCTGCCGCAAGCTGAACAAAAAATACGATTGATCTTTGCGTGGATCGACGCCTTTTCTCAGAACAGCACGATCGCCATGATGCTCGATGATCGCATAGTGGCCAGTCGCGATGTAGTCGCAGCCCAGCGCCTGGGCTTTACCCCATAGATTGCCGAACTTCAGTTTCTCATTGCACATCACGCATGGATTTGGCGTGCGGCCCGCTTGATATTCGCTGGCGAAATAATTGATCACGGTTTGCTCGAACTGATCGGCTTCATCGACAACGTAGTGGGGAATGCCTAACGAATGGGCAACCCCTCGCGCGTCGGCCACGGCTTGTGGGCCGCAGCATTTGTCCTCCGCTCGTGAGATGCAATCCTGCGGCCAGACTTTCATGGTTACGCCGACAACCTCGTAGCCTTGCTCGCGCAACAAATATCCTGCCACGCTGGAATCCACTCCGCCGCTCATGCCGAGGAGAACGCGTTGCTTATTCGGCTTCATTGAGTAAAAAGAGTCTCTGAATTAGGCGATGCGGTCAACGTGTGCTTCTGTGCGAACTGGAACGCTCACAAATTTACTCCCGCGCAGCGTAAACCGCCATGCGTGATGTACGGAGCGGGTAATCCCAATCCGAGTGTCCGCCACAACATTGACAATCGCATTTGGGGACCGGGCAAAGCAATAGCGCGGATCGGCGCACAAATCCATTTCATGATGCCGATCTGTTATATCGAGCGCTTGCGTCAGTTTGCCTGGGCCCGAGCAAAGACGTTTCTGATCACCGAGCTCGCGCCGCTTTTTCATCAACTCAATCCCGCGGACGGGTTCGATCGCGCGAATCAAAACAAAACCGTTCACTTCGCCTTTGACGAGCACATTTAACATCCAATGAGCACCGTAACTAAAATAAATGTAAGCGGCGCCGGCTTTATTCCGCTCGATAAATGCCCGCGCGCTTGGCCGAGAGAATGTGTGACTGGCCTCATCGTTTTCTGCAAAATAAGCTTCATTCTCCACGATGATTCCCCCACATCTTCCCCAAATGAGCTCCGCGCCAATCAGTTCGCGGGCGCAACTCAGAGGATCGCGCTGAAAAAATGGCCGGCGAACAAAGTGTTTCTTCATTGGCGCGCCGATAGCCTTCCACAAACGTAGAGCGGGGCCAGGCGATTACAGCCTCAAAAGCCTGCTGCTTTGTAAAAGACCGGTAATGTCACATCGCATGCTACCGGTTTGCCATCACGAAACGCGGGAATAAACCTGGTGTTCCCGAAATCAGCCACTGCTGCATCACCAAAGCCGAGAAAAGGCGGTTTCTCGGAAAGGACTTTTATGTCCTGGAGATTGCCGGTCGCATCGATTCTCATCTTTAGCTCAACAATGCCATCCACCAAAACCCGCGCTTCTTCCCGTGGTGGATAATGGAATCCCGTAAACTTTGATTCGTTCCCGAAAAAAGGTTGTGGCCCGATAAAATCATGCTCCTTCGCCAGCTCCTCGGCTTCCTGATTGGAGAATATGCGCAGCCGCGGTTTTCCATCGAGAACTCCGAAAGCGACCGTGCCGTAATAAATCGCGTCGACTGGTTGATGATTATAAACAGCCGGAATAAATCTGGGATCAGACGCCGGTGAAAGCCTCTTCTGCAGTTCCTGCTTGAGAAAATCCGAATCCGGCGTGCCGCGGTAGGTCGCACTCCACTCCACGCTGCCGTCTTTTCTCACTGCGCAATTGAACATGATCAATGCATCCTTTTGGCCTTTCCTGATCAAGTCCTGCGTGTCGATGCGATCGATCAACGACTTTGGACCCTGCCCGAGCAAAATCGGCCGGTACATCGGCAGCGCAGCCACCTGACCGGATGGAGTACTGCTTACCTGCGACCAGGCAAGATCGACAATCGAGAACAAAGCAATCAGGGAAAATGCGAGCGCGCGCATAGGCAGATACGCAAGCGGAGCGCGCCGTTTTTTCAAGCGCAATCTCGCAACGATTTACGCGGCAGCCGTCGGTTGAGTCACTGCGGCCACCGGCGTTAACGTTTTATCAAGCGCAAATCTGGCGCGCCTTATCCCGCTACCGCCAACTTTCTGGCTGCGGCAATTTTGTGCACGATCCTGTGATGCCGGAAGTAATCGATGAGCGCGTCACGCGTCTGCACTTGATGCAGCGTGCACTTCGCCGACGGCGTTTCAAGCAACGTGCGCAATTTCATGAAACGATGGCCGGCGCTGCGGGAATCAAAAGCGTTAAAGGCGATCACGTACTTTTTCCCACGATCAAGCAGCCGGCCATTCTCAAAAGTCATCGACGTGATGCGACACTCGTAACCGCGTCCTTCTGTTCTCACTTCAAAGCCAAGCAAATTCCGCCTTTCATGGCTGGCGTAAACTTCTTCCATGATCATTTTAATCTCATCCGGCAAGAGCTCTGCCGTCACAACGTAGTTTTCGTACGGAAGAACGTTCCAAATATCGTTTACGGTTTTCGGACCGGCGACAAGATTACTCCTTTCATCGAACACGCCGTGCATCGCTCCGTCCACCGGCACGTCACGTTCTCGCAGTGCCTCCATAATCGCCGTTCCGATAAGTCTCTCAAGATCGCTCGGCTCGCCCGGACGGCTGCGAGCGTGAAGCGTTTCGGCCAATTCACCGATCGGCTGCGCGAGTGCAGCTTCTGATTCGTCGAGTTCGGATTTCGCTCGTGAAACTACCGTATGATCGAAGCCGAACCGGTTATCCATCAGTTCGCAAATTGTTTCCCGGTGCAGCAGCTTTTTTGAATTGCGATCGAAGAGAAGATCGACACGGCCAACGTGAATGCCGAAATGGTCCGCTTGCGTGAAGAGCACACCATTGGTGAGGCGACTTGGAATTGCCTGATGTGTGTGACCGGCGATAAACACTGCCGCCTCCGGAAATTCCCAGGTTAAAGCCATTACCGTGTTTGCAAAATCATCGCCGCCGGTGCGCGGTTTTAGCCCCATGTGGCCAGTAAGAACGATTGCATGTGCACCTTCGCTCTTTGCCATTGCAATGGCGCGGCGAACAGACTCGACCGGATACTGAAAATCAATCCCACGCGCAAACTCCGGCCGAAACCAGAACGGCATTCCCGGCGTCGTGACTCCGATAATTGCAATCTTCATTCCGCCGATTTCTTTCAAGAGGTACGGATGAATTCTCGCGAACGGATTTTTCGCATCTGAAAATTCGCCAGCCCGTTTTCCTTCGAGCAACGTGTTGGCGGCCAGGACCGGCATTGTCGATCTTTCCAAGGCGCGTTGAAACGGCTGGATTCCCCAATCGAACTCATGGTTGCCGACCACCCACGCGTCGTATTTGAGATGATTGAATAAATCGATCATCAGCTCACCCTTGCTGCGCAATCCGACATCGGTGCCTTGATACACGTCGCCAACATCGATTAAGATCGAGTTTCGATTTTGGCGGCGCCATCGGCGGATTTGGGTAACGCAACGCGCCAGTCCACCACAGTCAGGATTTCCGTCGTAATCAGAAGCCGGCAAAATGTGGCCGTGAAGATCGGTCGTGTGCAGGATCGAGATGCAAATGGTATCAGGATTGAGCGTCGCAACCGCGCGCGCCAGATTTGGAACCGCACCGATCAGCCCAACTCGGGCGGCGAGCTTCAAAAAATCGCGTCGCGTCCAGAATTTATCCGGATCAAACATTGCTAGTAACTTCCGTCCTCTTCGAATGCTAATCGCGCGCTGAGATCGGCTCAATGAAAATGCTCGCCGGCGGGGCTGAGCAATCTTGACCGCATGACATTTGCTGTAATGATGCACATCGCTCTCATTTCCTTTTTATGCTTAGCGAAGATTCGCTCAAAGAGTTTAAGTCAAATCTAAGAGGCTCTGTAATCGAGCCGGGCGACAAAGATTACGACGAAGCCCGGAAAGTGTACAATGGAATGATTCACAAAAGGCCGGGGCTGATAGCTCGCTGTGTCGACGTCGCGGACGTAATTCAGTCTGTAAATTTTGCGAGAGACCAGGATTTGCTTCTGGCAATCCGCAGTGGAGGACATAACGCGGGAGGCTTGGGAATTTGTGATGACGGCCTCGTCATCGACCTCGCGCCGATGAAATACACGCGCGTTGACCCTACGGCGCGCACGGTAACCGTAGGCGGAGGATGCACCTGGGGCGATGTCGATCATGCGACGCATGTCTTCGGGCTCGCCACTCCGAGCGGAATTATTTCTACCACTGGAGTAGGTGGATTAACACTGGGCGGGGGAATCGGGCATCTCACCCGGAAATGCGGACTAACCATCGATAATCTCATCTCAGCCGATGTCGTCTTGGCGAACGGGAACTTCGTGAAAGCGAATGCCGATGAAAACTCTGATTTGTTCTGGGCCATTCGTGGCGGCGGCGGAAACTTTGGCGTGGTCACTTCGTTTACATTCAGATTGCACCCCGTTGATACGATTTATGGCGGTCCAATGCTGTACGAGCTAAGCGAAGCAGCTGGTGTAATGAAGTGGTACCGCGAGCTGATCCACGGCGCTCCCGACGATTTGAATGGCTTCTTTGCTTTTATGACCGTGCCACCCGCACCTCCTTTCCCCCAGCACCTTCGCCTCAAAAAAATGTGCGGCGTGGTATGGACATATTCTGGGAGCCTAACGAAGGCGGACGAAACCTTTAAGCCGATCCGCGCTTTCAAGAAAGCTGCCCTCGACCTCGTAGGTCCGCTGCCGCAGCCGGCCCTGCAAAGCATGTTCGATGCGTTGTATCCTCCGGGCTTGCAGTGGTATTGGCGTGCCGACTTCGTGAACGAGCTAAGTGATGAGGCGATTGCTCAACACATTCGCTTCGGCAATGCTCTTCCTTCTATGCATTCCACCATGCATCTCTATCCGATCAATGGTGCCGCATCACGCGTGGGGAAACATGATACTGCCTGGAATTACCGCGACGCTACCTGGGCGCAGGTGATGGTCGGTGTCGATCCCGATCCGGCAAACAATGAAAAAACTATTTCATGGACCAAGAGCTATTACGATGCCCTGCATCCGTACTCCGCCGGTGGCGCCTATGTAAATTTTATGATGGATGAAGGAGAAGAGCGCGTGAAGGCAACTTACGGAGATAACTACGAGCGGTTGGTTGCCATCAAAGATAAATTCGATCCGAACAATCTTTTTCGCGTGAATCAAAATATCAAACCGACCGACAAAAAGTCAGAGACAGTTGCCGCGTCTTGAATTGCTTCGCGGCGCAACTGGATTACGCCGGAGGGAACGATGAAAGCTGATGAGCTGAGGTCACTGCAGGCGCCGATCAAACACGGGTACCGAGAGCATCCTGAAACCGCGTTGGTCACGCTGCGAGCCGAAGGGCGCATCGGCGAAGGTCTCACCTGCAAAGTAGAAACAGGAAAAGCTCTCGTAGAAGCGGGGCTTCACCCGGCGACGGGCGGAAGCGGACTCAGCGCGTGCTCGGGCGATATGCTGCTGGAAGCATTAGTGGCGTGTGCCGGCGTGACCTTGAGCGCGGTGGCGACAGCCTTGGGTATCGAATTACGCGACGCGACAGTTCGCGCTGAGGGCGATCTCGATTTTCGCGGCACTCTTGGCGTTTCCAAGGATGTGCCAGTTGGATTCCAACAAATTCGACTGCAGTTCGATCTGGACACCGACGCCGGCAAAGATCAGATCGCTACGCTCCTTCGTCTGACAGAAAGATATTGCGTCGTTTACCAGACGCTTGCTCATCCTGCCAAGATCGATCTGTTGCATCGTCTCATTTCGCGCTAAATTCGGATCGATATGCCACTGTACATGGACATTCACGAGATTCATGGGGCGACTCCGGAAGATGTCGCGAAAGCTCACGCCGCCGATGTTGAAGTGCAGCAGAAATATGGGGTCAATTACCTCAAATATTGGGTGAACGAGAGTCAAGGGAAGATTTTCTGCCTGGTCGATGCACCGAACGCGGAGGCGGCCAGCTGCGTCCATCGTGAAGCCCATGGCCTGGTCGCCGAGAAGATTATTCAGGTTCAACCTGAGCTGGCAGAGGGATTTTTCGGTGCCGCCGAAACAAACGCGGCAGGAGCAGTCGTGGTCCCGGGCGGCGGTGCCGATGAACGAGATCCGGGGATCAGGACGATTCTGTTCACCGATATTGTCGAGTCGACGACGTTAACGCAAACATTGGGCGATGAGGCAGCGATGGGCTTGCTCGACGTTCACAACACTGTTGTCCGAGCGGCCTTGGCTAATTTGGGCGGTCGCGAAGTTAAACACACCGGTGACGGCATTATGGCGTCGTTCGTGTCGGCCGCCGGAGCGGTGAAATGTGCAACTCAGATTCAGCGGGACCTGGCCAAACACGGGGAAAATCAGCGCGACCGTGCCGTCAAAGTTCGAATCGGTGCCGCAGCGGGCGAACCAGTCGAGCAGCATCACGATCTCTTTGGGTGCACAGTTCAGCTTGCCGCCCGGCTCTGCTCCCAGGCGTTACCGGAGCAAATTCTCGTGTCGAACGCAATTGCCGAACTCTGTCTGGGTAAGGGATTCTCATTTCAAGATGTTGGTGAAGTTGTCTTGAAAGGCTTCGCCCGGCCAGTCCGCGCTCATGCTGTCGTATGGGCAGGCGACTCCGCACCAGCGGCATAGCAAACATTAACGCTGTCCATGCAGCTCGAAGGAATTGATCATGTCGCTATGGCGGTGCGCGATGTCGAACAATCAGCGCAATGGTATCTCGATGTTCTGGGTTTCGAGCGATGGTATGACGGAATGTGGAAGGGAATCCCCACCTTCATCGGCAAGGGAAATACCGCAATTGCGCTATTTCCGAAGCGGAACGGTCATTCAACATCTCCAGCGCATAGCAGCGGAATCCGCATGTTGCATCTCGCTTTTCGTGCGAACAGGGAAAACTTTCTTGGCGCACAGCAAGAGCTTAACAAGCGCGGCATCAAATTCGAATTCCAGGACCACGAAATTTCGCACTCAATTTACTTTCGCGATCCCGACGGCCACCATCTGGAAATCACAACTTATCAGATTTTGAAACCTATGGCGCAGCCCCAAGAATTCCGGTAGGCCACGGCTCTGCAGACCGCCTCGCATCACTGTTGCCGCGCCACTTTACGCGACTCTTCCGCAGCAGTTCTTATATTTTTTGCCGCTGCCGCATGGACACGGCTCGTTGCGGCCAACCTTTGGCATTGATCTGCGAATCGGGAGATCGAGCGTCATCTCGCCTGCGCCATCGCCATCCCCGGCAACTGCGGCCATCGCGCCAACCGGCTGAAGCTGCCGCCCACGGGCCGGAGCATTTGCCGTTGGTGCAGTCGGAGCATGTTCGCGCAGTAAAAATTGCGGCAATGTGGCCAGGAAATTCTCGAATGCCTGCAAGTTCGATGTGCTGCGAAACAGATTGTTTAGCACTTCGTTTTTAATGTTCGCCATCAGTTCAACGAACATGTCGTACGCTTCGGTTTTATATTCGATGAGCGGATCTTTTTGCGCGTAGCCGCGGAGATAAACGCCTTCGCGCAGCGCATCCATGGCGTAGAGATGCTCCTGCCAGAGCCGGTCGATCGCGTTCAAAATAATGTAGCGCTCGAGGCTTTTCACCGCGGTTGGCTCCTCGTGACTCGATTTGCGCTCGTAAGCATCCTTGATTTTCGCGATCAGGAATTGGGTGTTTTCATCAACCGTCCGCGTATCGAACTGCGCTTTTTCTTTTGTCAGGCCAAGCGGGAAAGTCGTGTTCACCCAGTGCAACAGGCCCGTATAGTTTGGCTCTTCATCGCGCTCGGCCCCGAGATACTCCTTCACCTTCGCCGGCACCGCTTCGTCAAGCACTTCATAAATCAATGTACGCGGCTCTTCCGAATCGATTACTTCGTTGCGATAAGTGTAAACGACTTCGCGCTGCATGTTCATCACATCGTCGAAATCGAGCGTGCGTTTGCGGATCAGGTAATTGCGCTGTTCGACGCGTTTTTGCGCCGTTTCGACTGATTTGTTCAGCCACCGATGCTCAAGCTCCTGGCCTTCCTCGAGACCGAAGCGCTCCATGATTCGCGTCATCCGATCGGCTGCGCCAAAATTGCGCATCAGATCGTCTTCGAAACTGACATAGAATCGAGAACTGCCCGGATCGCCCTGACGCGCGCAGCGCCCGCGCAATTGGCGATCGATGCGGCGCGCTTCGTGACGCTCGGTGCCGATAACGTAGAGACCGCCCCGGCCTGGAACACCGGCTCCAAGCTTAATGTCGGTTCCGCGCCCGGCCATGTTCGTCGAAATCGTGACCGTGCCCGGTTGACCAGCGCGCTGCACGATCTCGGCTTCCTGCATGTGAAACTTTGCGTTCAAAACGTTATGCGGAATTTTCTCGCGCTTGAGCATTCGGCTAAGCAATTCGGATGCTTCCACGCTAACCGTGCCAACGAGCACCGGCTGTTCCCTGACGTGGCAATCTCTAATTTCATTGATCACCGCGTTGTATTTTTCGCGGCGCGTTTTGTAGATGCGATCGTTATGATCTTTGCGCGCCACCGGCCGATTCGTCGGAATGACGTTAACGTCGAGTTTGTAAATATCGTGAAACTCCGCAGCTTCGGTCTCGGCCGTGCCGGTCATGCCGGCGAGCTTTTGGTAGAGCCGGAAATAATTTTGGATCGTAATCGTCGCCAGGGTTTGCGTTTCGCGGTCGATCTGGACGCCTTCCTTGGCTTCGACCGCCTGATGCAACCCATCGCTCCAACGGCGTCCCGGCATTTTGCGGCCGGTGAATTCATCGACAATCACGACCTTGTTCTCCTCGATGACATATTGAACGTCTTTTTCGAAGAGACAGTAGGCGCGCAGCAATTGCGAGATGTTGTGGATCCGCTCGGCTTGCTCGTCGCAATGCTGTTGGCGCTCTGCTTTTTTCTTGTCCTTTTCCTCTTGCGACAGTGATGGATCGAGATCGATCTCGGTGAATTCGTTGATCAAATCCGGCAGCACGAACGCATTCGGATCGTCTGGGTTAAGGAAATTCCGGCCCTGCTCTGATAGATCAGCCTCGTTCGATTTCTCGTCGATCGTGAAGAAGAGTTCTTCCTTGAGCGCGAACAGCTCCTCTTTGCGGGTGTCTTGATAAAAAGAAAGCTCCGCTTTATCCACCGCGCGGCGCTTGTCGGGATCTTCCATCATACGCAAGAGCTGTTTATTGCGCGGCTGCCCGAGCTTCACTTTGAACATGAGACGGCCGCCCATCTCCACGTCACCCCGCTCGAATTTCTCGATCGCCTCGCTCGCCATCCGATTACAGAGCATGTTTTGCTTACGAACCAACTGCTCAATAAGCGGTTTCCATCTGTCGTACTGATGCGTCGAGATCGTCGCCGGGCCGCTGATAATGAGCGGGGTGCGCGCTTCGTCGATCAAGATGGAATCGACTTCATCGACAATCGCGTAATAATAGCCGCGTTGCACCTGCTGCTCGCGCGTCGTGGCCATGCCGTTGTCGCGGAGATAATCGAACCCGAACTCGCTGTTCGTCCCGTAAGTAATGTCCATTGCGTACTGTTCGCGACGCAAGTCCGGTTCTTGGTCGTGTTGAATGCAGCCGACCGTGAGCCCAAGGAAATCGTAGAGCCGACCCATCCATTCCGCATCGCGTCGCGCGAGATAGTCGTTGACCGTGACCAAATGCACGCCCCGCCCGGTGAGCGCATTGAGATAAAGCGGCAGCGTCGCCACGAGCGTTTTACCTTCTCCGGTGGCCATCTCGGCGATCCGGCCGCGATGCAAAACAATGCCGCCCAGTAGTTGCACGTCGAAGTGCACCATGTCCCACTTCATCGGCTGATCGCAGACCGTGAAACTATCTTGCCGATCTTTCAGCCGGCGGGCCGCGTTCTTCACAACCGCAAACGCTTCCGGCAAAATTTCATCGAGCTGCTTCCACTGGTCTTCGAGCTCCGGAATTTTCGCGAGCTCCTCCTTCCAGACCGCGGTCTTGGCCCGCAACTCGCCATCAGATAAGCTCTTAAACTGCTCGTCGAATTCGTTGACCCGGCGCACGATCGGCATCAGGCGCTTGAGCTCGCGCTGGTTCTTCGACCCTAAAATTTTCTTTAAAATCCACCCAACCATTTCGATCTTATTATCGGCGAGATTCGGTCATTTGTCATTCCGGGCATCCATCTTGTCATGTCGAGCGGAGTCGACACGTCTCTCACTGTTGGAAAAGCGCGAGCAACTGCTACTATCGCCCCATGAAGAAGATCATTTCGACTAAAGAAGCACCGGCTGCGGTTGGTCCTTATTCACAAGCCGTGCGCGTTGGATCGACAGTCTATTGCGCGGGCCAGATCCCGCTCGATCCAAAATCCGGGCAAATCGTGGCCGGCGACATCGGCGCACAAACCCGGCGGGTTCTTGAGAACATCGCAGCCGTTTTGAGAGCCGATAGTCTGGCGTTCGAGAACATCGTGAAGACCACGATCTTCCTCACCAACCTGAGCGATTTTCAAACGGTGAACGAAATTTACGGTTCGTATTTCAAAAAAGAACCGCCTGCCCGTTCCACAGTTCAGGTCCCGGCGCTACCGAAGGGAGCCAACGTCGAAATCGAAGTCATCGCCGTGGCTAACGGCAACGGAGTGTCCGGCGAAATCGCTGCCGATACGTCCGGCTAGATCAACAATGAAGCCCGATGTTTGTAGGGCGTCTGTGTCAGACGCTAATTCGAACGGCGTTTCACAGAATGGAGCCGGCGGGAGCCGAGCGACATGGACGGGCAGGTCGCTGGACCGAGCGAGCGGGAGCGAGCGAGTCAAACACCCTACAATGGCATGAGCGAAGATCTTCTCGCGCTTTTTCGCGAAACCGGCGCACTGCTTGATGGCCACTTTATCTTGCGCTCCGGTTTGCACAGCCCCCAATACTTCCAATGCGCGCTCCTGCTCCAGCATACCGGCATTGCCGCAAAAGTTTGTGGCTGGTTGGCCGACAAACTACGCAAGTTTGATTGTGACGCGGTGGCCTCCCCTGCTCTCGGCGGGATTATTGTTGGCCAGGAAGTCGGACGAGCGCTTGGCAAACACCACATTTTTGTCGAAAAAGATGAAGGTAAACTTGTCTTGCGCCGCGGTTTCCAGATTTCTCCTGATGAAAGATTTATCGTCGTTGAAGACGTCGTGACCCGTGGTGGGCGCGTTCAGGAAACGATCGATATCGTGCGGGCACACAACGGAATGGTTTCAGCCGTCGGCGTGATTGTCGATCGGAGCGGCGCGCAAAAACCAAATTTCGGCTGTCCGTTTGTCAGCCTGATCGAGATGAATATGGAAACATTTGAAGCGAGCAAATTACCTGTCGATCTCGCGCGCATTCCCGCAGTAAAACCTGGCAGCAAATGACCCCGGCCGATCAACAATCGCAGCCGCAGTCGGCATCGACTCCGACGGTACGGTCCGTTGCTCCCCCCGCCGGTTTTATCTCGGCTTTTTACCGTTCGTCGGTCGGGAAAAAGATGATCGTCGCTGTCACGGGCGTCGTTCTTATTCTTTTCGTCGTCGGCCATTTGCTCGGAAACCTGCAAATCTTTCTCGGGCCCGATTGGATCAATGGTTACTCGCAGCATCTGCGGGATCTCGGGCCGTTGCTCTGGCTCATCCGGATCGTTTTGCTCGCCACCGTGCTCATGCACATTTATTTCACGATCTTACTCGCGATCGAAAATCGGCGCGCGCGCCCCGAGCCATATGTCGACAGAGACTACGTGAAAGCAAGCTGGGCGTCGCGCCACATGGTCGTCAGCGGATTAGTGGTGCTCGCCTTTATCATCTTTCACCTGCTCCACTTCACCGCGCGCAAGTTCAACCCGCAATTTCCCTTGCTCAAACTCGACCCGCTCAATCGCTACGATGTTTACTCGATGATGGTTTACGGATTTCAAAATGTTTACGTGTCGATTTTCTACGTGGTCGGGCTATTTCTTTTGACCCTGCATCTCACCCACGGTTCGTCGAGTTTTTTCCAATCGCTTGGACTGAATGATAGGAAGCTCACGCCGCGGCTCGCTTTGGGAGGCCGCATCTTCGCGTGGCTGCTTTTCGCCGGCTACACATCCATCCCGATTGCCATTTTGCTCGGCCTGATTAAACCGGCCCAACAGTTATGAGCAGAGAGAAATCCGAAATCCGAATATCCGCAGGCAATGACGAAGCCCGAATATCGAATGACGAAATAAGCAGCAAGCTCCAAATGACAAAGAACCGACATCACGATTCCTCCTCATTTCATCATTCGTCATTCCTTCGAGCTTCGTCATTTGGATTTCGTCATTCCTCATCTTGTCTCGGATTTCGGGATTCGAATTTCGAATTTTGCTGACAGATATGATTGAGACGCTGGATGCCAAGATTCCACCCGGACCGCTCGCCGGAAAATGGACAAACCACAAGGACCATTCCCGATTGATCAGTCCGAACAACCGCAGAAAATTCGACATCATCGTTGTCGGCAGCGGCCTGGCTGGCGGATCCGCTGCCGCGACCCTTGGCGAACTCGGGTATCGAGTGAAATGCTTTTGCTATCAGGATTCACCGCGCCGCGCGCATTCGATCGCAGCACAGGGTGGAATCAATGCCGCGAAAAATTATCAGAACGATGGCGACAGCGTCTATCGGTTGTTCCACGACACAATCAAAGGTGGCGATTTTCGCTCGCGCGAAGCGAACGTCTACCGGCTCGCCGAAGTCAGCGTGAATATTATCGACCAGTGCGTCGCGCAAGGAGTCCCTTTTGCGCGCGAGTATAGCGGTTTGCTCGCGAATCGGTCGTTTGGCGGCGCACAAGTTTCACGAACCTTTTACGCGCGCGGACAGACTGGCCAGCAGCTTCTGCTCGGCTGTTATCAGGCGCTTTGCCGGCAAATTGCCGCGGGCACCGTGCAGATGTTTCCGCAAACCGAGATGCTCGACCTGGTAATCGTGGATGGGCACGCCAAGGGGATCATCACTCGCAGCCTGCGCTCAGGAAAAATAGAGAAACACGCGGCGGACGCGATCGTGCTCGCCACCGGCGGTTACGGAAACGTTTTTTATCTGTCAACAAATGCGCGCGGTTGCAACGTCACTGCGACTTACCGCGCTTATAAGAAAGGCGCGCTCTTCGCGAATCCTTGCTTTACGCAAATTCATCCGACCTGCATCCCTGTCAGCGGCGAGCATCAATCGAAGTTGACTCTAATGTCCGAATCGCTCCGCAATGATGGACGCGTTTGGGTCCCCAAACGTAAGGAAGATCGCGACAGACCGCCTGACGAAATTCCGGAAAGCGAACGCGATTATTATCTGGAGCGAAAATATCCCAGTTACGGCAATCTTGCGCCGCGGGATATTTCGTCCCGCGCAGCCAAGGAGGTTTGCGACGAAGGCCGCGGCATTGGCCCCGGCGGGCGTGGCGTTTATCTCGATTTTTCCGACGCAATCAAGCGCTTAGGGGAAAATACGATCCGCGAACGCTACGGAAATTTGTTTGAGGTTTACGAAAAGATAACTGGCGAAGACGCCTATAAATTGCCGATGCGAATTTACCCTGCCGTCCACTATACGATGGGCGGGCTCTGGGTTGACTATGATTTGATGAGCAACGTGCCCGGCCTGTTTGTCATCGGAGAAGCGAATTTTTCCGATCACGGCGCTAATCGACTCGGCGCCAGCGCCCTCATGCAGGGTTTAGCCGATGGCTATTTCATTTTACCCTACACTTTACCAAATTATCTCGCCGGCCAGATCGGGAAACGTCCGTCAGCCGATTCTCCGGAATTTCAAAAGGCAGAGGGCGAGGTTCGTGCCCGCGTGAAACAGATGCTCGAGATCAATGGGAAACGTTCGCTCGATTCCATCCATCGCGAACTCGGGCTCTTGCTCTGGGACAAATGTGGAATGGCGCGCAATGCCAAAGGTTTGGGCGAAGCGCTGCAAAGAATTCCTGAACTGCGAGAAAAGTTCTGGCGCGAAGTTCGTGTTCCCGGCGACGGCGAAGATTTCAATCAATCGCTGGAACGCGCCGGGCGAGTGGCCGATTTTCTTGAATTCGCCGAGCTGATGTGCACCGACGCGCTCGCGCGCGACGAATCAGCCGGCGCACATTTTCGCGAAGAGCACCAAACGCCTGATGGGGAAGCGTTACGCGACGACGAAAATTACGCCGCAGTGTTCGCATGGGAATTCCGAGGTAGCAACGGCCAAATCTCCTCGCCGAAATTACATCGCGAACCACTTCATTTCGAAACCGCGCATCTAACGCAGAGAAGCTATAAGTGAAGTTGAGAGTCACTAGTTGAGAGTTGAGAGACTTCTGAAGGTAATACCATGTTTAACTTCGAAAAATTAGATGTTTGGCAAAAGGCGATTGATTTTGCCGATCTTATTTACAACAAAACCCGAGCATTCCCGTCAGATGAGCGATTTGGGCTAACTAACCAGTTGCGCCGGGCTGCCGTTTCAATTTCCTCGAATATCGCCGAAGGTTCATCTCGATCTTCCAAAAGTGATTTCGCTCGATTCGTGGAGATCGCGACTGGTTCAGTCTTCGAGGTAGTCTCGCAAGCATTTATCGCACAGCGTCAAAGCTTTTTGAGTGAAGATCAGTTTCGGAAGATCTACGCAGACGCCGAAGAGTTAAGCCGAATGCTAAGCGGCTTACGAAAGTCGTTACTCTCAACCCTCAACTCTCAACCATGAACTTTCTGCTGAAAGTCTGGCGCCAGAAGGATCGACAATCGCGCGGCAAACTGCTGGATTACGAAGCACGCGGCATTTCGCCGAATACATCGTTTCTCGAAATGCTCGACATCGTGAACGAGAATTTGCTCGCGCGCGATGAGGAGCCGATCGCATTCGACTCCGATTGCCGCGAGGGCATTTGCGGCACCTGCTCGCTTACAATCAATGGACAAGCGCACGGGCCAGATCATCCCGGAGCGGTTTGCGAGCTTTATATGAGAAAATTTCGCGATGGCGAAACGATCATTGTCGAACCATTTCGCGTGAGATCATTTCCGATCGTCAAAGATTTGGTGATCGATCGAAGGTCGCTTGACCGGATCGTACAGGCCGGAGGATTTATTTCGGCGCGTGCAGGTTCGGCGCCGGAAGCAAACTCAACCCCGATCGCAAAGCACGATGCCGATCTTGCGATGGAAGCCGCGGCTTGCATCGGCTGTGGTGCCTGCGCGGCGGCGTGCCCA
>Ga0193729_1000538_pt1 | contig 19893 bp, 16 predicted proteins | sample U1c2metaG_FD_143036 | JGI IMG/M metagenome (GOLD analysis project Ga0193729, IMG submission 143036) | Soil microbial communities from a riparian zone of the East river system, Colorado, United States - U1c2 | ecosystem: Environmental > Terrestrial > Soil > Riparian zone | place: USA: East River...
CTTGATCGGGCCACGCACTTTTGAGCTGGCGAGCAGATACGTGGTGGCGCGTCCAATTGACTTTCTCAGCGGCGTGAATTCGCGCGAGCGACACGAAATCTATGAACCGCTCTGGCCGGCGGCGGAAGCCAAGCCGGAACAGTTAGCGCGGCGCGATTGTTTCTGGAACGGCGTCGTGTTTTACCGGGAGAAGCGATGGGCCGAGGCGTATTCGGAGTTTCAAAAGGCGCGCGGGCCGAACGAGGAAGAAGACGCGCCGCTACAATTATATCTCCGCCGCCTCGAGCCGCTGGCGCTGAATCTGGCCGAAGCGCCGACGAGGCACGCGTAAGCCGAGCGCGGGTCCGAGCCGGACTGGCGGTATGAGAAAAACGGAATATCCACCCGCGCTCCGCGATTTGGTCGCGCAACTTCGGCAAATGCCCGGAGTCGGTCCGCGCTCGGCCGAACGGATTGCTCTCTGGATCGTGCAAGCGCGTGGCGATCAGCCCGAACAAATTGCCCGCGCGATTTCCGAAACGCGGCGCGGAATTCACCCGTGCAAGCTTTGCGGCTACTTTACCACTAACGAACTCTGCGATATCTGCTCCGATTCTTCGCGCGCGGCGGAGTTACTGTGTGTGGTTGAGCAACCGACCGATATTTTGCCCCTCGAAAAAACCGGCGTTTTTCGCGGACGCTATCATTCGTTAGGCGGACGCATCTCGCCGTTGGATCATATCGGTCCGGAAGATTTGCGGATCAAAGAGCTGCTCGAGCGGGTCGAGAAAGAAAAATTTAGCGAAATCATTTTCGCGCTCGCCGTCGATGTCGAAGGCGAAGCGACGACGAATTACCTGGTCGATCTTCTAAAAGACAAATTACTCACACTCACGCGCATTGCGCGCGGGCTTCCCGCGGGCGCGGGGTTGGAATCGGCCGACGAACTGACGCTCCAGCAGGCGATGTCCGGGAGAACGAAATTGTAGCTGCCGCCGTCTCCGGCAGAACGAACCATTCCGCTGAGGACAGCGACCTCGACAGTCGTTAGGCCGTTTCCAGCCAGGCGCGCAGAACTTCGGCAACGCTCCAGGCTTGTGCGATACAGCCACCAGCCATGTGAGGTTCGCTCGCGTCAAACACTTCGCTGATCGTTCCGACGCCGTTATCGCTTAAATGCACCGGAAAAGTCTCGAGAAATTTACGGCCAGCAGCCCGGTCGTGTGGGTGAACTTTCAACCAGGCGTCGATGAATGGACCGATTAGCCAGGCCCAAACCGTGCCTTGATGATACGCGCCATCGCGCGAGCGAAGATCGCCGCCGTAAATTGGTTTGTAATTTGGATCGTCGGGCGAAAGCGTCCGCAGGCCGACCGGTGTGACCAATTTTTTTTCCACGACATCGAGCACCGAACGCCAATGTTTTGGATCGAGCGCCGGGTGATCGAGCGAGATGGCGAACAATTGATTCGGCCGGCACGAGGAATCGTTGCTTGAACTGCCGTCAACATCGACAACGTCGTAAAGATAACCGCCCGTTTCGAACCAAAAGCGATTATTGAACGAAACGCGCGCGCGTTCGGCGTGCTCGTCGTATCGTTGAGCGGAAGCGTCGTCGCCATGTTCGCGCAACCACTTGGCCAGTAACCGGAGCGCATTGTACCAAAGCGCATTGATCTCGACTGCTTTGCCGCGGCGGGGAGTCACGACCCAATCTCCTATCTTGGCATCCATCCAGGTGAGCTGGTAACCCTCCTCGCCTTGCACGAGCAAGCCGTCGCTTGGATCGACGTGAATGTTGAAGCGCGTGCCGCGCAAATGATGTTCGGCGATGTCGACCAAGATAGGCAAGAGAAGTTGCAGCGTCGTGTGGTCGGCAGTGCGCTCAAGGTAACGGCCGAGAGCGTGAAAGAACCAAAGTGTTGCGTCCGCGGTATTGTATCGGCCTTCCTTGGCGCCGTCGGGAAACATGTTCGGAATCAAACCGTCGCGGACGTAGTGGGCGAAGGTGCGCAAGATATAACCAGCCTCGAGCAATCGACCCGTGATCAAGGTCAGGCCTTCCAGACTGATCATCGTGTCGCGTCCCCAATCCGTGAACCAGTGATATCCGGCGATCACGGTGCGGACTTCATCGCCCGCGGCGTGCGCGCGTGCGGCCTCTTCAAATCGCCCGGCCGGCGTAATGACAAATTGGTCCGCGGCAAAAACCAGCTCAGCCGGAAAACTTTGGCGCGCTTTTGGAATCGCACCATGCAGCAATCGGGCGCGGCGCTCGCGTTCGGCGGCGAGAACGTCCTCGGGCCCTAAGACGCTGATGATGTCCCACGACTCGGTTGAGCCAACTAATGTCGCCGTGTTTCGCTCAGTCAGATCGACGCGAAAGTATCCCGGGCTCCAAAGCTCGCCTTCGTAGGAGTAACCACGTTGCTGCTCAATGCGATAAACAACTTGAGGAATTTTCGCTGGAGCAATGGTGAACGCGGCTTCCCGGCCATGCAGGTGCATCCGCAGCGGTGGCAGCTTTCGGCGCGCCGCGGTGATCTCGTAACGACCGTCAACGGCCGTGAGTTTGTAAGGCGCACCCAACTCCGAATCGACCGGCGCTTCATGATGTCGAAAATGAAAAGCAGGACGTAATTCGAGTCGGGGCGGCGTTCCTTTCGAGATCACCTGGTAGCTCACATGAACTGTGTTCTGCAAATGAGGCAGCAACACCCGCTTCTCGACTACGACTTCGCGAACATGATAAGTCCAGACGGGAAGTCCATCCTCGAGGCGGAACTCAGTTAAGTAGTCAGCGCTTTTTAGATCAAGCTGTCCGCCGGCGCGCTCTTCCGCTCCGAGAGAAACCACGTCATCGTTACTGAAGCGAAGAAATTCCGATACGTGACTCCACATCACGATGCGTCCGAGAGGGCCCGGCAAGGCCGCAATGAGCAATCCATGATACCGACGTGTAACGGCGCCGGAAACCGTGCCGGAGGCATAACCGCCAAGTCCGTTGGTCACGAGCCATTCACGAGTAAGCAAGAGCTCGCGCGACATTTGTGCGCCATCCCACGGCATCGAACGAATGACGGGCCGGATTGTTTCAAATTGTTTGTTCATCGATACTTGATGCCGATGGAAAAATCGCTCAGCCCCATTTTCGTGGCTTCGGTTGCTTCCTCGGCTCTTTCTCGGGCACCAAACGCAACGCCACCGTGGCTTCGGCTGGTAATGTCCAATTATCTTGCGTTGCTACGGTCGCGGTTCCGGAACCGCCGTAGCGCGCCGATTCGCTCGACCATAGCGTCTCCCATTCGAAACCGAGCGGCGGTGCGAGCAATGGCTCGGGAATCGGGTTCAGTTCGCGACTTTCGCCAAAATTGACCACCAGAAGTCGATCGTCGCGGTTGTCCTCGCTGAAGTAACGCAGGAGAAAACTGGCCGGACCGAGAACCGCTCCATCCACGCCATTCGTTTTTTGTTCGCGAAAGCGCGAGTCTTCGCGGCGCAGCCGCAAAAGATCGACATGGAGATCGTAAAGTTCCTGGTTTTTTTGGCGCTCGCTGAAATCAAGCTTGCAGCTAACAAACGACGTTGGATCGGAAGGCACTGGCAAACGTTCCTGCACTTCCTTCGTGGCCAGGGAAGGGAACTGCGACAGAAATCCGAAGCGTCCTTTGCGAATTGCCTCGCGCATCTGACCATCGCCCACATCGGTGAAAAAGATAAATGGGGTGGAAGCACCGAATTCCTGGCCTTGAAAAAGCAGCGGCGTCCAGGGGCCGAGCAGGAGCAACGCAGTCATCGCGCGATAACGGCCGGGTGAACTTTGAAATCGCAGGCGTTCGCCCGCCGCCGTATTCGAAACTTGATCGTGGTTCTCAATGAAGGCGACGAATGCGTGCGGGGGAGAACCGAAAGCCGGGGTGCCGCGCGGTGCTTCCTGCCAGAAATAGGGTTGTCCTTGAAACAAATAACCGTACTTGGCTGCGGAAATAAATTCCTGCGGCGTGCCGAGAAAATCGCTGTAGTACGCTTCCCGTCTTCCGGTCAGGGCAACGACGGCGCTGTGATGGAAATCGTCGTTCCAAACCGCGTCGAGATCGTCGCCGCTTTCGCTGCGGGGGCGGATGAGCTTGGTAACCTGCCGCTCGTTTTCGGCGATTAAAATGATCGAGCGCGGAGCAGCGGCTTCGCGGGCGGCCCGGCCAACCGCGCCGATGATGTATTCGTCCGATTTATCATGGATCGCATCGGTGGCGTCGAACCGGAATCCGTCGAAGTGGAATTCGTCGATCCAGTAACGGCCGTTGGTGATGTAAAATTCCCGGACCGGCGCCGAGTTCGGGCCATCGAAATTAATTGAATCGCCCCAGTCGGTCTCCTGTTCGCGGATGAGATAATCGTTCGAATAAACCGCAAGATAATTTCCGTCTGGACCGAAATGGTTGTAAACGACGTCGAGAATAACCGCCAGGCCCAACGAGTGCGCGCGGTCGACAAATTGGCGCAGATCGTCCGGCGTTCCGTAGAGGTGAAATGGGGCAAAAAGATCGACGCCATCATAGCCCCATCCGAAATTTCCGGGAAAATCGGCGATCGGCATCATTTCGACGACGGTGATGCCGATGCGTGCCAGTTCGGCCAGCTGTTCGGCCGCGGCCCGCCACGTTCCTTCTTTCGTAAATGTGCCGACGTGCATTTCGTAAATGACGTGGCCTTTCATTGCCACACCGCGCCATTTTGAGTCCGTCCATGCGAACTGCGTTGGATCGACAACGCAGGAAGACCCGTGCGGGCCGTGCGGCTGAAATCGCGACGCCGGATCCGGATGAAAATGTTCGGCCTTGTTTACTCTGAAACGGTAGAGTGTACCGGCGCCGGCGTTCGCGCTCCCCGAAAAATAACCACCACCTTCGCGCTCCAGCGGGTGAAACGTTCGCTTCGCATCTTTTCTCGCGCTTTCTTCCAGGACCAGATCGACATCGTTGGCTTTAGGCGCCCAGACGCGGAAGTGCGTTTGGTTTGGGCCGATTAATTCGGCCCCGATCGGATATCGGCGAAAAGTCCCGCGCTCCATGACTGGGACCCTACACAAAATGCGTAGATGCGCAGTGAGAGCTTGATCAAAATTTATCAAACCGTTCAAATCGTCGCGGTGAACGGAAGCGCCGCCAAGATCGAGATTTTCAAGCCGCTCGACGAAGCATTCGAGCTGATGAAGAAAATTCTCTTTCAGCCGTTCGCTTTGAAAAAATGGTTCGTCATCGGTTTCGCGGCATGGCTTTCGAATCTCGGGAGTGGAAATTACAATTTCCGCTTCAATCGAGGCGACTGGAAGGACGTTCCCTGGCTTCAAGACCTCGACAATACGATTAATCAGATTCCGCACTGGATTCTCTGGTCCGGCCTAGCTGCGTTCATCGTGTTGGTGTTCGCGTTCATGGTTCTATTTGCCTGGTTGCGAGCGCGCGGTCGTTTCATCTTTGTTGATTGTATCGTAAAAAATCGGGGCGCGATCGGGGAGCCGTGGCGCGAATTTCGCGAACAAGGCAACAGTTATTTTCTTTTGGCGCTGCTGGTTGGTTGTATCATCATCCTCATTGCGTCAGTCGCCTCCCTGCCGTTTATGTTGCCAATCATCAGGGGCGTCACATTCCTGCATCTGCACGATGTTTATCTTATCTGCATGATTGCTCTCTGGGCCGTCATGTTGCTTCTGCTCATTCTTGCATGGGCATTGATCTCTCATTTCATGGTCGCGCTGATGTACCGCCAACGCTGTCTAGCGGGCCAGGCTTTTCGGACTGCGATTTCGTTGATCTCGAATTATCCCGGCGAAATTACGTTCTATTGTTTGTTCTGGATTGTGCTTGGAATCGCATCGGCAATCGCTGCCTGCGCGGTAATTCTGGCGACGTGTTGCATCGCGCTCATTCCGTACATCGGGACAGTAATATTGCTGCCGTTGTTTGTTTGTTTGCGCGCGTTCGGTCTTCGTTTTATTCGGCAATTCGGCTCGGATTACGATGTCTGGGCTGCGATGCCTGAGGCACCGCCCTCACTGCCGCCGCCGTTGCCGAGTTGAATCACACCTCAGTCGCCGCCCAGAATTTGCGAAACGCGTTCGGCCAGGTCCGGTCAACGACACTCTCACGCGCGAGATTGCCCATTCGCTTTCGTCGGTCGGGATCCGCAGCCAGCTCTCGAATCGCGCGGGTGAGGTCTTCGACGTCGTGCGATTTCGTGATCAAGCCATTGCGATTGTTCTCGACCAACTCTTTCGGTCCGCCCGAATCGGAAACGATCACCGGAACGCCGGAGGCTTGCGCTTCAATGATCACATTGCCGAACGTATCCGTGGTGCTCGGAAAAACGAAGATATCGGCCGAGGCGTAAGCGGCCGCGAGCTCCCCGCCAGTCAAATATCCGGTGAAGAGAGCCTCCGGGAGCGATTCGGAAAACTCGCGCGCATAGGGCCCGTGACCGACAACACAAAGTTGGACCGACAATCCCTCGTCGCGCAGCCGCCGATATGCTTCCGCCAAAAGATCGAGGTCTTTCTCACGTGAGACCCGACCGACATAAAGCAATCGAATGTGACCGTTTTTCTCGCCGAACTTTTCGAAGAACGCCGGATCGCGCCGGGTAGGATGGAACAGTTGCGTGTCGAGCCCGCGGGGGAAAATTTTCAACTTGGCTGGGTCAAACCCGCGCTTGATCCAGCTTTCTCGATATTCCTCCGAGTTCACGAAAACGGTATCGAGCTGTCCATAAAACCAATGCATGTAACGCCAGGTCACGCTTTCGAGAAAACTGTCTTCGGTCAGGATTCGGACATATTGGGGAAAATCGGTGTGATAGATGCCGCTCGTCTGCAAATTAAGCATTTTGGCCGCGAGCAGGGCCGTCAGACCAATCGGTCCCGGCGTGCTAATGATGGCTTCGGTGAATCGTTCCCGCTGGATGTAATCCAGCATTTGCAAAATCGGCGGGAAGCTGAGCTTTTGCAGCTCGTACTCGGGCAATTCAAATTCGCCGATCGGTTTGAAGTTTTTGATTGGGATGTCGTCAATATTGAGATCGCTCCGTGACGTGATGACGATCAGTTCTTTTCCAGCGGCCGAGCCAGCGGCGGTCATTTTCCTAATCGTCGTCGCCACGCCGTTGACGTCTTCGAGCGTGTCGGTGAACCAGGCCCGCTTGTTGTTTTGCAAAGCCTCGGGGATTTTTCCGGTCAACTCCTGGAAAATTTGTTGCAGCCATTTGCGTGACGGCGCCTGGCTGTGAAAGCCGTAGATGTAGGGCGCCAGGATAATCAGGATCGGCGCGATCGCGGTCAGCGCCTGCACGCTTTCGAGCATGTTTCCGCCGCTGATTTGCTGGACGAACTTCTGGAAAAAGCGAAAGGCGAGCTGCTCGGCGACGAGATTCGCCATCAAAAAAGTCCGTCGCTCCGGCCCCGAACCGCTCTTGAGCCCGGATGCGAGATTCGCTTTAACTTCCGCCTGCTGGAACTGGCTCGAGAGTTCCTTCCAAAGCGACATGTTCGCAGGCTTCATCAGCTCGAATATCTTTCCGGACAGCACTCCTTGCGCGAAGACGTTCGCTTTGTCCTTCAGTGTCAACTCGGTCGGATCGCGACCTTCCATGAATCGAGAAAACATCTGCTCAATCAGGGCGCCGCTCGGTCCGAGCTTCTCGTGGAAATGGTCCTGAATGAACAAGGCGAGGGTGTTATAGAATCCGTGCGAGAGGGCCAATGGCGTCCCTCCTTCACCGCGAGCTTCGCAATGGCCGGCCCGAATGTGAGCGAGAAACTTTTCGGCGGAATCAGCGGGCGGCGTTTCGGTGAAAGCCGAAGCGATGAATTTCCCACCATGATCGTCCGAGCCGCCGACTAAAATCTTTTTCCACGGTTCGCGATGGGTCGGCTCGAGATTGTGCCGCTCCGCGAACTCTTCGATTTTCTTTTGGGTAAGCGAACCGAAGAGTTCTTGCGCAAGCTCGCTCAAAAGCGCGTCACGCAGGCCGTTGACGCCCTCGAAATGTTTGAAGAGCAAAATCAGCCGCTCGAGATGCGATGCCTCGAGCTTGCCGTTGATGCTGTAAAGCGGATGCGCGACCGCGTGCGCGATCTGTGCGCCCTGTAAGTAGCGCTGGAGAGAGAAAATATTGTCCCGGACAATGACGATGTCGTCGTGCTGCTTTTCAGTAATGCCCCAGACTAAAAGGTGAATCTTGCACGGATCTTGCGGAAAATAAGTCGTAACCTGCTCACTGATGAACGTGTTCGGCAGATTGAGAATCTCCAGACAACCGTCGATTGTGTCGTGATCGGTGATGGTCACGAAATCCATTCCGCGCTCGAGCAGTTGTCGTTGCAGCTCGCGCGGGTCGGAATAGGAATCGGGAAAATCAAACCGCCGGAAAAGCCATTCTTCCGAGCGCGCACTAAAACGTGAGTGAATGTGGAGGTCACATTTGCTCATATATATCTAGAGGCCGCGTCTGCGCCGCTGCTCAGCGATCCAGTCCTGGTACGTCGTCGGTGTCCTGCGGCCGTCGATATCACCGATAAGATCGACAATCTGTCGCCAGATGGCCGGATGGGAAAAGTCTGGCGGATGAATACTGAGACGCACGAGCGGTTTGCTCTCGAGAGCGCGGCCCAGCGCGGCGTTCCAAGCCAGACTGACCGCACGTCGCCAACTGTTGCGAGCGCTGTAAACGACCGATCTCGCCGGAAATGTTTCACCGGAGCGCAAATCGCGCAGTGTTCGCAGTCGAGTCGTATATTCCATTTCCGCATCGCGCGCTGCTCGTTCCCCTTCGCTGCTCAGCAACCACGCCGGCGCGACAAAACCGCGTGGTTTTAACCCCGCGTTCCGAAATTCGTCCCGCCCACTTTTGATTCGCCGAAAAGCTTCGTCGTATCCGAGATCATAAAATTCGCCTTCGCCCTGGGTATAAAACTGGGTCACGAATCTCTCGAGAAAGCTTTGGCGCGCTTGCCGCGGCCGTTCGTGAAAATATCCGTGAATGACGATTTCGTTCCCGGCCGCTTCCAAATTGCGCAGCCAGGAAACGAATTGTCGATCTTGCATTGACGCGCCCTGGTGATGGTAATCGGGCACAACCAGGAGCGAGCAGTGTCGGATTCCTTTTGCTGTCAGCTCGGAAATAATTTTGTCCGCGATCGGTTTTGTTGACGGCGCCACGTCGTGAACGGAAACAATGAGATAATCTTTGGTCGCACTCGCCGTCGCGACAACGGGCAGAAACTGCGTGGCCACAGCCGAGGTCATTTTCCCAAATTTTCGACCCCGCTTGGGGTCGGAACAAGTACGAACTGTAACCGCCTCGGACAGGCAACATGTCAGCCTGTAGCGGCGCCCATACCGACGATTCTCCGAAACTCCGCCGTTTTCAGCGGCATGACCGACAAGCGCGATTGTCGAACGAGGGCGATATTCTTCAGCGCTGGTTTTGCTTTAATTTCGCGCAGCGTGACCGGTCGACGCAACGGTTTGATCGGAACAAGATCGACCGCGCTCCAATCGCCTTCTTTCGCCGTCGCATCGCGATAAGCAGTGCGCGCGACTTTTGCGATGCCGACCACCGCCTTTTCCTCGCCGCTATGATAAAAGAGCACTTCATCTCCCTTGGACATGCGACGCAGATTGTTGCGCGCGGCAAAATTTCGCACTCCGGTCCAACTTGTGCCGCTATCGGCCACAAAATCGGACCAGGAATAATCGGACGGTTCTTGTTTCACGAGCCAGAAATTTTTCATCGCTTCAACTTAACGCGGTTCGACAATTGTCGATCTTTGTTTGAAGATCGACATCATGGCGCGCTTGCCATTCATCACGTTCGAAGGCTCGGAGGGTTGCGGAAAATCGACCCAGGTGCAACGACTCGCCGCGCGGCTCGAGAAATTGGGCGTTCCATTTCTTGTCACCCGTGAACCAGGCGGAACTGCGATTGGCGAATCGATCCGTGAGCTTTTACAATTCGCGCCGCAAAGTGCGGGGATGACCCCGGAAACTGAGCTGCTTCTTTTTGAAGCAAGTCGCAGTCAGTTAGTTCGCGAAGTGATCAAACCGGCGCTCGAAAGCGGCCAATGCGTCATCGCGGACCGTTTTTTCGATTCCACAACCGTTTATCAAGGGGTCGCCCGCAAACTGGACCGCGGAATTGTCCGGCAATTGAACGCGTTCGCCGTCGCCGATTGCGTTCCCGACATTACATTCCTGCTCGATGTTGATCTAAAAACGGCGCAATCGCGGATGCAGCAGCCACGCCGCCTAGACCGGATGGAACAGCAATCGGACGAATTTTACGAAAAAGTCCGCGACGGCTATCAGGAACTCGCGCGGTGGCAGCGAGATCGAATTGTGATGATCGAGGGCTGGCAGTCGCCGGATGATGTCGAGAAGGAGATTTGGGACATTCTTTTGACTCGGTTCCCGCAACTCGTCTCGAAATCAGAAATTTAAAAGATGGCTTTCACCCGGAAGGCGGCGATTGGACTTTTGCGACACGCGCACGATCAGAAACGATTGGGCCACGCCTATTTAATTTCAGGACCGGCTGGGAGCGGCAAGCGGGAAGTGGCCGCGGAGTTGGCGAGCACCGTTAATGGAACACACGCCGGCGATGTTTTTTCGTCAAAGGCGAGGGAGATTTTTGTGGCCGAGCCGGAATCCAAATCGAGAAGAATTCTAATCCAGCAGATTCGCGAGCTCGAACACGGTCTGCAAATGCGCGGCGCGGAGGGCCGCCGGAAAGTAGCGATCATCGCCGAAGCGGACCGTCTCCAGCCGCAGGCGGCGAACGCATTTCTGAAAACGCTGGAAGAACCTCCGGCCAATTCGCTTTTGCTTTTGCTCAGTGCGTTGCCGGAAGCATTGCCGGACACGATTGTGTCGCGTTGCATTTCCATTCCGCTGGCGGCGAACGGCGAAGAAATTGAAATTCCGGAGCGCGCTGAACTGGTTGAATTGCTCCGTGACGCTGCGCGCGAAAAGAACTGGAGTGTGCAGCAAGCTTATCGTGTCGCCCAAGGAATGCAGTCGTTGCTTGGTGAAATCCGCGAACGAATTAGAGCGCAAACTGCCAAGGCGTTGAAGGATGAAGAGGCGCGTTACCGGAATTCGACCGACGGCGCATGGCTGGACGATCGCGAAGATTATTACAAGGCGCTGGCGGAAAGTCTTTACATTCAACGTCGCGCGGCACTTGTGGAAGTGTTGCTCGAGTTTTGGTCGGATGTGTTACGGGCGTGCAGCAAAGTCGCCCGGCGCGATTTGTCTGCGGCAAAAAAGGAAACCGCCGTGCTGGCGGACCGCTTTAGCACACCGGAAGTACTGCGCCGGATTCAGCGTCTGGAAGAATTGCGGGACAACCTCGGCCGCAACATTCAGGAAGCGCTCGCCTTCGAGGTCGCGTTTCTGGAGGTCTTCGGTTCCTGAAGCTTTTAGATTTTCTCGGCGGAGAAAATTCTCAAGAACTTTCCGCGATAAAAATCGTAATACGCTGGTGAAAGGAGATCTAATCGCGATTACTCAAGCGTGAAAGACCACAAGCAGACTAAAGCGAGTTTGAAGAGGGGCTTGGGCGCAGCAATCAGGCGCGAAAGATCGGTTCTTAGGATTTCGCAAGGCGAACTCGCGTCTCGTGCCGGTCTGCATCGAACGTACGTCTCGGACCTAGAGCGTGGAGCACGCAATCCTTCCATCGACAGCATCGAGAAACTCGCCCGCGCATTACACGTTTCTGTGTCAGAACTTTTCGAACGAGCCGGCAACGGTGCTGGTACGAGTCGCACTGCCGGAAGTAAGAACACTGGCTGATCCGGGAACGCAGAGGCTTTCTGCTAGTTTAACTGGTTGCAAACTGTTCCGGCCGCGTTTCGGGAGGATTGCAGTAAGCAAAACCAACTCTTGGGACGGTTGCTCGACCGCAAAAATCTTGCTTGTTAAAGGCCGTCGAGGTTGGAACTTCGACTGTACTTATATTAGAAGATGGAGAACGGACAGAAACTGCGGGACACTGGACTGAAAGCGGTCGGGGAAGTTCCCTGGGGCACGCACTTCTGCGTCTTTTATGAAACGAAACACGATCTGATCGACGTTCTAGTTCCGTACTTCAACACCGGACTTAGGAATAACGAATTTTGTCTCTGGGTTGTCGCGAGTTACGAGTTCCTGAATGTAAACAAAGCAACGAACGCTTTGCGCAAATCGATTCCGAGCGTTGATCGGCTTATCGACAAAGGAAACATCGAGATCGTGGCACATAGGGACTGGTTTCTGACGAATGGGAAAGTAAATATTTCCAGGGCGGTCGCCCGGTTTCGGCAGAGAATGGATTTTGCCCTCAAGAGTGGATTTGAAGGCCTGCGAGCCAACGGGAGTCCCGCCTGGCTCCAGATCTATCTGCGATCGGGTGGATTTCGTAAGTTCGAGCAAAAGATCGAGAACCTCTTGGAAAAACAACGGATGATCGCCGCCTGTACATTTCCCCTGGCACGGAGCGGGGCCGAGCAAATTCTCGACGCGGCGCGCACACATCAGTTCGCAGTGACGGTTCGAAATGGAATCTGGAGGCGGGTCGAGATAGCGAACATCGCTGCGGCAAAAAAAGAGGCGAGAAACATTGATCCAAAATTGGACCAGCTCACGCTTCGACAGCGGGAGATTTTGCAGCGCATCGCCGAAGGAGAGACGACAAAAGAAATTGCCGCGTTGCTCGGGATTAGCGTCAAGACAATTGAGGCACATCGGCTCCAGCTAATGCGCCGATTGAAAATCGACAATGTCCCCGGTCTGGTGAGATTCGCGATTCGCACCGGGTTGGTTTCGCCCGAAGAATAATGAATCAACCGGAGCGAACACAGCCGCTCCAGTGTTCTCCTGATTGCGAGGTCGCTAGGCACGGACTCACTCGAAGGGGAGAATCGAGTTTAACTCTTTCGCGAGGGGACAAAATCTTCCTGAAGTTCAGTGATGCGAAAGCGCGGATGAGTCGATCGTGTGGTTGAACCGAAGGAAATCATGTACCGCAGTTGTGTCTCCGAATTGGACCCTGGAACGCGCGATCAGGCCGATCGCGGCCAGCGCGTTATGCTCCCCGAAGGGACGCAATCCCTGCGAAAAACCGGACTCCCGGTAGTGGGAGAGATGCCGTGGGGTTCACATTTCTGCATCTTTTACGAAACGAAAAAGGATCTGCGCGATATTCTTGTCCCTTTTTTCAAGGCAGGGTTGGAAGCCAACGAATTTTGCCTTGCTTATACTGGCAGTCACGAGTTTCTGACCGTAAAAGATGCAAAGGACGCCTTTCGCAAGGAGCTGCCTGATTTCGAGCGGCAATTGAAGAACGGCAAAATCGAGATCGTCACTCGCAAGAAATGGTTTGGCGCGAATGGCGTGCTCGATCTCTCCAAAGCAACGGACCGATTGCAAAGAAAACTCGATCGAGCGTTGGCGCGAGGGTTTGAGGGCCTGAGATTTCACGGGAGTTCCGCCTGGCTGCGTAGCCGTTTAGATGAAGGCGGGTTTTGCCAGTACGAGGAAAAACTGAATTCCGTGCTGACTGGTCGACCAATGATTATCGCTTGCACTTTTCCGTTGATGCTGACCGGCTCTGAGCAAATTCTCGACGCTGCGCGGACGCATCAGTTCGCGGTCACCGTCCGGCACGGCATATGGCAGCGGGTTGAGACAGCTGACATCCTGCCGGGAAGGAAAGGGACGATCAGCGAGGTCAACGAACTGGAGAAGCTCACGTTTCGACAGCGTGAGATACTGCAACTGATCGCGGAGGAACAAAACACGAAGGAAATCGCCGCACTGCTCGGAATCAGCGTTAAAACAGTGGAAGCACACCGCGTTCAGCTGATGCGACGGCTCGAGATCGACAATGTTGCCGGCTTGGTCCGTTTCGCGATTCGGACCGGGCTGGTCTCGGCCGACGCCTAACGAAGCAGCGCGGCGACAATCGCCTGTAAGGTTTTTCCTAATAGCGGCAGGAACCCGGCATCTTGAATATGTCCTGTGAAAGTTGCGGGGCTATTCAACGATTGTCGGGATCACAGAGATTTTCGCGAACTTCAATCGCGAAAGACCGTAGTAGGAACTGAGAATTCGTGTCCGCATGGTTTTGTCGACGATTGTTCACTGTCACTCATCGTCTGTGGTGTGTGCCGGTAAGATGGCGGCAAATTCATGGCGACGATTGATTTAAAAACCCTTTTGGGGATGGCCATCAAGACGCAAAGAGCTTCGCTAGGCATTTCACAAGAGGAACTCGCCCATCGGGCCGGGTTGCATCGGACTTACATTTCGGATCTGGAACGTGGAGCTCGAAATCCTTCCATCGAAAGCATCGAGAAACTTGCGGGCGCGCTGCAGGTTTCAGTCTCCAAGCTTTTTGAAAGCTTCGGAAACGGCAGCGGCTCGCAGCAGATGGTCGAGATCCTGTTGGTGCAAGATAATCCGCGAGATGTCGATCTAACGATCCGTGCCTTTAAAAAAGCGAACATCACGAATCCGTTGAACGTAGCGCGAGACGGCGAAGGGGCGCTCGATTCAGTTTTCGCCAACGCTAATCGCGGCAACCTGCGGCGCACGCTGCTGATTTTGCTTGATCTGAATCTGCCAAAGATCAGCGGATTGGAATTCCTGCGGCGAATTAAGGCGGCTGAGCAAACGCAAGATATTCCGGTTATTATCCTGACTCTTTCAACACGCGATCGAGACATCGCCGAATGTCGAAAGCTCGGTGTGGAAAACTACATCGTTAAGCCCGTCGACTTTCAGAATTTTAGCGAAGTCACGGCGCGATTTGGCCTGGGATGGACGCTCGGAAAGAACCGGAGCGGTGATGGGAATTAACTATAAAAAGAAGGTGATTTGATCAGCGTCGTTCTCTCCAGACGGTTACTTGACCAGATCTCGGATGCGATCATCGCCATGTTGCTTGATGGTAGGCTCGTTGATTGGAACCGTGGCGCGCGGTGGAAGCATCAATGAGCGCCGTCCGCGTCTTCATCGCAGACGATCATCACGCCTTGCAAGAAGGCGTGCGAGCAATCATTGAGCAACAACCGGGGTGGAAAGTCTGCGGGACAGCGGCCACTGGCCGCGAAGCGGTGGAATCGGCGCGAAACCTTAGCCCGGACATTGTTGTTCTCGATTTGGTTATGCCCGAGTTGAGCGGCTTGGAGGTCTTGCGGCGAATCAAGCGATTCCTCCCCCAAACCGAAGTTCTCATTTTTACCGCCCATTTTGAGGAGGAATTGATCCGTCAGGCTTTCACTGCTGGCGCGCGCAGTTTCATTTTGAAAACCGAGCCGCTGAGTTCCCTGGTCGAAGCAATCCGGTCGCTCGCTCAGCACAAACCGTTTTTCACAAACAAGGTGTCCGAAGTTCTTTTCTCGCGAATTGTCGATGTCGCCGAGCGCGACGAGAATTCGAAGTCCGCTCATTCGCTCAGCGCGCGCGAGCGCGAGATTGTGCAACTGCTGGCTGAAGGGAAAAGCAACAAGGACGTCGCAGCGGCGCTGGGCATTAGCGTGCGCACCGCAGAAGCACATCGAGCAAGCATTTTGCGCAAGCTTGGCGTCGACTCTATCGCCGAGCTTGTTCGTTACGCTGTTCGCAACGGTATTATCGAAGCCTAGCCGATCGCGGACGCGAGCGGCTCGTAACCTCGTACGTACGATCCGCATAGAAGAATCCGTAATTTAACGCATACCCGTGGCATGGCGGTGGCTTCACGCAGAGGACCTCTGCCTGACGTGATGCCGAATAAACTGACTTCTCTTGGCGAACGCCGTTCGGGATGGCGTTGCTTCGCTAATCGAACGTTCTGCCAAGAACGATTATGGACTTGTTAGACCAGTCCAATTACACCGCCCGAATCTTGATTGTCGACGACGACAAGTCGAATACGCAGACGCTCTGCAAGCTTCTGCAACAAGCGGGCTACCAGAATTGCACGGCGATGACCGATGCGGGCGCGGCGGCTGACCAATTCCTCGATCTCAATCCCGATCTGGTTCTGCTCGATCTACACATGAAGCCAGTTTCTGGTTTGGACGTGCTAGCTCGAATCAATCTGCTTATGTCGCCGCAGAGCCGGCCGGCCATCCTGGTCTTGACGGCTGACACGACATCGGAGGCAAAACACGAGGCTCTGTCAGCGGGAGCCAGTGATTTTTTGGCCAAGCCTCTCGATCACATTGAAGTCCTGCTCCGGATCAACAATCTCCTTACCGCTCATAAACTCTTTCGCCAATGCCAGCTGTATAGCGGAGGCCTCGAAAGATTAGTGGACAAACGGACCGTCGAGCTGCAGCGCCAGACCGCTGATTTGGAAAAAACCATTAGTGAACTTCGCGACACTCAACGGCAGGTGATTCAACAAGAGCGAATGAGGGCCTTGGGCACACTGGCTTGCGGAATCGCGCATGATCTCAATAACGGCCTTACGGTTATTCTTGGTTACGGAGACATGCTCTTGGCTAATCGCGAAAAATTTCCATCGCACTCGCCAGAGCGCCACTGCCTGGAAGAAATCGTGTTGGCTGGATCCGATAACGCCAAGCTAGTAGAGCGCTTGCGCGGCTTCTATCGGCCCTCCGCGCCGCGCGAGCACGAAGAAGTCGTCGACCTAAATGCTTTGATCGAACAAGCTATTGACCTGACTGCGCCGAAATGGCAATCCCAAGCCGATGCCGCCGGCGGCACAATTCACATCGACAAGAGCCTCGAGCCCATCCCATCGATCTTGGGCGCTCCGGCCGAACTGCGTGAGGTCTTAACAAACTTGATCTTCAATGCTGTCGATGCGATGCCGCAAGGCGGCCGGCTTGGATTTCGTACGAGTAGCTGCGGCGACCGTGTTCGGTTCGAAATTTCCGACAGCGGGACTGGAATGACCGAAGAAACCGCGGCGAGATGCCTAGAACCATTTTTTACGACCAAAGGCGAACACGGCACGGGCCTCGGATTGGCGATGAGTTACGGAATTATTCGGCGTCACGGCGGAACGATCGACGTCACCAGCAAGATTAACCAGGGAACGACGTTCATCATTCATCTGCCTGTTTTCGATGAACAAGACATACCGGTTTACTTGGAACGTGAAACCGAAGCCATGCAGTCGCTTCGCGTTCTAGTCGTGGATGATCACCCGACTGTTCGAGATATCGTTAGCGCCTACCTGGCCGAGGATCGCCACGTGGTTGCAACCGCAGCAAGCGCTCGCGAGGCGCTGGAGAAGTTTCAAAGGGATCGATTCGATCTTGTCATCACCGACCATGCGATGCCCGAGATCAACGGCCAGGAGCTGGCCGCTTCCATAAAGCATCTTGAACCGCACGAACCCGTCATCTTGCTCACCGGTTTTGCCGATTTAGTTAACCAGACGAGTAATCAATCGTCTGACGTCGACCTGGTATTGAGTAAACCAGCGCGCCTCGACGATTTGCGCAAGGCGATCTTTGAAGTGATGTGCCGAAACTGAGGCATAGCTGCTGGAAACCTGCTAACTGCTCCTGATCTGAATTGCGAATGGCGCTCTAACAGAGGTACGCTACGTAGTTACCGCAAGCGATAATACGTATTCTCAGGCGCGAGCTCCAGCACTGGCACTGCTCCTACTAGTTGCGTGACGGAGAATGAATTCGCGACAACGGGCGACCACTTAATATCCGAGCGAGCGCTTTGGCTGCCCGGCCTTGTATGCAGCTCACGCTGGCGCAGGTGCTCCGCTGTCTTCTTTCTCGTCGCGATGTGGACACTCGACGGCTCCAAAGTGTCCGGCGCGTCAAGAGTCTGGACTGGAACGGTAAACACCGATTTCGAGCTCGCCGCGAATTGGAACGTGGTCCTGCCGCCTTCTGCGCCAGTAAATGACACCACAACCGATATCGGCGTGTTTAGCGGCGCAGTAACGGCGAACCAACCGACCCTTACCCTAAGCCGGAGCATTTACGGTCTACAGTTTACGACCGCGTCTGGCGGCTGGAATCTGGGGGGAGCGTTTACTTTGAGCCTCGGCGGTGCCGGCATCAGTACAAATGGCCAGACCAGTGGCACGAACACGATATCCGCCAACGTGCAACTCGCAGCTGCATCGACTTGGCTTGTCGGAACAGGCGGCACCCTCTCGGTCAGTGGCCAGATCTCCTCAGCTGGTGCTTTTGGACTCACTCTTAACAATGGCTCTAACGCTGGGACGCTAAAGCTGACTGGCGCCAATACTTACACCGGAGGGACTACGGTCAACGCTGGCACACTCTTAATAAACAACACTTCGGGCTCGGGAACAGGAACGGGCTCGGTGACGGTGAACAACGCGGGAACCGTGCTCGGCGGCTCGGGATTCATCAATGCGGGAACTAACAACGTGGCGATAAACAGCGGAGCTACCATCGCGCCGGGCGCCGCCGCGAACACCGTTGGTGCCCTGACGATGACCGCCGTGAACGTTATTTTCACCGGGACAAACGGCAACCTCGCCACGCTCGCCATCGACGTCAGCGACGCTCGCGCGATACCAGATTGTTACCTATACTGGCTCCCTCACCGGGGTTTTTGACACTCTTACACTGCCAAGCGGCTATTCGCTCGATTACTCCATACCAAATGAGATCGATCTCGTCGCGCCTGTTCCCGAGCCCGCTACCTGGTTTGCAGCTGTACTAGTTACCGGCTCAGTCGCGTGGTCTCAGCGGCGTCGCTTGGCCCGAAGCTTCTCGACGTTCTGAGAAGCGATAGCCACTGTGCGGTTAGCAACTATCTATCCTGCGTTGACAGTTTTATTCGACGGCGCAGGATTGCAGCCGAACAATGAGATTCGAAAATCAGAATGCCATCGTCACTGGAGCAGGGCGGGGGATTGGACATGCGATCGCGGTCCGTCTCGCGAGCGAAGGCGCGCGGATCGCGTGTGTCAGTCGGAGCGAAGAAAATGCCAAGCGCACGGCGGATGAATTAAATATTTTGCGTGCGGATTCGGCGAAACATTACGCAGTCGACGTTGCCGATCACGCCACGGTCCAAAAAACAGGCGCTCAAATTCTCGAGGACTTCACCAAGATCGACATCCTGGTGAATAATGCCGGCGTTACGCGAGATGGCCTTGCTGTGCGAATGTCGGTGGAAGATTGGGACACGGTCATCAACACCAATTTGCGCGGCGCCTTCAATTTCACTCAGGCAATCATCCGCGCGATGATCAAACAACGCAGCGGTCGCATCATTAATATCACGTCGGTGATCGGTCTGATCGGCAACGCCGGCCAAACCAATTATGCCGCGAGCAAAGCAGGATTGATTGGGTTTACCAAATCGCTTGCGCGCGAATTGGCCAGTCGCAACATTACCGTTAACGCGGTCGCGCCCGGATTCATCACCACGGATCTGACTGCAGGTCTGTCCGACGAGATTAAGAAGACGATCCAGTCACAAATTCCGTTAGGCAAAACCGGCGCGCCCGAAGATGTCGCCAGCACGGTTGCCTTTCTCGCGTCCCCCGAGGCGAGCTACATCACTGGCCAAGTCGTGTGTGTCGATGGCGGAATGGTGATGTGATTTGTCATCCCGAGCGCAAGCGAGGGATCTCATAGTCGAAGCGCGGATCACACAAACCAATTCGCGTGATCAATCAGCTTTTGAGAGATCCTTCACTTCGTTCAGGATGACGCCGTTAGATAGCGGAATGACGATGTGTTTTTCAGGCAGCTGCTTCCGCGCGTTCTTCCTGGCCGTTCGACGACGAAGTCGAAAATCCAAATCGTTCGCAGTACTCGGTAAACCCATTTATCTCATTCAGCTTGAAGTGGGTCGCATCGTAGCGATGCACGCCGTTCGTTCGCGACGCTTGTCGTTTCAGAACTATGCGCAT
>Ga0193729_1000539_pt1 | contig 19891 bp, 17 predicted proteins | sample U1c2metaG_FD_143036 | JGI IMG/M metagenome (GOLD analysis project Ga0193729, IMG submission 143036) | Soil microbial communities from a riparian zone of the East river system, Colorado, United States - U1c2 | ecosystem: Environmental > Terrestrial > Soil > Riparian zone | place: USA: East River...
CACGGCGCGCCGGGTGTGCGCTATGCCTTTCCGGCGCCGGTACGGGCGACGGGCGTGGGCTTTTTCCTCGACCTCAAGCTGCATGACATTCCCAACACCGTGGCCGGCGGCATCCGCGCCGTGGTCGAGCTCGCACCCACTTTCATCACCATCCATGCCAGTGGCGGCCAGGAGATGCTGAAGGCGGCGGTCGAGGAAGCCGGCGCGCAGGCGGCCAAGTACAGCGTGCCGCGGCCGAAGCTTTTGGGCGTGACCGTCCTGACCTCGCTCGACCGGTCCGACCTCGAGGCCACGGGCGTCCATGCCGACCCGTCCGATCAGGTGCTGCGCCTGGCGGACCTGGCGCATGCCAGCGGCCTTGACGGCGTGATCTGCTCGCCGCTCGAGATCGCCGCCCTGCGCAAGCAATGCGGCCCCGATTTCGTGCTGATGGTGCCCGGCATCCGGCCTGTCGGCAGCGCCGCTGACGACCAGAAGCGGGCCATGACGCCGCGCCAGGCGGTCGATCTCGGCGCCACCAACCTGGTGGTCGGCCGGCCGATCTACCAGGCGGCCGATCCGCGCGCCGCGGCCGAAGCCATCGCGCGCGAGGCCGGCGTCAACGACCTATGAGCGTAGAAACCAAGATCTGCGGTCTGTCGACGCCGGAGACGGTCGACGCCGCCGTCAGGTTCGGCGCGCGCTGGGTGGGCTTCGTGACCTATCCGCGCTCGCCGCGCCATGTCGCCTCCAACGATGTGCTGAAGGCGCTGGGCGCGCGGGTGCCGCAAAGCGTCGGCCGGGTCGGCCTGTTCGTCGACCCCGACGATGCGCTACTCGACGAGCGACTATCGACCGGCGCCATCGACGTGCTGCAGCTCCATGGCGCGGAGACGCCGGAGCGTATCGCCACGATCAAGCTGTACACCGGCAAGCCGGTGATGAAAGTGATCAAGGTCGCCGAAGCGGGCGACGTCGAGCGCGGCATCGCAGCCTATGCGAGCGTGGCCGATCGACTGATGTTCGACGCCGCCGAAGGCACCTCGCCTGGCGGCAACGCCCGCGCGTTCGATTGGACGATCCTCTCTGGCCGCGCAGTGCCGTTGCCGTGGGTCCTGGCCGGCGGTCTCACGCCCGACAATGTCGCCGAAGCCGTGAAGGTCACAGGCGCGCGCGCCGTCGACGTTTCCTCTGGCGTCGAATCGAGCCGGGGTGTGAAATCGATCGACTTGATCCGCGCCTTTCTCGATCGGGTGAAGGCGCTCTGAGGGGGAGCCAGACATGAAAACCGAACGACGGCTGAAGGAACTCGGCATCGAGCTCACCAAGCCGACATCGCCGATGGCCAACTACGTGAACGCCGTGCGCACCGGCAACCTGCTCTATCTCGCGGGCAAGGGACCAGGCCTGCCCGGCCATCCGCTGCCGGTCGGCAAAGTCGGTCGCGACTTCACCAAGGAACAGGGCTACGAATACGCGCGCCAGACAGGCTTGAGCCTGATCGCCGTCATGAAGGACGAGTTGGGCGATCTCGATCGCGTCAAGCGCATCGTCAAGGTTTTGGGCATGGTCAACGCGACGCCGGAATTCGGCGAGCAGCCCGAAGTCATCAACGGCTGCTCCGATCTCTTCGTCACCGTGTTCGGCGATCGCGGCCGGCACGCGCGTTCGGCGGTCGGCATGGGCTCGCTGCCGCGCGGCATTCCTGTCGAGATCGAGGTGATCGTCGAGGTCAACCCAGCGCCGGCTCGAGGCCCCGCCGCCGCCGTGCGCAAGTCGGCGCAAAGGGCCAAAAGGAAATCGGCCAAGACCAAGCGCAGGTAGGGCTTTTGACCGACCCCTGTCGGGACTGCTAAGTCCGCGTCCCGACAGGAACAGCGATGCCAATCTCACCCAACAGTTTCCGCACCGGCCCCGACGAGCGCGGGCATTTCGGTCTTTTCGGCGGCCGCTACGTCGCCGAGACCCTGATGCCGCTCATCCTCGAGCTGGAGAAGGCCTACACCGAGGCCAAGGCCGATCCGCAGTTCCAGGGCGAGCTCAACTATCTGCTGGCGAACTATGCCGGCCGGCCGAGCCCGCTCTACTTCGCTGAGCGGCTCACGAAGCACCTGGGCGGCGCCAAGGTCTACTTCAAGCGCGACGAGCTGAACCACACCGGCAGCCACAAGATCAACAACGTGCTGGGCCAGGTGCTTTTGGCCAAGCGCATGGGCAAGACGCGGGTGATCGCCGAAACGGGCGCGGGCCAGCACGGCGTCGCGACCGCGACGGCCTGTGCGTTGTTCGACATTCCCTGCGTGGTGTTCATGGGGTCGGTCGACGTCGACCGCCAGGCGCCCAACGTCGTGCGCATGAAGATGCTGGGCGCCGAGGTGCGGCCGGTGACGGCAGGCTCGTCCACCTTGAAGGACGCCATGAATGAGGCGCTGCGCGACTGGGTCGCGACCTGCGAGACGACCTTCTACTGCATCGGCACGGTGGCCGGACCGCATCCCTATCCGGCGATGGTGCGCGACTTCCAGTGCGTGATCGGCAACGAAGTGCGCACGCAGATCATGGAGGCGGAAGGCCGCCTGCCCGATACGCTGGTGGCCTGCATCGGCGGTGGCTCGAACGCCATGGGCCTGTTCCATCCCTTCCTCGACGACAAGGCCGTGCGCATCATCGGCGTCGAGGCGGGCGGCAAGGGCGTCGAGACTGGAGAGCATGCCGCGTCGCTGACCGGCGGCCGTCCCGGCGTGCTGCACGGCAACCGCACCTATCTGCTGCAGGACAAGGAAGGCCAGATCACCGAGGCGCATTCGATCTCGGCCGGCCTCGACTATCCCGGCATCGGCCCCGAGCACTCCTGGCTGAAGGAGCAGGGCAGGGTCGAGTACGTGTCGGCGACCGATAATGAGGCGCTCACCGCCTTCCAGCTCCTGTGCAAGCTCGAAGGCATCATCCCCGCGCTCGAGCCCGCCCATGCCTTGGCCCATGTCACCAAGCTCGCGCCCACGCTGCCCAAGGACAACCTGCTGGTGATGAATCTCTGCGGCCGCGGCGACAAGGACGTGTTCGCCGTCGCCGAGCGTCTGGGCATGAAGATCTGACCATGAGCCGCATTGCCCAACGCTTCGCCCAGCTCAAGGCCGACAAGCGCGCCGGTCTCGTGACCTATGTCAGCGCCGGCGATCCCGATGTCGACATCAGCTACCAGATCCTGAAGGGCCTGCCCGGCGCCGGCGCCGACTTGATCGAGCTCGGCATGCCGTTCACCGATCCGATGGCCGACGGTCCCTCGATCCAGCTCGCCGGTCAGCGCGCGCTCAAGGCCGGCATCACGGTCGACGCGACCTTCGACATGGTGCGGCGCTTCCGCAAGGAGACCGGCGATGACGCCACGCCCATCCTGCTGATGGGCTACTACAACCTCGTCTATCAGCGCGGCCCCGAGCGCTTCTGCAAGGAAGCGGCGGCGGCGGGCGTCGACGGCTTCATCCTGGTCGACCTGCCGCCCGAGGAAGCCGATGAGCTGAAGCCGCATGCCGTGGCCAGCGGTCTCGACACGGTGCTGCTGACCGCGCCCACGACCGACGACAAACGCCTGCCGGCGGTGCTGAAATATTCCTCGGGCTTCGTCTATTTCGTCTCCGTGCTCGGCATCACCGGCACCAAGTCGGCGACCGAGGACGCGGTCGCCGCGCACGTCGAACGCATCAAGCGCCACACCAAGCTGCCAGTGGGCGTGGGCTTCGGCATCAAGACACCCGACCAAGCGGCCGCCGTGGCGCGCCACGCCGATGCCGCCGTCGTCGGCACGGCCATCGTCGATCGCGTGAAGGCGGGTCTCGACGGCAACGGAAAGCCCAAGCCCGATCTCGTGCCGGGCGTCTTCGCCTTCATCAAGGCGCTTGCAGAAGGTGTGCGCAGCGTACGCAAAGCTTAGCCGCGGTCATTGCCGTGTAATGCGTCGGGACAAATCGCCGCCCTTCCTGTTCGTACTGTGACCATTCACGCGATCGCGCGTTCCGTCATTGTCGGGTCACGATCGCGCGCTCATATGCGCCTCGTCACAGCGACGAGGAGAATGAGCATGCAGCGCGATTCCATCGACCGGAAGGACAGGCTTTACGATACCTTCGCCGCCGCGCTGGCTGTTCTCGATGCCGACCATCGCGAGCCCGATCGCTGGGAAGAAGAGTGCCTGTCCTACGCGTTGGGTGCGATGGCTTGCGGCATGTACCTCGTCGCCGAGGTCGAGCTCGCTGCGTTCAAGCGGCCGCTCGCCGAACGATCGCCGGAAGTCCTTGCCGCCCTGGCGGCAAAGCCCGCGCGCTTCACCAAGGCGATGCTGCGCCATGGCCTCGACTACGTGCAGCAGCACTATGGACAGCGCCAGCCTGTCGACGACATGCCGCCGGCGCTCGCCGCCGGCCAGCGCGACTTCCAGTCCTCTCTGATCGCCCTGCGTTAGGCCTTCGCTTCCTCTTCATCGTCGTCGAACAACAGATCGGCGACGAATGAATTGGTCTTGCGTTCCCAGCCGAAGGTCGAGGTCTGGCCGTGGCCGGGCACGAAGGTGATGTCGTCGCCCAGCGGCCATAGCCGTTTGCGGATCGAGTTCAGCAACTGATCGTGATTGCCGCGTGGAAAATCCGTGCGGCCGATCGAGCCGCGGAACAGCACGTCGCCCACGAAGGCGACTTTCGCCGGCTTGTGCACGAATACGACATGGCCCGGCGTGTGGCCGGGGCAGTGCACGACATCGAAGGTGAGGTTGCCGAGGCTCACCGTCTCGCCGCCCTCGAGCCAGCGGTCGGGCACGAACGGCTTGTAGACCGGGAAATTGTACTTGCGCCCGGAGTCCGGCAGGCCCTCGATCAGGAACAGGTCGTCCCGATGCGGACCCTCGATCTTGACCCCGTAATGGTCGGCCATGGTGCCGGCGGCCGAGGCATGGTCGACATGGCCATGGGTCAGCAGGACCTTCGTTACCTTGATGCCCTGCTCGGCGATCGCCTGCCTCAGCCTGTCGAAATCGCCGCCCGGGTCGACGGCGGTGCCTTCCATGGTTTCATCGCACCAGACGATGGAGCAGTTCTGCTTAAACGGGGTAACGGGGGCGATCAGGACCTTGAGCATGGCACCGATCTAATGCCTCCCGCCCTCGCGTGGAAGGGCGTATGCTGGGGCCTCTCATGCATTGGCTGCAATGAACCTGCGTCTTCTGCTTTGCATCCTGGGCCTGATCAGCCTCGCGGCCACTCCCTCCCGCGCCCAGATCGCCGCGGTGGCCTCGCCCTCCGGTCCCGTCCAGGCCGGTCCCTACGTCGTCGTCGATGCGGCCACGGGCGAGACGCTGCTGGAGCGCAACGCCGGGGCCTCCTGGTATCCCGCCTCGCTCACCAAGATGATGACGCTCTATATCGTCTTCGAGGAACTGAAGGCGGGCCGCCTCACTTTGACCACGCCGGTCCCGTTCTCCGAGTATGCCCGCTCCATGCCGCAGACCAAGCTTGGCCTGGGCGCCGGCCAGACGGTAACGGTCGAGCAGGGCGTGCAATCCCTGGTGGCGCACTCGGCCAATGACGTAGCAACGGCGTTCGGCGAAGTGATCTCGGGCTCCTCCCCGGCTTTCGCCCAGCGCATGACCGAGACGGCGGCGCGACTGGGCATGAGCGCCACCCAGTTCCGCAACGCCAACGGCCTGCCCGATCCGGGCCAGACGACAACGGCACGTGACATGGCGATCCTGGGGATGGCTCTGGTCAAGCAATTCCCGGAATATTACGGCTACTTTCGCACCCAGCAATTCATGCTCGGCAAGATGAGGATCGGGCCGGGCATAAAATTCCTCGATCTCTACGCACCCTATGCCGACGGGCTGAAGACCGGCTTCATCTGCGCCTCGGGCTTCAACATCGTGGGCAGCGCGGTGCGTGACGGACGTCGGCTGATCGCGGTGGCATTCGGCTTCCGCCGCGCCGACTTGCGCGACGAATTCATCGTCCGCCTGTTCGACGAGGCCTATGCGCTGAAGACCGGCGGCAACCGGCCCAAGATCTGGCAGCTGCGCAACGGAGACGGCGGCCCGGGCACGGTGTTCGCTCTGGGCGAGTGCGGCGGCATCCGCTACGACATGCCGGGCGATGCGGTCTGGCTCGGCACCTATGGCGACTGGAAAACGGCGCGCCACGCCTACGACACCGGTCAGGCCGATCTTGTGAGGCTGGGAGTCGCGCGACTCGGCAAGGAGTGGATCCTGCCCGTCTCCGCCAACAAGGCGACTCGGCAGGCCGCGATCATCGCCGACCTCGAACCCGCTGGGGCACAAAAGCTCTGTGCCGACTACCAGGCGCGGAAATTGTTCTGCCAAGTGAAGAAACCCGAGGAAATCGTGCCGCCGTTCGGCGCCTTCTGGCGCTGACGGCGTCGATCTTGGCCGCCCCTCCCATTCGTGCGATACCGCCGCCATGAACTGGCTGACCAATTTCGTCCGGCCCAAGCTCAGGGCGCTGGTCTCCCGCAAGGAAGCGCCGGAGAATCTCTGGCTGAAATGTCCCAAGTGCGAACAGATGCTGTTCATGCGCGACTGGGAAGCCAACCAGGAAGTTTGCAATCATTGCGGCCATCACATGCGGATCCGTCCGCTGAAGCGCCTGCCGCATCTCTTCGATGAGGGGAAATACGAACTGCATCCGCTGCCCCGCGTTACTGCCGATCCGCTGAAGTTCCGCGACACCAAGCGCTATGACGCGCGGCTCAAGGAGGCGCAGGCCAAGGCGGAGGGCACGACCGATGCGTTGGTGGTGGCGAGCGGCCCGATGGGCGGCCGCATGGCCATCGTGGCGCTGCTTGATTTCGGCTTCATGGGCGGCTCGATGGGCACCGCGGTGGGCGAGGGGCTGGTGATGGCGGCCGACCTCGCCGTGGCGCGCAAGGCGCCGCTGATCGTCTTCTCCGCCTCGGGCGGGGCGCGCATGCAGGAGGGCATTCTCTCGCTGATGCAGCTCACGCGCACCACGATTGCCGTGCGCAAGGTCAAGGAGGCGGGCCTGCCCTATATCGTCGTGCTGACCGATCCCACGACCGGTGGCGTCTCGGCCTCGTTCGCCATGCTGGGCGACGTCCATGTCGCCGAACCCGACGCCATCGTGGGCTTCGCCGGTCCGCGCGTGATCCAGGACACGATCCGCCAGGAGCTGCCGCCCGGCTTCCAGCGCTCGGAATACCTGCTGGAGCACGGCATGGTCGACGCCGTCGTGCACCGTCACAAGCTGCGCGAGACGCTGATCCGGTTGGTCTCGCTGTTCATGGATCCCGTCATGTCGGAGGGCCGCGGCCTGGCCGTCGCGGTCCGTTGAGTGCAATCCACCGGCCCGGCCATGATCGATCCGCTTCTGGAACGCGTCATGCGGCTCCACCCGCGATCCATCGATCTCGGGCTGGAGCGCATCGAACGCCTGCTTGAGGCGCTGGGATCGCCGCAACGCAGGCTGCCGCCGGTGATCCATGTCGCGGGCACCAACGGCAAGGGCTCGCTGGTCGCCTACCTGCGCGCCATGGCCGAGGCGGCGGGCTATCGCGTCCATGTCTACACCTCGCCGCATCTCGTGCGCTTCAACGAGCGAATTCGCGTCGCCGGTCGCGTGATCGAAGACGACACGCTCGATGCCATCCTGACGGAGTGCGAGGAAGCCAATCAGGAAAAGCCGATCACCTTCTTCGAGATCACCACGGCCGCGGCCTATCTCGCCTTCGCGCGCGTGCCGGCCGATCTCACGGTGATCGAGGTCGGCATGGGCGGCCGCTATGACGCCACCAACGTGATCGATCCTGTGCTCTCGGCCATTACGCCGATCGGCTACGACCACACGGGTTTCCTCGGCGACAAGCTCGAGGGCATCGCCGCGGAGAAGGCGGGAATCCTGAAGCACGCCGTGCCGGGCGTGGTCGGCCGCCAGCGCGAGGTGAGCGCCCGAGTGATCGCCGACGAGGCGGCCAAGCTCGCCGCGCCGCTCTTTCGCATGGGCCGCGAATGGCAGGTGACGCCGACTTCCGCCGGCTTCCGCTACGAAAGCGACCTCTTGGGCCTCGACCTGCCGGCGCCGGCGCTGGTCGGCGCGCATCAGATCGACAATGCCGCGACGGCGGTCGCCTGCATCGAGCGGCTGCGCGCGGCGCAGTTCCGCATCGACGATGCGGCGATCGCTCGCGGGCTCGCCTCGGTCGAGTGGCCGGCCCGGCTGCAGAAGCTGTCGCGTGGGCCGCTGGTCGAGGCCATGCCGCCCGGCGGCGAGCTCTGGCTGGATGGCGGTCACAACGAGGATTGCGGCATTGCCCTGGCGCGCCAGGCCGCTGAGTGGGCCAAAGAGCCGGCGCCGCTGCCGCTCTACCTGATCTTCGGCATGCTCACGACCAAGGATGCCGCGGGCTTCCTGCGGCCGCTGGCGCGATATGCCCGCGCCGCGCGCGCCGTGCCGATCGAGGGCCACGTCGCCTACACGCCGCAGGAATCCTGCGCACGGGCGGCCGAGGTCGGCCTGGATTGCGTGCCCACAAACGACATCGGCGCGGCGCTGGAAGACCTGTTGGCCACCCAGCCCGCGCCGATGCGCATTCTCATCTGCGGGTCGCTCTACGTCGCCGGCGAAGTGCTCGCCCGCAACGGCTGAACGCCTGACTTAGCTGACGCCTGACTTAGCTGACGACTGTGTTGATCCAGCTCACCAGCTTCTGCTTGGGCTCGGCGCCGATCTTGGTCGCGGCGACCTGGCCGTTCTTGAACAGCAGCAGCGTGGGGATCGAGCGGACGCCGTAGCGCGACGGCGTCGTCGGATTCTCGTCGATGTTGACCTTCACTACCTTCAGCTTGCCGTCCATCTCCTTGGAGATGTCCTCCAGCGACGGGCCGATCATGCGGCACGGGCCGCACCATTCCGCCCAGAAGTCGACGAGGACGGGCGTGTCGGACTTCAGGACTTCCTGTTCGAAGGAGGTATCGGTTGCTTTGACGGTCATAATGGGTTCTCCCAAAAACACTACAGGCCGGTCGATGGACCGGCGCCGCCCTTGGACCCCAAGCTAGGAACGGCAGCCGGGCGAGTCAAGATGCGGCAGCGTAAGGCATTGATTTGCTAAGCATTTCGGCGTCGATTTCCATCAATAAAGGCGCCGCCGTCCACAGCAGGAAAGCCCGTATTGTGCGGCCAGGATAGATGCCGGCGAGCAGCGCGCGATAGAGCGCGAGCTGCCGGCGATAGGCGAGCGCCACGCCCGACACCGATTGCGGCGGTGGGCGGTTGGTCTTGTAGTCGACGATCAGCACTTCGTGCGGCGAAACGGCCAGCCGGTCGACCTGGCCGCTGACGGTGAAGGTGCCGCGCGGCGTCTTCACCGTGCCGATCAGCGGCACCTCGGCGCGCGAGCCTTCGGCGAACAGAGCGGCATGGCCCGGCGCTTCGGTGACGGCGAGCACCTCCTCGGTCCAGCGCGCGATTTCCTCGTCGGTCAAGCCGTGCGCCGGCTGTGCGAGGAAGCGTCGCGCTGCCTGAGCGCGCGCCGCCGCCGGCAGAGCGGGCAGATGGCGCAACAGCTCGTGCAGGAGCCGGCCGCGTTGCCAGCGCCGCGAATCGTCCGGCGCCAGGGGGCTGAAAGCGCGCGGACTCGCGAACACCTCGTCCGGCAGCGGTTGTGAGGGCGTGAGCGGTGTCGGTGGATCAGGCTCGTCCGGCGCGGCTTGATGCACCCACGGCTCCAGCCTGGCCGCCATCTCGAGGGGCAACTCGGCCTGTTCGGGCATCTCGATGTCGCCGGGGTTGGTGAGTTCGTAGCCGTCGCCCGACCAGCCCTCATCGCCGAGCTGGGCCGCAAAGTCGAAGGGGCGGGCCACGGCGCGGCCGCGCGGCTCGCTGATCCTGCGAACCACGCCGGCGTCGCTGCTGGCGCGCAAGCCTGCCTCGATGCGCTCGTACCAGCAGCCGCGATCCGGCTTCTTCGCGCCGACCCAGCCGCCGACATAGAGCCGATCCTCGGCACGGGTCATGGCGACATAGAGCAGGCGGTTCTGCTCCTCGAGCGCGCGGTCGCGGGCCTGGGCACGCCAGCTGCGCGCGGCCTCGTTGGCGTCGTCGGCGCGCGGCAGCCACAGCCGGGCTTCGCCGTCGGCGCCGGCCAGCAGGCGCTCGGCGTCGCGCGGCACGCGAGTCGTGTCGGGCAGGTAGACGATCGGCGCCTGCAGGCCCTTCGACGCGTGTACCGTCAGGATGCGCACCTCGCGGCGCCGGTTCTGGTCGAGATCGCGCTTGATCTCGCCGCCGCCAGCCTCGAACCAGCGCAGGAAGCCCTGCAGCGAGCTGCCCTCGGCGCGCTGATACTGCAGCGCGCGCGCCAGCAGCTCATCGATCGGGTCGGCGGCCTCGCGGCCCAGCCGCTCCAGCAGGGCCACGCGGCCGCCTTCCGGACCGAGCGCCTCGGCGAAGAAATCGAACGGCGTGAGGTAGTCGGCGCGCTTCAGCCAGGCCGACAGCCGCGCATGGGCGGCGGCAAAGGCGGCATCGCCCGCGCGCTCGCGCAGGGCGCGCCAGAGATGGCCGCTGCGCTGCCAGGCCAGGGTGAAGAGCTGCTCCTCGCTGAGGCCGATCAGCGGCGATTTCAGGAGGCACGCCAGATTGAGATCGTCTTGCGGCAGCAGCACGAAGCGCGCCGCGGCCAAAAGATCCTTGATGGCGAGCTCTTCGCCCAGGTTCAGGCGGTCGACGCCCGCCACCTCGATGCCCTCGCGCTTCAGGGCGCGCACCAGCGCATTCACGAACTCGTTGCGCCGCCGCACCAGCACCATGAAATGGCCGGCATGCAGCAGTTCGCCTTTGCGGGCGCGCTGCTCGCGGCCGATCAGGCTTTTGGCATGGGCGGCGATCAGGTGGGCGAGGCGTTCGTGCGGCAGCGCGAGCGCGCCGCGTGGACCTTCCAGGTTGGTCGTGTCGATCTCGGCCTCGGGCGCACTGACCAGCGGCCACAGCTCGACCCGGCCGGGCTCGTTCTTGCGGCTGGGCAGATGGGTCACACCATCCGGCTCGGCGACGCCGCGGGCCGCTTCGACCTCGCCGAACACCCAATCGACGGCATCGAGCACGGCGGGCGTCGAACGGAACGAGACGTTGAGGTCGACGGGCACGAATCTCTGCTCGGCGATGCGGCTCTGTTCGGCGAACCACTCGCGCATTTCCTTGAGCTTGCGCGGATCGGCGCGCTGGAAGCCGAAGATCGACTGCTTGGTATCGCCCACGGCAAACACGGTGCGGCGGCGCTCGACCGCGCCCTCGCCCACGAAGAATTCCTCGGTCAGGCGGCGGATCACCTCCCACTGGTCGGGGTTGGTGTCCTGCGCTTCGTCGACCAGCACATGGTCGATGCCGCCGTCGAGCTTGTAGAGCACCCAGGCGGCACTGGCCGCGCTTTCCAGCAGGCGCCGGGTGGCCACGATCAGGTCGTCGTAGTCGAGCGCCGCGCGCCGCCGCTTGGCGCGGGAATAGCGGCCGGTGATGTCGAGGCCGAGGCGCAGCAGCGCCAGGGTGTGCTCGACCAACGCTGCGCCGTTGAGGCGATCGAGCACCTGGGCCAGCCGCTCGGCCTCGTTACGCAACACGCCTTCGATCCCGGGCATCGCCGCGATCGCGGCCTTGGTGGCGAGGCGTGCCAGGATTTCGCCCTTGGCGGTGAAGAACGCCTTGGCATAGGCGGCCAGAAGCGCCGGCCGGTTCTCGGCCGCCGCCAGCCACTCGGCGATCAGGCTCGCCCGCGCGATGTCCTGCTTGCCGCCCTTGGCCAGCGCTCGGGCGGCGGCGTGCAGGCCCGCGGAATCGAAGGCGGCTTCGAGGCAGGCGTTGCTCCGCAGGCTGTCGGCGGTGTCGTCGGGCGAGCAACCCATCTCCTCCGCCAGCCGCGCCCGCAGGCGCCGCAGTCCCGCTTCGTCGCCGATGCGGGCCAGCAGCCAGGCTCGTTCACCCAAAAGCCTGGTCATGAGCTCGGCGTATTCGGCGATCGAGATCCGGTTGGCCACCGAGGCCAGCGCATCGACCAGGGCGGGTGGCGCATCGCGGCGGGCCAGCGCCTCCATCTGCTCGTCCTGGGCATGACGCAGCAGGGTCTGCGCCTCGGCCTCGTCGAGCACCTCGAAGCCCGGCGCCACCCCCGCCTCGAGCGGAAAGCGCTTGAGCAGCGCCTGGCAGAAGGCGTGGATGGTGAGGATGTTGATGCCGCCCGGTGCGTCGAGCACGCGCGCGAACAGGCGGCGCGCCGCGACACGCTCCGCCGCATCGGGTGGGCGGTCGATCAGCTGCTCGACCTCCTCGTCGAGTTTGGCCTGCGCGGCCAGCGCCCAGCGTCCGAGCTGGGTCGCCAGACGGTTGCGCATTTCGGCCGCCGCCGCCTTGGTGAAGGTGAGGCACAGGATGCGCTCGGGCTTGACGCTGTCCAGCAGCAGGCGCGTCACGCGATCGGTCAGCACCTTGGTCTTGCCGGTGCCGGCATTGGCCTCGACCCAGGCCGAGTGGCCCGGCGTCGTCGCGCGCCGCTGCGCGTCGGTTGCGAGTCCCAGTGCGTCGAGAACGAGGCTCATTCCTCGCCTCCGCCCGCGGTCGACCATTCGGCGACGCGCTCGAGATGGGCATAGTCGTTGAAGTGGGGGATGAATTCCGGCCAGGGCAGGGCGGCGTAGGGCGTCGCGGGATTGGCGAAGTGCTCGGCCATCTTGGAGACCAGCGCCAGCATCGCCGGGACGAGTTGCTCGCTGTCCTTGATCTCCCGCACCTCGCCGCCATTGCCCAGGCCGTTGGCCTGCCAATAGGAGAGATGCACGGCGCGCGCCTTGCCCTTGATCCCCTTGAAGCCCCCCTGCTCGGCCATCGCCGCTTCGAGCAGTAGTTGCGGCGCGAACAGTCCTTCCAGCTCCTTGGGCGAGGGCACGCGGCCGGTCTTGTAGTCGATGATCTCCCAGCCGCCGGGCTCGATCTCGTCGATACGGTCGGCGCGCGCTTCGATGCGCAAGGGCCGGCCAGGCGGCCCGACGATGAGGGCGCCATCCGTTTCGCTCGCCAGCAGCCTGGTGCCGGCTGCGCGGCGGGCATTCTCGGTGCCGACGAACCAGCGCGCCAGGCGCTGGAAGCGCGGCCACCAGAAAGCGCGTTCGGCGGGCGCCGCCAGCAGGGGTTCGAGATGCTTCTCGCCCAGGGCCTCGAACTGGCCGATCGCGTCGGCCGGCAGCAGGCCCGAAGGATAGGCCTTCAGGAACTCGTCGAGCGTATCGTGCAGCGCCGAGCCGCGATCGGCGGCGCCGAGCTCCGCCTCCAGCGGATCGAGCGCCTCCAGCCCCAGGATGCGCCGCGCATAGAGCCCGTAGGGATCGCGCCGCCACTGCTCGATGCTGGATACCGAGAGCCGCGTCGGCCGTGCCTCGAGCGGCGGTCGCGGTTCGGGACGCGGCCATGGCCTATAGGCATCGGGCCGATCGAGCGCGTCGGCCCAGGCGAGGTAGCTCCGGCGGCCGCGCTGGATGTATTCCGGCGGCGCCGCGGCGCTGCCCGGTTCGTAGCCGAACAGCGCGTCAAGCCGTGCCAGCCAGCGCGACGGCACGGTGGGCGCGCCGCCCTCGCGTTCGGCACGGGTCAGCAGCACGCGCTCGGCGCCCAGCGCGGCGGCAAAGTCATGTGCCGACAGGCCGATGCGCCGCTCCGGTTGGGGCAGCCCGAGCGCGCCGCGCATCGGCCGGTTGATCCACGGTCCGGTCTCGACCGAGGGCGGCCAGGTCCCCTCGTTCAGCCCGCCCAGCACGAGAAGATCGGCGCGCTGCAGGCGGGCTTCCAGCGGCCCCCAGATGGCCAGGCGCGGATGGCGGCCGAAGCGGGGGCGGATGATCTCCGGCTCGAGCATGGCCGACAGCAGCGCCGGCCATTCGCCGCCGGCGATTTCGTCCGGGGCGGCCCAGGCCGCGCGCAGACGGGCGAGGGCGTCGGCCAGCGCTTCGCCCGCCTCGCCCGACCACAGCGTGTCGGCCGTCGCGATCGTCTCGCCGGCGGCGATGGTGGCGTCGAGCAGGGCGACAGGGGCCGCGCTTTCCGACATCAAGGCCGCAAGGCCCGACGTCGCGGCATCGAGCCGATCGATCAACGTCTCGACAGCACGCCGATCGGCGGGATCGCCGAACCTGGCCTTCTCGATGTGCGCGCGGATCGCCGGCATGCCGGGTGTTGGCTTCAGCCCGCGCAGGCACTTGCGGTCGAGCCGACGCGTCGCATCGAGCAGCGCCGCACGATCGCCGCCCAAGGTGCAGAGCGGATGTTTTAGCAAGGCGAGCAAGGCGACCGGCGCGAAGCCCTCGTCGACCGCCGTGACCAGCGCGCGCAGCAGCGCCGCCGGCGGCGTGTCGGCCAGCGGCGCGCCGGCTGAATCGTCGATATCGACATTCCAGCGTCTGAGTTCCGCGGCGACGCGGCGCGCCAGTTCACGGTCGGGCGTGACCAGTGCCGCCGTGCGGCCTTCGTCCTTCAACGTCTCACGCAACGCGAGGGCGACGACCAGCGCCTCCTGATGCGGCGTCGCGCAATCGGCGCGCGTCACATGCTCCAGCGAGGAGGTCGGGGGCCGCGACCAGGCCTCGGTTGTCTCCGCCGGGCGCATCAATTCGGTGATCAGCAGATGCCGCGCCGAACCACCGCCGCCCGGCCAGTCGGCGACGTCGCTGCGTTCGCAATCCAGCGCCGCGAGAAGTTCGCGCAGGCCGAATTGCGGATGTGATTGATCGAGCTCCTTCCAGCTCGCCTCGTCCATGTCGCGGTCGAGGCCGGGCAGCACGACCGCGCCCTGCGGCAGCTGGGCGATGGCGGCCAGCAGGTCGCGCGTGGCGGGTTGCGAGCCCGTCGAGCCGGCGGCGATCACCGGCGTGGCGGGCGGCTCGGCGCGCCAGCGCGCCGCCTGCGCCCGGATCGCCTGGGTGCGTCGTTCGATGGCGTCGATCTGGCCACGCTCGGCCAGCACCTGTGGCCAGGCCTCGCCGACGATGGCGAGGAATTTCAGCGTGCGCTGCCAATGGCTGGCGAAATTGCCCTCGACCAGGCCTTCGAGCTGGCTGAACGACACGCCCTCGATGGCCAGCTCGTCGAGCAGCCGGCCGAGCTCGCGTGCGAGCTTGAGCGCCTGCGCCGCCGACTGGGCGATGGGATGGCCCTCGTCGTCCTTGAAGGCCGAAACGAGTCGCACCAGCAGCGCCTCGCGCTCGGCGGGCTCGATGGCGGGCGGCAGGGCGAGCGCGCTGCCGTCGCCTGCCGCCACTTCCCACTCGCTTTCATCGAGGTCGCCCAGCGGCGCCAGCCGCGGCAACAGGGTGGGCTTGCCACCGGTTGCGCGCAGAAAGGCCTCGCGCAGCGCGCGCACCGAGCGCCGGGTCGGAAGCAGAATCATCACATCGGCCAGCGCCAGCGGATCGCCGCCATGCTGGGCCAGCACGCCTGTGGCCAGCTCGTCGGCGAAGCGGTGGTCGATGCCGATGGTGAATACGCGTGTCATGCCAGCATGCGTTCGGCTTCGGCGAGCGCTTGGGGCGTGCCGATATGGAACCAGTCGCCGTCATTGAAGACAGCGAACAGCCGGCCCTTGTCCTCTGCCTGGTTCCACAGCTTGAGCAGCGAGAAGGCGCCTTCCGGCGAATCCTGGAACAGACGGGCGTCGCAGACCGACACGCTGGCGAAGACATAGGGAGCCAAGGAGGCAATGCCGCGATAGCGCGCTCGACCGCCGGGTTCGATGAAATAGTCGCCACGATCCGTCGCCTCGCGGCCGATCACCTTATGGATCGGATGGAGCAGCAGCAACGCATCCATGCGTTCGGGATTCCACTTCATTTCCAGCCGCTCAAGCATGGTGCCCGACTTCTCGCGCCACAGGCCGTCGCCGTTCAACACAAAGAACGGGCCAGCGCCCAGGAGAGGCAGGGCGTTCCTCACGCTGCCGCCGGTTTCCAGCAATCGTTCCTCGTACACGATTCGCGCGCGGTCCCCTACTCGATCGGCGATCTGCTGGCCGAGATGGTGGACGTTCACGATAATGTTGCGGACACCATGGGCGATCAGTCGATCCAGCGAGCGCTCGAGCAGGGAGCGGCCGGCCACGGGGATCAGCGGCTTGGGTATGGTGTCGGTCAGCGGCCGCATGCGCTCGCCGCGGCCGGCCGCCAGGATCATGGCGGTATCGATCATGCGGCCCCGATCCGCCGCAGGTCGGGCGGCAGCAGGCGGTCGACCCAGGTCCGCAAGGGCACCAGCGCCTCGTGTTGCAGCGAACGCTCGAACATCCGCCAGACACGCGGCAGATGAGGCAGGTAGTCGGGTTTGCCGTCGCGCTTCAGCAGCCGGACGAACAGTCCGATGATGCGTGCGTGACGCTGGGCCGCCATCAGGGCGAAACCGGTGCCGAAATCTTTTTTGTCGAGCCCCGTTTCGTCGACGTAGTGGGTAAGGCAAGCGGCGTGCACGGCGGGCGAAACGTCACGGCGGGCATCCTCGATCAGCGAGACGAGATCGTAGGAGGGGTGGCCCTGCTGCGCATCCTGGAAATCGAGCAGGCCGCAGGCCATGACGCCAGGCCGACCCGGCAACCACATGAGATTGTCCTTGTGGTAGTCGCGCAGCAGCAACGTGTCGGGCGCGGCCGGCAGGTTGGCGAGGCAGGTGCGCCAGGCGGCGCGATACGCCAACGTCTCCTCGTCCGGCGTCGGCCGGCCGGTGGCGGCGGCCAGATACCAGTCCGGCAGCAGCATCGCCGCATCGATCAGCGCCTCGCCGGCATAGGCGCCGAGGCCGGGCAACAGTGCGCGGTTGCCGGCATGGTGCAAGACGACCAGCACGTCGGTGGCGTGGCCATAGAGTTCGCCTTCATCGCCGCCCGCGTCGAGCACACGGGCGAAAGTGTCGTCGCCGAGGTCTTCCAGCAGAAGGAAGCCGTTGGCCTCGTCCTCGGCATGGATCGCCGGCGCGCTGAGACCGAGCCCGATCAGGTGGCGGCCGATGCGCACGAACGGCCGCACGTCTTCCTGCGGCGGTGGTGCATCCATGACCACGGCCGAGCCGCGCGGCCGGCTCAGCCGGAAATACTTGCGGAACGAGGCGTCGCCCGCCAGCAGCCGCTCGCCGGCATCCCCCCAGCCGGCGCGGCGGACGAAATCGGCGCGCAGCCGGTCGCGCTCAGAGGCCGCCAAAGCGGGCATCTCCCTGCAGATCGGCGCGCCGGCCGTCGCCTTCCATGGCCAGCGTCACCGTGAGTCGCTCGCGGGGCAGCAGCGCGCCCAGCCGTTCCGCCCATTCGACCAGCGCCATGCCATCGGCGCGCGCCTCTTCCCAGCCCAGTTCGAACACTTGCTCCGGCTCCTCCAGACGATAGAGGTCGAAATGCCAGAAGACGCCGGCCGGCGTGTCGTAGATCTCGACCAGGGTGAAGGTCGGGCTGGGAACGATCAGCGCCGGATCGCCCGAAGCGGCGCGCAGGATGGCACGCGCCAGCGTGGTCTTGCCGACGCCCAGCCCGCCCTGCAGGGCCACGACGTCGCGCGGCCTCAGGCGCTTGGCGAGGGCGGCCCCCAACCGCTCCGTGGCGGCTTCATCAGGCAGGAAAAAAGAAAAAGTCGACACCGGTGCTCCCGATGCCGACTTTTAACACGTTGCCCCCGGCGTGCGTCCTGTGGGTCGATCAGTAGCGGTAGAGGTCGCCCTTGAAGGGGCCGGCCTCGGGCACGCCGATGTACTTCGCCTGGTCGGGACGGAGCTTGGTCAGCTTGGCGCCGACCTTCTCGAGGTGGAAGGCGGCGACCTTCTCGTCGAGGAACTTGGGCAGCGTGTAGACCTTCTTCTGGTACTTGCCCGGGTTGGTCCAGATCTCGATCTGCGCCAGCGTCTGGTTCGAGAACGAGGCCGACATCACGAAGCTCGGATGACCGGTAGCGTTGCCGAGGTTCACCAGCCGGCCCTCGGACAGCACGATGATGCGCTTGCCATCGGGGAACTCGACCTCGTCGACCTGCGGCTTCACGTTGTGCCACTTGTAGTTCCGGAGGTTCGAGATCTGGATCTCGGAATCAAAGTGGCCGATGTTGCACACGATGGCGCGGTGCTTCATTGCCTTCATGTGGTCGAGCGTCAGCACGTCGACGTTGCCGGTCGCGGTGACGAAGATGTCGGCGCGCGGGGCGGCATCCTCCATGGTCACGACCTCGTAGCCTTCCATCGCCGCCTGCAGGGCGCAGATTGGATCGACCTCGGAGACCATGACGCGGCAACCGGCCTGGCGCAGCGAGGCGGCCGAGCCTTTGCCGACGTCGCCGAAGCCCGCGACCATGGCGACCTTGCCCGACATCATGACGTCGGTGCCGCGGCGAATGCCGTCGACCAGCGATTCGCGGCAGCCGTAGAGATTGTCGAACTTCGACTTGGTGACCGAATCGTTGACGTTGATGGCCGGCCACAGGAGCTTGCCGTCCTTCTCCATCTGGTAGAGCCGGTGCACGCCCGTGGTCGTCTCTTCGGTGACGCCGCGGATCGACGCCCCGAGCTTGGCGTACCAGCCGGGCTTTGCCTTGTTGGTCTTGGCGATCGCCTTGTAGAGGACTTCTTCCTCCTCATTGGTCGGCTTGGAAATCAGCGAGGGATCCTTCTCGGCGCGGATGCCAAGATGGACGAGCAGCGTTGCGTCGCCGCCGTCGTCCAGGATCATGTTGGGTTCGCCGCCGTCGCCCCACTCGAAGATCTTGTGGGTGTAGTCCCAGTATTCCTCAAGGCTCTCGCCCTTGATGGCGAAGACCGGCGTGCCGGCCTTGGCGATGGCGGCAGCGGCGTGATCCTGGGTCGAGTAGATGTTGCACGAGGCCCAGCGAACGTCGGCGCCCAGCGCCTTCAGGGTCTCGATCAGCACGCCCGTCTGAATGGTCATGTGCAAGGAGCCGGCGATGCGCGCGCCCTTCAGCGGCTTCTTGGGGCCGTATTCCTTGCGAATGGCCATGAGACCCGGCATCTCGGTCTCTGCCATGTCGAGTTCCTTGCGGCCCCAGTCGGCGAGCCCGATATCCTTGACGACGTAATCCTGGGCCATTTGGCGCTCCGCACTGCAAGGGGATGGAAAGGCGGGCGTGTCATATCAGCGGCCCGCTGCCGCCTCAACGCGTCCCATGCGCATATAAGCAAGAATTTATGGCGATATTCCCAGGCCTTTATTTCCTCCCCACAAAGTGGGGAGGTGGCCGAAGGCCGCAGGGGTCGGGGCGTTGGCAACCAATGAGGCTTGACCCCTCCGCCCGCTGCGCGGGCACCTCCCCTCGTAGACGAGGGGAGGAGAAATGAAGAGCTAATCCTCGCCGAACTTGCTTTCGACCAGGGCCGACAGCGCCGCCATGGCCTCGACGGCCTGGCGGCCGGAGCAGGAGAGCTCGATCTCGCTGCCGATGCCGGCGGCCAGCATCATCAGGCCCATGATGGAAAGGCCCGAGACTTCCTGGCCCTTGAAGCTGACGCGCGCGTTCGCATCGAACTGGCCGACGGTGCGCACGAACTTGGCGGCGGCGCGGGCATGCAGGCCGCGCTTGTTGGCAATCGAGAGGGTCCGGCGGAGCGCGCCGATGCCGGCATCCGCGCCTTGCGACGCGGCGTCGCTCACGAAGCTTCCTTGGCCAGGATGCGCGAGGCGACGGTGATGTATTTGCGGCCGGCTTCCTGGGCCATGCGCACGGCCTCGGCGATCGGCCGGTTGCGCACCGAGGCGAGCTTCACCAGCATCGGCAGGTTGACGCCGGCCAGCACCTCGATCCGCGCCTGCTCCATGATCGAGATCGCGAGGTTGGAAGGCGTGCCGCCGAACATGTCGGTCAGGACGATCACGCCGTCGCCCTTGT
>Ga0193729_1000540_pt1 | contig 19868 bp, 22 predicted proteins | sample U1c2metaG_FD_143036 | JGI IMG/M metagenome (GOLD analysis project Ga0193729, IMG submission 143036) | Soil microbial communities from a riparian zone of the East river system, Colorado, United States - U1c2 | ecosystem: Environmental > Terrestrial > Soil > Riparian zone | place: USA: East River...
GCCATTCAGGTTGGCGCCGTCCGCCATACAGGTCCGATTCCCGCCAGACAGATGCGCTCTCGTGTGGGAGAGTGGGTCGATGCTGCTCGACCCGGACCGCATTTGGCAAGCGATCGAGGCGGCCGACGCGCGTTTCGACGGGTGGGTGTTCTGCGCGGTGCGAACGACCGGCATCTACTGCCGGCCGAGCTGTCCCGCACGCACTCCGAAACGCGAGAACGTCCGCTTCTTCGCCTCGGCCGCGGCCGCGCAGGCGGCCGGCTTTCGCGCGTGCAAGCGCTGTCGGCCGGACGCGACGCCCGGATCCCCGGAGTGGGACGTGCGCGCGGATCTCGTCGGTCGCGCGATGCGCCTGATCGCCGACGGCGTGGTGGACCGCGAGGGCGTCGGCGGCCTCGCGTCGCGGCTCGGCTACACCACGCGCCACGTTCACCGTCAGCTGATGGCGACGGTCGGCGCCGGACCGCTCGCGCTCGCACGCGCGCAGCGCGCGCAGACCGCCCGCATCCTGCTCGAGACGACGCTCGTGCCGATCACCGGCGTCGCGTTCGCCGCCGGCTTTCAGAGCGTGCGGCAGTTCAACGAGACGATCCAGTCGGTGTTCGCGATGACGCCGAGCGGGCTGCGCGCGCGCGTGCGCAGCGAGGGACGTGCGGATGACAGCGGCGCGCTGTCGCTGCGGCTCCCCTACCGCGAGCCGCTCGACGCCTCCGGCCTGATCGCGTTTCTCGCCCGGCGCGTCGTCCCGGGGGTGGAGGAGGTGGCCGATGGCGCCTACCGACGAAGCCTGCGCCTGCCGAGCGGGACGGGGGTCGTGGAGCTGCGGCCCGCCGACGGCCACATACACGCGCGCTACTGGCTGGCGGACCTACGCGACCTCGGCGCCGCCATGCAACGATCGCGGGCGCTGCTCGACCTCGACTCCGACCCGCACAGCGTCACGGACGCGCTCGGCCGTGAGGAGTTGCTGGCGCCACTCGTGCGCGCGACGCCCGGACGCCGCGTGCCCGGCCACGTCGAGCCGCACGAGCTGGCGATCCGCGCGGTGCTCGGCCAGCAGGTCTCGTTGCGCGGCGCGGCGACGCTCGCGGCCCGCCTCCTCGGGCTGCACGGCGAGCGACTCGAGCGCCCGCTCGGCGGCGTGACGCACGTGTTCCCCTCGGTCGCGGCGCTCGCCACGGCCGACCTGAGTCGCGTGGCGATGCCGGCCGCGCGCCGCCGTGCCCTGCGCGCGTTGGTCACGGCGCTGGAGCGCGGTGAGATCGTGCTCGACGCCGGCTCAGAGCGCGAGGAGGCGCGGCGTCGACTGCTCGCGCTGCCCGGCATCGGGCCGTGGACCAGCGAGTACATAGCGATGCGCGCCCTGCGCGACCCAGACGCCTTTCTGCCCAGCGATCTCGGGGTCCGCCACGCTCTCGAGCAGCTCGGCCAAGATGGCCGCCCGGCCGCCGCCAGGAGCGTCTCGCAGCGCTGGCGCCCATATCGCGCATACGCCGTGCAGTATCTGTGGGCCTCCCTGCAAGCGCCCGAAGCGGCGACCAGGGCCGCCCCGCGCGCGGGCGTGGCGGATCGGCTCGCCGCCTGATGAGCGCGGCGGCCCGCACGACACGCCCCGACGTTCCTCGAGCGCTGCTCTACACGAGCGTCGAGAGCCCGATCGGAGAGCTGTTGCTGCTCGGCGACGGGCAGGTCCTCAGCGGCCTGTACATGCAGGGGGGCCGCAAGCCGATCGCGATCGGGCCGCGATGGCGGTGCACCACCGCTGCCTTCGGGCATGTCCGCGCACAGCTGCTGCAGTACTTCGCCGGTGAGCGCGCGGCGTTCGACGTGTCTCTGACGATGCAGGGAGATCCGTTCGAGCGGCTCGTCTGGCGCGCTCTGCAGGACATTCCCTACGGCGAGACCGTCAGCTACGGCGAGGTCGCGCGGCGCATCGGCCATCCCTCGGCAGCGCGCGCCGTGGGCCTCGCGAACGCCCGCAATCCGATCGCGATCATCGTTCCCTGCCACCGCGTGATCGGCGCCGACGGAACGCTGACCGGCTACGCAGGCGGGCTGGAGCGCAAGCGAGCTTTGCTCGAGCTGGAGGCAGGGCAGGCTCGCCTGCCGATCTGAGCGCGCAACGTGCCGGCGGTAGTCTGCGTCGCGCATGACGACGGTCCGCGTGCTGCGCGTCTTCACCGACGCCGCCGGTCGGTCGGGCAACCGGCTCGGCGTCGTGCGCGACGCCGAGGGCATCGATCGCGCGCGCCGTCAGGCGATCGCGGCGGAGCTCGGCTACAGCGAGACGGTGTTCGTGGAGGACGACGCGCGCGCGCAGATCTTCACGCCCGCGCTGGAGTTGCCGTTCGCCGGCCACCCGCTCGTCGGCACTGCGTGGCTGCTGCGCCGGCCGCTGCTCCACTGCGCTGCAGGCGCTGTGCGCACGCGCGTCGCGGACGACGTAGCGTGGATCGATGCGCGAGCCGAGTGGTGTCCGCGGTTTGAGCGCAGGCAGCTCGCCCGACCCGCCGACGTCGCGGCGTTTCCCGCGCCCGAGGAGGGAAACCTGCAGGTCTGGGCGTGGGTCGACGAGCGTCGGGGACACATCCGCGCGCGCGTCTTCGCTCCCGACCTCGGCGTCGGCGAGGACCCCGCCACGGGGTCGGCCGCGGTCGCGCTCTGCGCGGCGCTTGAGCGGGCGATCGTGATCGACCAGGGCCCTGGCTGCCTGATCGAGGCGCGACCCGCCGAGGACGGCCTGATCGAGCTCGGCGGACGCGTGGCCGATGACGGCGAGGGCGAGCTGTGAGCAAGCCTCAGCCGAACTCGGCGGCGTCGGGCGGGTTCGGATCAAGCGGGTGAATCGTCGCGGCGAGGTGATGCACGAGCACGTCGCTCGGTCGCGCCAACAGCGGCCCCACCTGCTCGCGATAGCGGCGGTAGTGCGGCGTGTCGTAGTGCGCGCGCAGCGCCGGCTCGCCCGTCCACGACGCGAGCAGCACGAGCTCGCCCGGCTCCTCGGCTGCGAGCACGCGAAAGCTGTCGCAGCCCGGCTCGGCTCGGGCGCCGTACGCCAGCTCGTCGAGCAGCCCGCGCAGCTCGGCCTGGCGACCGGCAAGCCCGTGCAGCTCGGCCACCAGGATCACCTCGGGATCGCTCACATCGAGAAGTCTGCCGCACGATGAGCGCCCGTGTCCGGAGCTTCTACCGTGTAGGCATGAGCGCAACGAGCAAGCCGGCCGACGCGAGGGCCACGCAGCGGGGCATTCGCATCGAGGGCGGGGCAAAGCGCGTGCGCGCCTACCTCGGTGGCGAGCTGGTGGCCGACACGATCCGGCCGCAGCTCGTGTGGGAGGTTCCCTACTTCCCGACCTACTACTTCCCGGCCGCCGACGTGCGCAGCGAGCTGCTGCAGCCCGAGCCGGGCGTCGCCCACTCGCCCAGCCGCGGCGACGCGAAGGTCTTCGCCGTCGAGGCCGGTGGCAAGCGGGCGGCGGCCGCTGCGCTGCGCTACGACGGCTCGCCCATCGAGCAGCTGCGTGAGCTGATCCGCCTGGAGTGGGACGCGATGGATGCCTGGTTCGAGGAGGACGAGCAGGTGTACACGCACGCGCGCGACCCGCACACGCGGATCGACGTTCTGCCGAGCTCCAGGCACGTGCGCGTCGAGCTCGAGGGCCTGACCGTCGCGGAGTCCACGAGTCCGCGGCTGCTGTTCGAGACGGGCCTGCCCGTTCGCTACTACCTGCCCAAGCCCCATGTGCGGATGGACCTGCTGGAGCTCGCCGACAAGGTGACCCACTGTCCCTACAAGGGCTCCGCCCAGTCGTGGTCGATCCGCGTGGGGGACCGCCTCCACGAGAACCTCGGGTGGTGCTATCCGACCCCGCTGCCCGAGAGCGAGGGGGTCGCCGGGCTGATGGCCTTCTACAACGAGAAGCTCGACATCTCGGTCGACGGCGTGCCGCAGGATCGGCCCGCCACGAAGTTCAGCTGACCGGCGGGCCGGCGCCGCCTGCGCCGGGACGTGCGGGCGAGAGCTGCGTTCGGGGCGTTGCCTGCTTGCTCACCACCGAGCCGGCGAGCTTGCGCAGGAGCGAGTGCAGCGTGCGCAGCTCCTCGGCCGTCAGCCCGCCGAAGAACTCGCGCTGCAGCTGGGCGGCTAGACCGCGCACGCGCTCGAGTGCTCCCTCCCCGTGCTCGGTGAGAAAGATCGCGCGCGCGCGGCGATCGCCTGGATCCGGGCGGCGTTCGGCCAGGCCGCGCGCTTCGAGCTCGTCGATCACCGAGACCATCGAGCTCGGATCGATCGCGGTCTTCTCGTGCAGCTGTTGCTGGCTCATTCCCGGATGGGCGGCTACCATCGTCATCACGCCGAAGTGGCGCGGATGCAGGCCCTCGGGCTCCAGCGCCTTGTGAAAGCGCCGTCTCGAGGCCTCCCCCAGGCGGGCCATCAGATATCCGGGAAACATGCCGAGCTCGTCCGGTATTGGGCCGTCCTCCCACATGCGCAGGTATTCTACGCGAAACACATCATTTGTGATACAAACCATCCTCTACGCGAATCAAATGGATGGATACCGCATGCCCGCACGCTCGTTGCGCAACGCCGCACATTTGGAGAAGACAGCGGGTCATCGCGTGCCTAGCATGGCCGGCGATCGAACACACAGCTCGCCGGCGCCGGCTGGGCCGCTCGAAGGCATCTTGGGCGCAGCGATGAGTTTCGAGCCCACCCTCGGTCCTAGGGGCAGGCAAAATCGAAGGAAGGAAGGCGCATGGCACCGCTGACACGCTGGGTTCTGGCACACAAACGCATGATTGTGATCTTCTGGGTGCTGATAACCCTGATAGGCGTGGCCTCCGCCGGCTCGGCCACCAAAGCGCTGAAACAGAAATTCTCCGTGCCGGGCAAGGAAGGCTGGGTCACCAATCAGCAGATCGCCCGCGACTTCCATGGCACCGGCGGCAACAGCGCGCCGCTGATGCCGATCGTGACGCTCCCCGCCGGCAAGTCCGTCGACTCGCCGTCGGTGCAGGCCGGCCTGCGGGCGGTCGAAGCGCGCCTGGAGCGCGTTCTGCCGGGGGGGCGCGTGGCCAGCTACGCCAGCACTCACAACCGCGCGTTCGTCTCGAAGGACGGCCGCACGACGTTCATCGTCGACTACCCACGGCCCGACCCGAATCAGCCATTCGGCGACAACCCCAAAGCGGCGGAAAAAGCCACGGCGGCGCTCGAGGGAACGACGGTCGCGGGCGCGCCCGTCCACGTGACGGGCTTCGATGCGCTGTCCGTGCAGAGCGGCGGCGGCAACGGCCCCGGCGTGCTGGTGGAGGCGCTGCTGGGCGGCTTCGGAGCGCTGCTCGTGCTGGCGTTCGTGTTCGCGTCGTTCCTGGCGGTCGTCCCCATCATGATGGCGATCGTTTCGATCCTGACCACCTTCCTCGTCGTCTGGGGCCTGACGACGGTCACCGAAGTCTCCCCGATCGTGCAGTTCCTGGTTGCGTTGATCGGCCTCGGCGTGTCGATCGACTACGCGCTGATCGTGGTCGTTCGCTGGCGCGAGGAGCGCTCGCACGGACTGCAGGGCGATGAGGCGATCGTCCGCGCGATGGCGACCGCCGGTCGCGCCGTCGTGTTCAGCGGCACGACCGTCGCGATCGGCCTGCTCGCCCTCGTGGCGCTGCCGCTGCCCTTCCTGCGCTCGGTCGGATATGGCGGCATGCTGATCCCGTTGATCAGCGTGATCGTCGCGGTGACGCTGCTCCCCGTCGTGCTGAGCAAGTTCGGCGCGCGGCTTGACTGGCCGCATGTTCGCGACGACGACAAGGCCAGCCGCTCGTGGACCGGCTGGGCAAACCTGGTCGTACGCCGTCGCTGGCTGGCGGCGGTCGGCGCCGCGCTGGTGCTCGCGGCGCTCGTGCTCGCGGCGTCGAACCTGCAGCTGGGGCTGTCCAACGCCAACGCGATCGCGAGGCAGGGTGATGCCAAGCAGGGGCTGCTGGCGCTCGAGCGATCGGGCATCGGCTCTGGTGCGCTGCTACCGAACGAGGTGTTGGTCGAAGGATCGACCTCGCCCGATGGTGTGGCCAAGTCGCTCGCCGCTGTGCCGGAGGTACACGGTGCGGTCGCGCCCAACTCGCCGCAGTGGCGTCGAGCAGGAGCCGCCGTCGTCGACGCCTTCGCGATCCCCGACGGCTCCTCCGCGAGCGGGCGCGATGTTCTCGATCGGGTCCGCTCGGCCGCTCACGAAGCCGGCTCCGAGGTGCGCCTGGGCGGGCTGGCGGCGCAGAACGAGGACTTCATCAACGCCGTGTACGGCAACTTCCCGCTGATGATCGCGCTGATCGCGCTGATCACGTTCGTGCTTCTGGCACGCGCGTTCCGCTCGCTGCTGCTGCCGCTGAAGGCGGTGATCCTGAACGTCATCAGCGTCGGCGCCGCGTGGGGGGTGCTCGACCTGATCTGGCAGCGCGGGCATGGCTCTGACCTGATCTGGGGCATCTCCGCGACCGGCTCGATCACGGCATGGATCCCGCTGATGGTGTTCGCCTTCCTGTTCGGGCTCTCGATGGACTACGAGGTCTTCATCTTGGCCCGCATGCGCGAAGAGTACGACGCCACCGGTTCCACCGACACGGCCGTCGTGCGCGGCATCGGCCGCACCGGACGCCTCGTCACGAGCGCGGCGCTGATCCTGTTTCTGGCCTTCCTGTCGCTCGCGTCGGGTCCGGAGACGGAAATCAAAGTGCTCGCGACGGGCCTCGCCGCCGGCATCCTGCTCGATGCGACGATCATCCGCGCGCTGCTCGTGCCTGCCGTGATCTCGCTGTTCGGGCGCTGGAACTGGTGGCTGCCGAGGCTGCCCGCGCGGCTGCTGCGCGTCGAGCCCTCGCTGCCGCCGCGCCCATTGCCCGGCGAGAGCACGTGAGCAGCTCACGGCCGGCGATCGAGGTCGAGCAGCTCGTACGCGAGTTCCGCAAGGGACCGCGCGCGGTCGACGGCATCGACCTGGCCGTCTCGCCGGGCGAGATCTACGGCTTCCTCGGGCCCAACGGCGCGGGCAAGTCGACGACGGTGCTGATGCTGACGACGCTCCTGCCGCCGACGAGTGGGCGGGCGAGCGTCGGCGGCTTCGACATCGTGCGCCAGGGCGCGCAGGTGCGAGCCTCGATTGGCGCCGCCCTGCAGGAGGCGGCGCTCGACGCGATCCTCACCGGCCGCGAGCACCTGATGCTGCAGGCAACGCTGCAGGGAATGCCGAAGGCCGATCGCGCCCGACGCGCCCAGGAGCTGCTCGAGCGCGTCGGCCTGACCGAAGCGGCCGACCGCCGCGTCGGCGGCTACTCCGGGGGCATGAAGCGCCGGCTCGATCTCGCGCTGGCGCTCGTCCATAGGCCGCGCATCCTGTTTCTCGACGAGCCGACGACTGGCCTCGACCTGCAGAGCCGCAGTGCGCTGTGGGAGGAGGTCGCGCGGCTCGCCCACGATGAGGGCATGACGGTCTTCCTGACTACGCAGTACCTCGAGGAGGCCGACGCGCTCGCCGACCGCGTGGGCATCATCGACCACGGTCACATCGTCGCCGAGGGCACGCCGGCCCAGCTCAAGGGAGAAATCGGTAGCCCGAGCGTCGAGGTCGTGCCCGCCGACCAGAGCGAGTGCGACGCGCTCGTGGCGCGGCTCGAGAGCTTCGGCACGCTCGCACGCAATGGGCGTGGCGCGGTCACCGTGCAGATCCCCGGCGGCGAGTCTCAGCTCGCCGAGATCGTGCGCGCGCTCGACCAGGCTCACCTGAAGGTCGCCTCGCTGCAGCTGCACCAGCCCTCGCTCGACGATGTGTTCCTGGCGAAGACCGGGCGCAAGCTCGAGGGGGCCGGCGAGGAGCCGGATGAGCAGCAGCCCTAGCGCAGCCACGCTGGCGCCGCCGCGGCTGCTCGAGCAGGTCGGCGCGGTTGCGCGCCGCTCGGTCACGCGAACGTTTCGCCAGCGCGCGCTGCTGATCTTCCCGCTGGTGTTTCCGCTGCTCTTGTTCGCGATCAACGGCTCGGGGCTCGGCGCCGCGCGCAAAATCCCCGGCTTCCCCGACGTCAGCTACCTCGACTTCGCGCTCGCGATCCCGTTCATCCAGGGCGCGCTGTTCGTCGCGATCACGGCCGGCACCGACCTCGCACGCGACATCGAGTCGGGCTTCTTCAACCGGCTCGCGCTGACGCCACTGCGCGGCAGCGCGCTGCTCGCCGGACAGCTCGGCGGCGCGGTCGTCGTCGCCTGCGTGCAATCGCTCCTGTACCTGGCGGTTGGCCTTGCCAGCGGCGTGGGCATCGCCAGCGGCTTCGCCGGCGCGCTCGTGCTGCTCGCCCTGTCGATCCTGATCGCGTTCGGCTTCGCCGGGCTTGGCGCGCTGCTCGCGCTGCGCTTCGGCACGGGCGAAGCCGTGCAGGGGTTCTTCCCTCTGCTGTTCGTGACCGTCTTCCTCAGCTCCTCGAACCTGCCGCGCAACCTGATCCAGGTCGACTGGTTCCGCGAGGTGGCCACCTACAACCCGGTCTCCTATCTGATCGAGGGCATACGCAGCCTGATCATCACCGGCTGGGACGGCGAGGCGCTCGCTCTCGGCTTCGGCTTCGCGCTGCTGTTGAGCGTCCTCACGCTCTCGTTCGCCGGCGCCGCGATGAAGAACCGGCTGGTGCGCACATGAGACGCTTCCTGTACGTCGCCAAAGGGGTCGCCTGGCGCTCTGTGCACAACACGTTCGCCAACCCCGCGATCATCCTTCCCTCGATCATCTTCCCGCTGTTCTTCCTCGCCGCCTTCGCCGGCGGGCTGTCGAGCATCTCGAAGGTCCCCAACTTCAGCTACAAGCCCGGCTACACCGCCTTCCAGTACGGCTTCGTGCTGCTGCAGTCCTCCGCTTTCGGAGGCGTCTTCACGGGCTTCGCCGTTGCGCGCGACTTCGACTCCGGCTTCGCGCGGCGACTGCTCCTGACCGCGCCGCGGCGCAGCGGGATCATCGCCGGCTACACGATCGGCGCGCTCGTGCGCTGGCTGGTGACGGGCACCGTCGTCACGATCGCCGCGCTGCTTGCCGGCATGAGCATCGAAGGCGGCGGCGCCGAACTCGTCGGGCTGTTCGGGCTCGGCGTGCTCGTCAACCTCGTCGCCGCGCTGTGGGCTTGCGGCGTCGCCATGTTCCTGCGCACAGAGCAGGCCGGTGCGCTGATCCAGATGCCCGTCTTCATAGTGCTGTTCCTCGCTCCTGTGTTCGTGCCGCTGCGCCTGCTCAGCGGCTGGATCCACGCGGTCGCTCGCTACAACCCCGCCACCGTCGCGCTCGAGGCCGCGCGGGGGCTGATCGCCGGCTCGCCCGTCAAACTCGCGCTCGCCTTCGCGCTGCTGCTCGCTGGCGGGGCGATCATGTCGCTGTTCGCGCGTCGCGGACTCGCCTCGGCCGAGCGCGCCGGCTAGGCCAAACGCAGGTCGCCGCGGGGAACCAACGTCCACCCTCACCCTGGGATCGACCCTCATGCTGAGAGGCTCCGCAGCTCCGCAGCGGAGCATTGACCATCTTTACGAATGAATGATGTGAGAGCGGGTAAGACCCGAGAACAGGTCCTGTCGACGAATTGTTTGGGAGTGGCAGTGGTTGGTCTCAAGAACAGGAAGATTGCGTACAGCTGGGTGGCGGCACTCGCCCTCGTGTTGGCCGCGCCTGTTGAGGCCTCGGCGCTAGGCATCTCCAGCGTGTCGGTCGCCGCGGCGTCGCCGATGGAAACGTCCGTCAAATCGACCTCCGTAACTGTGGCGACACAGACGAGCGCCAAAACCTCCTCAGTATCGGTCTCAGCCCCCAAAGTCGCGTCGGTCGACACCACCGCGTCCACAACGGCCCAAGCCCCCGCTGCCTCGCTCTCCGTCTCGGCGCCGAAAGTGGCGTCGGGCGAAGTCAGCGCAACCTCGACCAAGGCTCCGTCGATTTCGACTTCGACTTCGACCAAAGTCACGACTTCGACCAAGCCCACAACGTCGACCGCGACGGCCACGCCGACTACGTCTACCGCGACGGCCAAGGCGACGACGTCGACGAGTGGATCGACCTCTGGCGGGGCGCCGACGGTCAAACGGGTTAGCGGCTCTCCCTCGCTCTCCTCTCGATCCATCGCAATCGCGCCGAGTGGGAGCCAGGGTCCCACTGCCCTATCGAAGGGCCATGGCGCCACAGGTACACCCCGAAACCGAGGTGGGATGTCACACGCCGAGCGAGGGATCGCTCGGCTGGCGCGAGCTCATGCGGCGGCTAGCGGGCCCTCGCTGACGGCGCGCCCGTCGTCGGCTCTCCTGCTCCTTGGCGCCTACGGTCTCTCCGCAGGAACGAGCGGTGCACTCGTCGGCGTGGACGCGGCACGCGTTGCACAAAGCCCACAGGCCGTACGCTCCGATCATGGGCAGGGCGATACGTTGCTCGGGATCAAAGCTCCTCCCCCGATAGGGAGCGGATCGATGCTCTGGATCCTCGTTCTGCTCGCCGGAGTGGTCTCGATCGGCCTCGTGCTCGCCGACAATGTGGGAGTGGGGCCCCGCCACCGGGACCCGCGGTCGTCCTGGATCCGTCGTCCGCCCTGGAGCTGAGGTAGCCGGCCATCACGGCATCGATCGCGCCGCGCCCGTCAGCGCGCCACGGGCCGGCCGTCGCCGGTCGCAGGGACCTCGTGGAACAGCATGCGAATCACCTCGTCGCGGATACGCTCGCCGTCGAGCTCCGCCTCGGACGTGAGCGCCTGGATCGCCAGCCCGTTGAGGATCGCGTCGAAGCGCCAGCTCCACGGAATCGCCCCGTCGTCGTACTCCGGCACGAGCCCCTCGAGCGCTTCGTCGATCAGCTCATACCAGCTGCTCAGGCGGGACTCGATCGTGTGGCGCAGCTCGGCCAGGCGCACGGCCTCGCCGTACGCGTTGATCCACACGCGCCACGTCTCAGAGACCTCCTGCCCCTCGGCCAAGGCGCTCTCGAGTAGCGCCACGATCCGCTCGCGGCCCGCTGGTATCCCCTGGATCGCCTCGCGCGTGCGGCACTGCGCCCGCTCCGAGACGAACACGAGCGCCTGCGTGAGCAGGTCCTGGCGGTTGGCGAAGTAGTGGTTGAGCATCCCCGTGCTTACGCCCGCCTCCTCGGCGACCATCCGCATCGTCGAGCCGGCGAAGCCTTCGCGGGCTATCACCGTGGCGGCCGCTCGGCAGATCTGCTCCCGTCGTATCGGCCCCATTCCGAGCTTTGGCACCGCGGCCCCTTCTGTCGATTCCTTGCCAGACTCCTTATCGCCAGGCTCGGCTTCCGATCAAGCTCGCGCGAGCCGGCGTGCCCACTCGCTACGTCCTGATCCTACCGGGTGAAAAGGGCGTTCCGTCGTCGGTCGGCTGCGCTTGTGCGAGGCTCGGGCCGCGCTTATAGTCGCATATCGAGTGATCGATTTGTAAAGCTCGACCCTAGGCTTGGCGGTCGGCCGAAGTGCGTGCGCAACCTTGCGGTACAAATACCCCCGTGCCCGGGGCCGTTCAGCCGATCGCGCGGAACTTGCGTCGCTGGAGGACGACCCGCGAAATGACCCTCTCGGCGCTCGCCGAGCAAGCGGGCGTCGCGAAGTCCACCGTCTCGTCGATCGAGCGCGGCCAGGGCAATCCCTCGATCGACACCGTGTGGGCGCTCGCCTCGGCGCTCGGGGTTCCCTTCACCAGCCTGTTCCACGACGAGCCGCCGGCCGACGACGTGTTGGTCGTGCGCGAGGACGAGGGCTCGGTGATCGCCGTCGAACAGGCCGGCCTGGAGACCGACGGATTGGTAGTCCGCCACATGCTCACGCGCACGGGCGGGGCGCTGATCGAGATCTACACGCTGGTGCTCGACGAAGGCGCCGTGCGCACCGCCGATGGGCACGTGAGCGCCCTGTTCGAGCACATCAGCGTGGCGGCCGGCAGCGTCGAAATCTCCACAGACTCGTTCTCGGAGGTCGTCAACCAGGGCGATCTGATCAGCTTCCGCGCGGATCGTCCCCACACCTATCGGGTGCTCGACGGCCCGGTTCGCTTGGTGTCGGTACACGAATACCCGCAGCGCTTGGACGCCTGAGCCCGCGGGGCGCGGGCCCGGCCGGCTCAGTATGAGCGCGGCAGTCCAAGCACGTGCTGTCCGACGAAGGCGGCGACTCGACGATCAGGCCCGGCGGGCGGTCGACCTCCGCGTGCTCGTCAGGCTCGTGCGAGTCGCCGTAGCTCATACGCGAGCGAGCGGCGTCGATCGCCGCGCGGTCGGCCAGACCGTGCCGGAGGGCCAGCGCGAGCGCCTGCTCGATGCGCGGCCCGGCGCGCTCGCGATCGCGCACGATCCAAACCACAGCGCATCCGGCGAGCGCGTACTCGCAGCCGATCTGCGCGCCCATCAGGCCGGTGCCCACGATCGCCACCGTCTCGCTCACGTCGCACGACCCCGATCGATCTCCGCCGAGCGTTTCATCCGCAGGAGGTTACGCGGCGCTATGTTTCAAACGCCGAGCCGTATGTCGAAGTGCTCCGTGCTCCTGTATCCAGCCAACGATGCCGGCCTCCCCGCAGACGCCCCCCGATCGCCCGGCCGGCCCAGCCGGAGGCGGCGATCGCCCGGGCGCGATCACGCGCCTGTTGATCTCGTGCGCCGACCGGCCTGGGATCGTCGCGGCGACGTCGCGGCTGCTGACCGACGCGGGGGCGAACATAGTGCGCTCGGACCAGCACACGACAGACCCGCGCGGCGGCGTGTTCTTCATGCGCATGGAGTTCGACCTCGAGCTGACGAGCGAGCGGCGCGCGGAGCTCGAGCGGCGCTTCGCGCACGAGGTCGGCGAGCCGCTTGAGATGCAGTGGCGCATGTGGGACGCGTCCGTGCCCAAGCGCGTGGCGATTCTCGTCTCGCGCGAGGACCACTGCCTGCTCGACCTGCTGTGGCGCTGGCGCCGCGGGCAGCTGGAGATGCAGCCGACGAGCGTGATCTCCAACCATCCGGACCTGCGCGAGGACGTGGAGTCGTTCGGGCTGCCCTACGTGCACGTGCCGGTCGCCGAGGGCGGCGGCGAGGGCCGCACGGCCGATGCGGAGCAGCGTCTTCTCGAGCTGCTGCGCGACGAGGTGGAGCTCGTCGTGCTGGCGCGCTACATGCGGATCCTCAGCGGCGCGTTCCTCGACGGGCTGGCCGCGCCCGTGATCAACATCCACCACTCCTTCCTGCCGGCGTTCGCCGGCGCCGCGCCCTACCGGCGTGCGAAGGAGCGCGGCGTGAAGCTGATCGGCGCGACGGCCCACTACGTGACCGAGGAGCTCGACGACGGCCCGATCATCGAGCAGGACACCGTGCGCGTGAGCCACCGCGACGACGTCGCCGCGCTCATGCGCCTCGGCGCGGACATCGAGCGCACCGTGCTCGCGCGCGCCGTGCAGTGGCATTGCGAAGACCGCGTGCTGCGAGCTGGAAGCACGACGGTCGTCTTCTGAGGCGCGCCGCCTGCACGCGCTACGGATGCGCGATGCGCGTCGAGGTGCCGAGCACCGTCAGCGTCTTCGTGCCCGTCACGCGTCCGCTGCGCCGCAGCAGGTCGATCACGCGCTTGAGGTCGTCGACGTCGCGCACGCGGATCCAGGCGAGCGCGTCGGGGTCGCCGGCGGTCGTGAAGATCGTCTGCACCTCCGGGATGTCATCGGCGATCCCCGCGATCTATCGACCGGCAGGTTGCCGGCGACGATCTGGAGCGCGCTCGCGCACCGCTACGTCGCCGGTCAGTTCGAGGTGCCGCAGGGCGGTCGCCAGGTCGCGCTCGTGTGCGACGCCGAGCTCGATGAGGGCGCGATCTGGGAAGCGCTCGTCGACCAGCTCGTGGCGCGGCTCGGCGAGCTGCTTGGATCGTCGACCTCAACCGCCAGTCGCTCAATCGCGTCGTGCCCGAGATCGCCGCCGGACGCATAGTCGCGATGTTCGAGGCGGCCGGCTGGCAGACGGTCACGGTGAAGTACGGCCGCCGCCTGCGCGCGCTGTTCGAGCGCCGCGGCGGGGAGGCGCTGCGCGCGCGTATCGACGCGATGCCCAACGAGGAGGACCAGCGCCGCCGAGGAGATCGTCGGCGTTGCCCTCGACCTGATCGCATGAACGCCCGGGACTGCCGGCCGATGTGAGGTCGCTGCTCGAGGCGCCCCTGCAGCTCGCGCTCTAGGCTTGCGAGATGGCCGGTCGGGCGGGGCTCTACTTCAGCCATCCCTCATCGCTCGAGCACGATCCGCGCGTGCACATGCCCGCGCACCCCGACACGCCCGAGCGCCTGCTGGCGATCGAGAGCGTGCTCGCCGCGCAGGACTGGCTCGGCTGGGCGCGGCGCGCGGCGCCGCCGGCCGAGCAGGCGCAGCTGGAGCTGATCCACAGCGCGCGGCTGATCGAGCAGGTGAGAAAACTTTCGCTCGCCGGCGGCGGCGCGATCGATCCCGACACGGCGATCGGCGAGCCCTCCTTTCGCGCCGCGCTGCACGCGGCAGGCGGCGCCTGCGAGATGACCCGCGCGCTGATCGCCGGCGAGGCGTCGCTGGGCTTCTGCGCGATGCGACCGTCAGGCCACCACGCCGAAGCCGATCGCGCGATGGGCTTCTGCCTGTTCAACAACGTCGCGGTCGCGGCGGAGTTCGCGATCCACGAGCTGGGCGCGCGGCGCGTGTTCATCCTCGACTGGGACGTGCATCACGGCAACGGCACGGCGGAGGCCTTCCGCGCCCGCCCGGACGTGCTGTTCGCGAGCATCCACCAGTCCGGCATCTACCCGGGCAGCGGACCGCTGAGCGACGTGGGCTCGGGCGCCGGCGAGGGCTACACGATCAACCTGCCGGTGCCCGCGGGCTCGCAGGAGGATCTGTGGCTGTCGCTGCTCGAGCACGTCGTGATCCCCGCCGCCCGCGCCTTCGAGCCCGACCTCGTGCTCGTCTCGGCCGGCTTCGACGCCCACCGCGCCGACCCGCTGGCGGACTGCGGCCTGGAGAGCGCGTCGTTCGCGCGCATGGCCCGTGCCGTGCGCGAGCTCGCCGCGCAGCGCGACGCGCCGCTTGGCGTCGTGCTCGAGGGCGGCTACGAACCGATCGCGCTGGCCGACAGCGTGCGCCAGACGCTGGTCGCGCTGGGCGACGGCCAGCCGCCCGAGTCGGTTGCGCCCGAGCCGCTGCTCACCGCGCGCGCGGCGGCGCATGTCGGCCAATACTGGCCGGTCTGAGCCGATCGCTCAGGGGGCCAGGCCGAACGGCGGGTAGCGGTCGGTGACGAGCACCACCGCGTAGCCGATCACGCGATCGTGCCAGCGGATGACACCCTGCACGTAGTCGAAGATCCCGCGTGGGTAGCGCCCGGTGAAGAGGATCGCGAACCACGCGCCGATCACCGCGAAGAACGCTCCGATGTACAGGACCAGGAGCACCACGTAGTGAGGGATCGCCAGAAACCACTTGACGAGCGGCAGCCAGCGGTTCAGGCCCTCCTTCGCGTCGGGGTAGGCGAAGTCCAGGTGCACCGACTGCTGCTCATCGGTCGAGGGGTAGCGGTCGTCCATCAGCGCCACGTAGATGCCCACCCGATTGCTGAAGCGCAGCAGCTGGAGGTTCCACTCATACCACCAGCGCGGGTACTTCTGGCGGACGAGGATCATCAGCAGTGGCGGAAGGAACAGCAGCCCCGCGCCGCCGAACGCAACCGTGCGTCCATCGCCGGCGTAGTTGCCGTAGCCGCCGCCGACGCTTGCGAGCACGATCGCGATCGGGATGACCGTGAAGATCCGCAGGGCGGTCGTCAGCCGGTCCAGATCACGATCGGGGTAGTCGACCGACAGGCTCACCGGGTAACGCTCGTCGATGTGCGGGGCGATCTCGTTCATCTTGCTGCCTCCTCGATTCGTTCCTGGGTCACGAAAACGTGAGGCGACGCTATCGGACACACCGGAGACGGGGATATGTCTCGTAGATACCGCCGTTCAGGTGCGCGCGACATGCGTAGGATGAAGACGTGCCCGACGAGCCATCGTCCGAACAGACGCGCGACCAGTCCTCCGCGGGCGCCAGTCGCGCGGACACGCGCCCGCCGCTGCCGCGCGACAAGCGCGGCTGGCAGGTCGCGCCGGCGCCCGACGGGCGCGGCATGCCCGAGCAGACGCCGAGCCGCCCGCCCGCGCATCGCCGTCCCGGCTTCCTGTGGTTCGTATTGATCCTGATCGCGGTCAACTGGCTGTCGCTGCTGCTGTTCCAGCCGAGCTCTGGCCAGCCGCGCATAACGGTGCCGTTCAAACCGTTCTTCCTGCAGGAGGTGCAGAGTGGCCAGGTCAAGTCGATCTCGACCAAGGGCGACACGATCCAGGGCACGCTGAAGGCGAAGGTGCGCTACCCCGCGCACGACAAGAAAGCGAAACCGACGACGCTCTTCGCGACGCAGGTCCCGACCTTCTGGAACGGCGCTCAGCTGACGGCGCTGCTGAAAGAAAAGAACGTGACGATCAACGCGAAGTCCCCGACCAGCAAACCTTCGCTGCTGGCCGAGCTGCTGCTCGGCTTTGGCCCGACGCTCCTGATCGTCGGGCTGTTCGTGCTGCTCGCGCGCCGGGCCGCAAAAGGCGGCGCGATGGGTGCCCTGGGCAACTTCGGGCGCTCACGGGCGCGGCGCGTGGATCCACAAACGATTCGCGTGACGTTCGCCGACGTCGCCGGGATCGACGACGCGAAGAAAGAGCTCTCGGAGATCGTCGACTTCCTGCGCCATCCCGAGCGCTACGGGCGGCTTGGCGGGCGGATGCCACACGGGGTGCTGCTGTCGGGCGCGCCGGGCACCGGCAAGACGCTGCTCGCGCGCGCAGTCGCCGGCGAGGCGCATGCGGCCTTCTTCTCGATCTCCGCGTCGGAGTTCATCGAGGCGATCGTGGGAGTCGGCGCCTCGCGCGTGCGCGACCTGTTCGCGAAGGCCAAGGAGGCGGCGCCGGCGATCATCTTCATCGACGAGCTCGACGCGATCGGGCGCTCGCGCCAGGGTTCGGTGGCGGTCACCGGCGCCAACGACGAGCGCGAGCAGACACTCGATCAGATCCTCACGGAAATGGATGGCTTTGAAAGCTCCGAGGCCGTCGTGGTGCTCGCGGCGACGAATCGCCCCGACGTGCTCGACTCCGCGCTGCTGCGACCGGGTCGCTTCGACCGGCGGGTCGTGGTGCAGGCGCCCGACCGCAAGGGGCGCAGGGAAATACTCGAAGTCCACACCCGCTCGATCCCGCTCGCCGAGAGCGTCGATCTTGATCGGCTCGCGGCCAGCTCCCCCGGCATGGTCGGCGCCGATCTGGCCAACCTCGCCAACGAGGCGGCGCTGCTCGCCGCTCGCCGTGGCCACGAGAAGGTCGAGATGAGCGACTTCACCGACTCGCTGGAGAAGATCATGCTCGGCTCCCCGCGCGGCATCGTGCTCTCGCCGGCCGACCGCGAGCGTACCGCCTATCACGAGTCCGGGCACGCGCTGGTGGGCATGCTCACGCCCGGCGCCGACCCCGTCCGCAAGGTCTCGATCATCCCGCGCGGGATGGCGCTCGGCGTGACCCTCTCGACCCCCGACTCCGATCGCGTGTCGTACTCGCGCGAGGATCTCGAGGCGAAGATCCGCGTGTCGCTCGGCGGTCGCGTCGCCGAGGAGATCGTCTTCGACTCGATCACCTCGGGCGCCGAGTCCGACATCCAGCAGCTCACGCAGATCGCGCGCCAGATGGTCGGGCGCTGGGGCATGAGCGAGGCGCTCGGGCCGATCGCCGTGCTCCCCGTGGACGGCCAGGGCCCGCTGCTGCCCGGAGTGAGCGAGACCTCGCAGGAGACCCAGCGCCAGATCGACGAGGAGGTGCGCAGGCTCGTCGAGGGCGCCCACGAGGTTGTCACGCACCTGCTCAACGAGCACCGCGACCAGTTGGAGAGCCTCGCCCAAGCGCTGCTCAAGGCCGAGACGCTCGATGCGGTCGAGGCCTACGCGGCCGCCGGCGTGCCGGCGCACGAGGAAGAGCAGGAGGCCGTGCCTCAGCCGTTGGCGACCCCACGCTCGAGCGCGTAGGCCTGCTCGCCGGCGCTCGCGGTGTCGCTCGCACCGACGCCGCGCGGCAGCACGAGCAGGGAGCAGCGCGCGTGACGCTCGAGGTACTCCGAGGTGCTGCCGAGCACGAGGCGCTTGACCGGACCGTAGCCGCGCGAGCCGGCCACCAGCATGTCGACTTCGTCGCCGAACTGGGCGAGCTCCTCGCCGGTCAGGCCGTAGACCGCCTGAGCGTCGACATCCGGCAGCTCCCGCAGACGGGCGTTGGCCTCCTGCAGCATGACGTCGATGTTGTCTCCGATCGCGGCCGGCACGAGCCCGGCATACGCGTATGTGGGGATCGAGACGACTTCGAGCACGCGGATCGTGGCTCGCGTGGACTCCGCGAGCTTGCGCGCCAGCGCGAGCGCCATCTTGCTCTCCGGCGATTCGTTGTACGCGACACCGATCCTCGCGAGCGGAACGGGGTTCTCCGAGTAGCCGGCTGAGGCGATCGCCACCGCGCAGGGTGCGCCGTTCAGCGCGCCGCGCGTATCGTCGCCGAGCATCGCGCGGCCGAACGGCCCGCGACTGGTCGAGCCCACGACCAGCACATCGGCGCCCTGCTCCTCGGCCCGTTCGTGCAGGCCGCGGCCGGGGCTCGGTGCGACGACGCTCACGAGCTCGGCGTCCACGCCGGCGTCGGCGCGCTCGCGCTCGAGAAGCTCTTGCGAGCCCGCGCGTCCATCGTCGAGCGTCCCCGGGGCGATCGCGTGGGAGAGGTGCAGCCTGCCCCCGCGCACGTGTGCGAGCGTGATCGTTCCATCGGGATCGGAGAGTGGCGAGCGAGCGCGATCGCGTCGCGGCCGTTGGGCCTGCCGTCCACTCCCACCAGCACGTTCTTGAACATCGCGTCTCTCCTTGTCGGGGTGTACAGACAACGTAGGACGCCGGCGGACGAGAGCCGGTCCGCACGGCGCGAGTTGCGATCATGCGCGTGATGGGAAAGGCCCGGAAGCTGAGCGGCACGCAATACGAGAAGGAGCTCTTGCGCCTGCAGACCGAGCTCGTCTACATGCAGGAGTGGATCGTCGCGAGCGGACAGCGGCTCGTGGTGCTGTTCGAGGGACGCGACACGGCCGGCAAGGACGGCGTCATCAAGCGCATCACCGCCTTTCTCAATCCCCGCACGTGCCGCGCCGTGGCGGTCCCCACGCCGGGTGAGCGGGAGCGCACGCAGTGGCACTTCCAGCGCTACGTGGCGCACCTGCCGGCGGCCGGCGAGATCGTCCTGTTCGACCGCAGCTGGTACAACCGCGCCGGCGTCGAGCATGTGATGGGCTTCTGCACGAACGATCAGTACGAGGAGTTCCTGCGCTTCTGCCCGTCCTTCGAGCAGACGTTGCAGAACGACGGGGTCGTGCTCGTCAAGTACTGGTTGTCGGTCAGCGACGAGGAGCAGGAGCGGCGCTTCAAGAAACGCCTGTCGGATCCCCGCAAGCGCTGGAAGTTCAGCCCGATCGACCTGCAGGCTCGCGCTCGCTGGGTCGACTACGCCGAAGCCAAGGACCGCATGTTCGCCTACACCGACACCGAGCACAGCCCCTGGTACGTGGTCGAGGCCGACGACAAGCGCACGGCGCGCCTGAACCTCATCAGCCACCTGCTCTCGCTGGTCCCGTACGAGCATCTCGACGAGGCCAAGCGGGTCAAGCTGCCGCCGCGCCAGCGCCGCAAGTACCGGCGGCCGCCAAAGCGCACCGAGCGCCTGGTGCCGACGCGCTACACGGTCGGCTCCGGCTGAACCGC
>Ga0193729_1000541_pt1 | contig 19851 bp, 13 predicted proteins | sample U1c2metaG_FD_143036 | JGI IMG/M metagenome (GOLD analysis project Ga0193729, IMG submission 143036) | Soil microbial communities from a riparian zone of the East river system, Colorado, United States - U1c2 | ecosystem: Environmental > Terrestrial > Soil > Riparian zone | place: USA: East River...
CAACCCGGGGAAATCGGCAAAGACTGTCTTGAAGTGTTGTCCCGGCGCAATTCGACTGAAATGAAACAGGTCCCTCGCTGGTCCATTCGCAACGGTCGCATAACCCTCAGCGTCAAACGCAAGCAGACCTGTCGGCATGCTGGCCACGATGCGATCGCTGAAGGCTTCGGCTGAGTCAGCGCGTTGGCTCGCCTGCTCGCTTAGTCTCTGCAGTTCTTTCTGTTGTTCCTGAAGTTGCGCGATGACCGACTGAAATGTCTCGAGCACGAATGCCGCTTCATTTTGTCGCTTGCCTGAATGCGTCACGGGCGCGCGCTGTGCCTCGCCAATCAACTGGCTGTAGGGCCGGAGCAGTCCGCGCATCAGCCAGGCGACGCAAACCAGGCTGATGAATAACGTAACGACGAATGCGGTCAGTAAGAATGGGCGATAGACGACCGCGGTTCCGGGAGCCAACGCAAACACCGCAAAAATAGAGACCGTGCCGAGCAGGAAAAGTCCGGCGATCATGGTCATTACAATCTGAAGTCGGCTGGCGTGCATTGATTAGCGAAACTGCGACGCGTACCAGGCAATCATGCGTGCGCAAAACGCTCCGACCATGAACATCATTTTCACATCGCCGAAGCCCATGGCTTCGACGCCGCGCAACTTCTCCCACATAAAGCCCATCAACCAGAGGGATCCGCCGCCGACCAACGCGCCGATGACCGCGCCGATCACCGACACGAGTCCAACCGGAAGAGTCGGAAATGCATTCAGGAGCTGCGGCAGATCATCGAAATGCGCGGGGCCGGCCAGATACGGCAACAGGATCCGAGCGATGATGGCAAAGACAATTCCGGGATAAGTAATCGCGTTGGGCAGAATCATGTGCTCGGCATCGATGAACACCAGAGCCACCATTGAAGCGGCGAATGCGAGGTCGAAGGCGAGCGCGAACGAGAGTCCGTCGTGCCAGGTGACCGCGGCAAACAGGATCGCCGTCAAGGCTTCGACGGCCGGATAACGACTCGAGATGTGCACGCCGCACCGGCGACAGCGGCCACCTAAAATCAGATAGCTAAGGATCGGAATGTTGTCGTAGGCCTTGATTGGCTTGCGGCACTTAGGGCAGGTCGAATTGGGAAAGACAATTGACTGTTCGCGCGGCAGGCGATGAATTACTACGTTGAGAAAGCTCCCGATGATTGCTCCCACAACGCCCAGGAATGCGCAGGCGATCGGTATTGGCACATCGATGGCGCGATCTATCGCCGTCACATTCATTCAGGTTTGCATTGTAACGCGGCTGCGGATTGATGCCTACTGATTTTTGTTGCCCGTCAATTACAGAACCGCGAGCGGTAGCGAGCGGGACCAACACTCAACTCATTGACCGAGACCGATGTGCTTCTTCACTTGCGAATTATGAGTTGCGCCTTTGTCCCGCTCGCTACGACTCGCGGTTCTGTAACTCGGACTCATTCTGAAGTTCGTACAGAATCGAGTGCTTCAACGCCGCATGATGTGCCGCAAGCCTTGCGATTGTGAGGCCGGCACTACCATCGCGAAAGCCGCCCTTGAGAACATAACTTCGAATGAACGCGGCTGGGCCGGCGACGGCTCGCTGTAATCGCGACGTGCGTTTGCCGTCACGATACATCTGCTCCGCTCCGAGAGGCGCATAGCGCTCTTCGACCATCTGCTGGTGATGAGATGGATCTCGCATTGAATAATGCAGCAGATCGCCTGACAGATTCTCAACCCGAGTCCCTTCGTTCATTACAACTGATTCGTGGATAACGCGATCGCCCCAGTGGCCGCGCGTACGATTGAAAAACCGCAGCTGATAATCGGGATACCAGCCGCCACCGCGAATCCACCGGTTCATATAGAACGCACGCCGCGCGATCCGATAACCATCGGCAAGTCGGGACTCATCTCGCTTACGGACGTGATCAATTGACGCGTGCAATTCCGGCGAGATTCGTTCGTCCGCATCCAGACTGAAAATCCAATCATGACTTGCCGCATCGACCGCGTATTGTTTTTGCTTTGAAAAGCCCGGCCAGGGATTTGTGATTACGCGCGCGCCGCAGTCTTCCGCAATTTGACGTGTATGATCTGTAGATTCGGAATCGACTATAAGGATCTCATCGGCCCAGGCGACGGCTGCGCACGCCTCGCGAATGTTGTCAGCTTCATTGAAAGTGATAATCGTCGCGGTGATCTTCATTGCCGCCAAAATGTCAGAAGCCCGACCGTTAGAGAGGGCCAGTTTAGCAGAGTCACCCTCCCTGACGGTCGGGCTTCCCGACACGTCGCATCTATATCTTAACTAGGGGTTCGGATTCACCACGACGTTGTTCACCCGCAGCGTCGATCCGGTTGCGCGCTGCAGGTCAGCCAGCGCCTTGTTGTAATCCGTCTGCGCCTGTAATTCATTGGTCCGCGCGGCGGTCAGTTCCTGCTGTCGCTGAAGCAAAAGAAACGTCGTAGAGCGACCGACATCGTAAAGCTTCTGCTCACCGACTAACTGTTGCTCCGCGCTTTCCCGCGCCGCGCGCGAAGCGACGACGCGCTTTTGTGCGGTGTCGACCGATTGCGCGGCGTTGCGCACATCCATCTCGATCGCCTGATCCTGCGAGCGGTAAGAAGCATCGAGTTGCTCCTTCTGGATTCGAGCGCCGGCGAGGTTTGCCTTGGCCGTCGTGTTGTGAATCGGGAGCGAAATCGCGACCCCGACTGTAATGTTGTTTGTGCTAAGACCGGCGAGATTGCTGAGATCTTTTCCGTAACCACCGATGAGATTTGTCGGGGGCGCGATGCACAGCGGATTTGTGGCCGTGGTGCAGGCGGTGCCCGCCAAGCCGGTAGTCGCTACGGTGCCGGTCAAATCAGCCTGCGGTTTTGTCTGATTCTTGAAATACTGAATGTCCAGTCCACTGATTTCCTTCTGCAGGTTAAGCCGTTTCAATTCAGGCCGGTTCTTGTGAGCATCGTCAAGCGACGCTGACAAATCCACGGGCGAGAGATCGAACGCCGGACTATCAGTCGGCGTCAGCTGGGCGGACCAATCAGGAGTTTGCGGATCGCGCAGCATCAGCTGTTTCAGACTGTTCTCGGCGACCGACACGCTCTGGGTGGCGATGTAGAGATTGGCTTCGCGCGTCGCAATGTCCGTCTGTACCTGCGCGCGATCCAGCGGCGCTTTGGCGCCGGCCGCGATCTCAGCTTCGATGTTGCGCATGTTCTGACGCGAAACCTGCAAGCTGTCCAACTGGTTCTGTTGATTGCGGAGGGCAAAAACCAGGTTCCAATAGGCGGCCTGGACCCCGGAAATTATCTGAATAGTTCGTTGTCGAAAATCTGAATCAGTCTGCTCGAGACGTTTTCTCTGCACTCGAATCGCGTGACGATTGGCGTCGATTGTTCGGTTCCGAAGTAACGGTTGAGTAAACGACAGTGACAGATTTGACGAGTAGAACGGAGTAAGCGAGCTCCGGGTCGAACTTGTGCTCTGGCGTGAATTGGCAAAGCTCACTGTGTAGTTGCCGCCGCCCGTTTCGAATTGTTTGAACAACGATGGACTGAGATTGAATGTCGTATTGCTGGTGGTCCCGGCCGCGCCTGCGCCCCCCAGTGAACTTGTCTGCGGAGTTACGTTCCTGATCAGCTGCGGCGTCACGGCGAAGATTGGGTCGTACACACCTTGAAGCGATCGGAGCTGTTGCTCGGCAACTCGCACATCGTCACGCGATACTTCAATGTCGTTATTGTTTTGCAATGCTTTGCGAATTGCATCCGTAAGTGATAGCGGCATCACGTTGCTGCCAAGCACACCGACACGCGTCAAGTCCGGCAACGGAGGCAAGGGCTGCGGTTTTACTTCCGGAAAATTCGGTTCCTGGATCGCCGGCATGATTGGCGTAGGCTGCACAGTCGGCATTGCGACTGGCGTTCCCGGAATAACGGTCTGTCCCGGCGGCGCAGTCGGCGGAGTTGTTTGCTGGCCCGGCGGCAGCGTCGCAGGATTAACCGGCGTTGGACTGGGCGTTTGTGCCAGCACGGCAACAGACGTCGCAATGATGAATGTAATCGCAACGCACAATCTCGTAAGTAAACGAGGTAACTGATTCGACATCGAAAATGCTCCTCTAAAACTGATCAGGGTATCTGATGAACGAGCGCAGACTGTGAGCAGACAAGTAGCGCCAGGTCATACCGTACTACGTCGATCAACTCTACGCGGTTTCAAAAACCTTAACAAATGCTCAGTGGCGCGCGCGTCCTACCCGGGACTCAACGCGCCGGATGCGCGCGCCACTCACGCGACAGAATGCTCGCTTGACAGTGCTGCCAAACGGGCATTATCTTGCAATTTCTTTTCCACGTTTCATCCGGTGATGTGAATGTTGTCCAACTGCCGCGGTGACGTGTGTAAACAGCAACGGGAGGACACGCGGAATGGCGGTTAAAATTGGGATCAACGGCTTCGGTCGAATAGGGCGAAATATTTTTCGTACGGCACTCGGCGACGCCGATATTGATTTCGTGGCCGTCAATGACATCACCGACACGAAGACGCTGGCGCACTTATTAAAATACGATTCCGTGTTGGGCAATCTCGAACATGGGATTTCGGCTTCCGAAAACGGGATCAGCGTCGAGGGAAATGAGATTCGAGTTTTTTCAGAGCGTGACCCGTCGGCGATTCCCTGGGATTCGGTCGGAGCTGAGATCGTGATCGAATCAACGGGCCTTTTCACCAAGGCCGAGGATGCGAAGAAACACCTGCGTGGCAGCGTCAAGAAAGTAATCATTTCCGCTCCGGCAAAAAATGAGGACATCACGATCGTCCTCGGCGTGAACGAGAAGAATTACGATCCATCCGCCCATAACATTATTTCGAATGCGTCCTGCACCACCAACTGCCTGGCGCCGGTTGCCAAAGTCATTCACGAGAACTTTGTAATCAAGACGGCGCAGATGACCACGATTCACTCTTACACCAACGATCAGCAACTTCTGGATTTGCCGCACAAGGATTTACGACGTGCGCGTGCGGCTGCACTTAACATGATTCCGACCTCGACCGGTGCAGCCAGGGCTGTCTCGCTCGTTTTGCCTGAACTCAAAGGAAAATTTGACGGTATCAGCGTCCGCGTGCCAACTCCGAATGTCTCGCTGATTGACGTTGTGATAGACGTGGAGAAAGAAACTACCAAGGAAGCAGTAAACAAGGCCCTGAAGGATGCTGCCCACGGAGAGCTCAAGGGCATTTTGGGCTACACGCAGGAGCCTCTGGTTTCGTCCGACTTCAAACAGAATTCCAATTCGTCCATCGTGGATGCTGAATACACGAGCGTGATCGGCGGCCACATGATCAAGATCCTCTCCTGGTATGACAACGAATGGGGCTACTCCTGCCGCGTTCGCGATCTGGTGAAATTTATCGCGGCGAAGGGACTCTAGACTGGGAAGGCGCAAAGCTTTCTTCGTGTGACTTCGTGGTTAGCCCCGGTGCCAGTCGAAAAAGCTGACCACGAAACCACACGAATTGTTATGACCAAGCTCTCGATAAAAGATCTGAATCTTTCCGGCAAACGCGTTTTCATTCGTGTTGATTTCAACGTCCCAATCAAAGATGGAAAAGTTGAAGATGACACACGCGTGCGCGCGGCCCTCCCGACGATCACTTACGCCACCGAACATGGCGCACGGGTAATTCTCGCGTCTCATCTCGGGCGGCCGAAGGGCCAACGCGTCGAAAAATACAGCCTTCGCCCAGTCTATCTAAGACTTCAGGAGTTACTGGGCACGCCCGCCGCAGACGTGGCAATTGATAGCCCGATAGGCGCACCTCCGCCTTTGTCGGTTAGTTTTGTTGAGGATTGTATTGGCGAGCAGGTCACAAACGCAGTCGCGAAGATGAGCGATGGTGACGTGCTTCTCCTCGAGAACCTCCGCTTCCATCCTGAAGAAGAAAAGAATGATGAAGAATTCGCCCGGCAACTGGCCTCTTTGTGCGACGTCTACGTCAACGATGCCTTTGGCGCTGCGCATCGCGCACACGCTTCGACCGCCGGCATCACTAAGTTCGTCAAACAAGCCGCGGCCGGGCTGTTGATGGAGAAGGAACTGGATTATCTGGGGCGGGTCATCAACGATCCTCAACATCCATTCGTCGCAATTCTTGGCGGCGCCAAAGTCTCAGACAAGATTCCGGTGATTAACGCCCTGATCGATCGCAAGGTCGACCGGCTGCTGATTGGCGGCGCGATGGCTTATACGTTTCTAAAGGCCGAAGGCTTTACGGTAGGGAAGTCGCTCGTCGAAAACGAGATGATCGACACCGCGCGCCAGATTAAAGAGCGTTGCGAACATTCAAACGTCGCCCTATTGCTTCCGACAGATCATCAAGTCGTTGATAGCTACGAGCCGATCAAGGACGGTAAGGTCGCCGCGAAAACTATTCCGATCGAGTTTACGAACGCCGGCCATGCAGGCATGGATATCGGCATCGAAACCGTGAGCCACTTCGCCAATGCTCTGCGAGATGCAAAGACCATCATCTGGAACGGTCCGATGGGCGTTTTTGAAGAGCCACCATTTAACGAAGGGACAATCGGAATAGCTAAAGCGGTGGCCGAAGCTGCGGATCGCGGCGCGATTGTAATCGTCGGCGGTGGAGATTCAGTTGCGGCAGTTTCGCAAGCCGGTGTCGCCGACCGGATCACGCATATCTCAACCGGCGGCGGCGCGACCCTGGAGTTTTTGGCAGGGAAGGAGTTGCCAGGCGTCGCGGCCCTCACGAACAGGAATCCCGAAAATCAAATTTAGTAGCCACGACAGCCGGTCTTTTGCTTCTGACTCCTGACTACTGACTCCTGTATACTCCCTTTCATGCGAAAACCCGTCATTGCCGGCAATTGGAAGATGTACAAAACCGTTGGCGATTCAGTCGCCACCGCGCTTGCACTGAAGCCGCTGGTTGCCAACGCGAACCATTGTGAAGTGATCATTGCGCCCGTGTTCACAGCATTGAAGGGCGTCGCCGATCGTTTGGAAGGATCCAACATCAAAATTGCGGCCCAGAACTGTGCGACCGAGAAAAGCGAAGGCGCGTACACCGGCGAAGTAGCTGCTTTCATGATCCACGATACCGGCTGCTCGCACGTGATTGTCGGACACTCCGAAAGACGGCAGTACTTTCTCGAGACTGACCATATTGTCAGCAAGAAAGCTCAGGCTGGACTGGCCGCAGGATTGACTGCGATCGTTTGTGTTGGTGAAACACTTGAGCAGCGCGATCAGGGAAAGGCTCTCGATACGGTCAAAGAGCAAGTTGTCGGAAGTTTAAGCGGGTTGACAGCCTCTGACCTCGACCGTATCATCGTTGCTTACGAACCTGTCTGGGCCATTGGCACTGGACGCACCGCGACGCCGGAGCAAGCGCAGGAAATGCACGCGTTTATCCGGCGCGTTTTCGCGGAGAGGCATTCCGCGGCGGCGGCTGAGAGTTTGAGGATTTTGTACGGTGGCTCAGTCAAGCCGGATAACATCAGCGGCCTGATGAAGTGTTCGGATATCGATGCCGGTTACTCTATTTACGATTCACGATTTACAATTCACAAAAGTTATGCTGACTTACATCTTCTACGGATTATTTATTCTTGCGTGCATCGTCCTGGTGCTGACGATCTTGTTGCAACCGGGAAAGGCCGACGCGGGCGCCCTCTTCTCGAGTTCAGTTTCGAGTACGGCGTTTGGCCCGCGGGGAACGCAAAGCATCCTGGGCAAAGTGACAATTGGAGCGGCGGCTGCATTCATGTTGCTCGCGCTTTGTCTCTCGCTGCCATTCATTACCGGCACGAGTTCGGTTCTCCAATCGGGACTTCCTGAGCAGGCTCCGGTGGCAACGCCGACAGCCACGCCGCAAGCGACGCCGGCTGCGCCCGCAGCAGTGCCGACTTCGACAGTCCTGATGCCGTCCCCCGAGCCATCGAAGAGTAAGTAGTAAATGTCCTACCCAAACATGCCGAAGTGGCGGAACTGGTAGACGCGCACGTTTGAGGGGCGTGTGAGGTAACTCGTGGGGGTTCGAGTCCCCCCTTCGGCACATCATTGATCATTGTTCCAAACGCTCAGGAAAAACGAAGAAGTATCAACGTTACGAACAACTAAGGTACAAACTTTTTCGAGGCTGATTCAAGGGTCGTCGGCTTTGTTGATCTGAGCGCGAGCCCAATTCGAAATTCAAATTTTGTCTTCCGCGGATTTTTTCATTGTAATCGATGCCTTGCGGGCTCAAACCATTCTATGGTTCCGGAACCGAGTTAGGATTATCGAGCAATTGTTGAAGAATTCGCTTGGCCGTCCGAGGATACTGATATCGCCCAGACTTCGGCAGATTTGGAAACCTATTTCGCAAGTAGACGCGAAACCAAACTGGAAGCGGCGTGCGATCTTCAACGTCGCGCGGTGGTAACGCGGCAGCTTGCGCATTAAGTCTCTTGATTAATAAATCAAGTTTGGTTGCTTGCGGTACTGCTACTTCCCATTCCTTCGGATACGCGCTCAGGTTGACCGCTTGAGAGAACCTGCTGGTTGACGATTTGAAATTCGAGCCACCACCAACGTTGTCGGTATCAGCGGACTTGGATCTACCTACTGCGGAGGTGAAAATCTGTTCTTTCGTTATCGAGTTGCTGGCGCGTCGGTCCGTCCAACTAGGAAAGGCAATATCTCGGAAAGCTACGATTCCGTTGTAGTCACCATACTGATTCCCTCCGTCGGCGCCGCTGGCGGTCTCGTCAGTTTGTTCTGAAGTGACCTTGGTCTCGTCGCCCCAGGTAGCGGCTCCGTCCGTGGATGCAATGTAATATATGTTTGTTTTGCGTCTGGCTAAATCATCTCTGGTGTCATAAAACGCCACGTGAATATTCCCATTCTCGGGGTCAACGTCCATCCACTGATTGAACTGGTCCCCGGCGAAGGGAGTCGCGGGGTCTACTTGAATGATTCGTGGAGATGACCACGTATTTCCGCCATCAGTAGAGGCGCTGATGAAGACTCTGGAATGTAGACCCGAGCTTGAGCCTGCGCATCCAGGATCACTGCCTGATCCGTCCAGATCAGTCCATGCAGCATAGACTGTTCCCTTCCTGGGGCCATTCGACCGGTCTACTCCAATCGAGAGATAAAGTAGTGCGTTGCGCTGACACATGGCTGGGATAGACATCTCGTACGAACTATTCGTTTTGCCGATTACCTTTGTTGCCTGAAAGGTGGCCCCACCATCGGTTGATTTCGCTATGCGGATTTCTCTGGCATCGATTACTGGCCACGCAACATACACCTCTCCCAGCGGACCGGTTGCAAGGTGAGAACCAATGGCCGGATCCGTCGATAGAACCGTTTCCGGGTCCCATGAAAGCCCGCCGTTAGTAGAACGTGTGAAACGCATTCCACGTCCCGGCACGTCCCAGGCCAGATAAATGAAGTCTTTAAACGGGCTGGTCGGATACGTGTCGATCCACATTAATTCCTTGTCATTATTCTTACCCGTGGAAGCCGTTGATACGAAGCTCCAAGTGGCGCCATGGTCGATCGACTTGAACACTTGCACCAGAATCTGCGTTCCAAAACTGTCAATTCCCAGGGTGGTCGCCCATGCCGTTCCATCCGAAGAGAATGCCAGGGCAGGATCGGAATGAATCGCTATCCCGGAAGGAAACGGAAGTTCGGTTTTTCCCCACGTCACCCCGCCGTCCGTGGAGAAGAACTGTCTCTGTCTTCCGGATTGCTTCAGGTTGTTCGAGGCGGCAATTAGAAACTTTGGATGATTATAGTCCTGGGCGATAAATGACTCGCTATTTCTTTCATCAAGGTTGGTCAGGTTAATATTCCCGCCGACCTTCACGTTTTTCGCGAACTGCTTGCCCTTGGACGGGAATCTTCCGGACGTCGGCGGGGCGGCTTCCAGATTAGGATGGGCCAGCATCCATTCGAGAATCTCTTGGGCGACTCTGGGATATTGGTATTTGCCCGCGATCGGGATCGCCGGGAGATTGTCTCTCAAGTAAGCTCTGAACCAGGCAGGCAACGGAGAGCGATCTTCAATATCGCTTGCGAGCATGCGGATTGGGCGGCGCTCATATACTTGCTTGATGGCCTCTAATTTGGTCTTCTCCTTCACCTGCACGTCCCACCCGGATGGATAGGCAGCCGTCTGGATTTGCGTTGACGATGGTTGGGGCGATGTTATTTGGGCGTTCGCCGGGACGCCAAGAAAAAGCGCGAATGCGAACAGGGTTAGGGTGCGTTGTTGGATCATGATGAAGCTCCTATAGTTGACCTTGCGGTCTTCAATTGTGCCGTGGGCAAGTGTCCTTGGCATGGGCTCACTTAACTTTGTCTTCAAATTTAAATACTTTTGCGCCTCGAATCTTCTTTGGCTCAACATAGCCCTCATAGATTGAGAGTTTGTCGGAGTAGACGACAGCTCCGGAATTCTCGTAGAGAGCGTATTCGATAATTACGCCCCCGCTGTGGTCGAGCTTCGCGCCGGTGAAAAACGTCAACAGATTTTTTCGCGTACGATTGTTTCCGCCGGATGAGACCGACTTGATCTCCAACCAATAGCTCTCTGGATCGGCCATCGCATGCTCGATGTCTTCGGCCTTGATGAAAAGAGCAAGCGCATTGATGCCGCTGGCATCGACCTTGACGAAGTCGTTTACGAAGGCGAGAAAACGATCATTCAAATCCGTCAGCCTCATAACGTCCGAATTAATCTGCTTAATTTTGGCTTCCAAGGGCGCGAGGATTGCTTTTTGAGCATTGATTTTGACGTTCAGCGAACTTTCCGTCTCGCCAAGTTTGGCAAGCTCGACTTTTGCATTAGTGATCTCTTCGTTAATCTTTTTCCTGACGGCCGGCTTGCGCTCAAGCTGGAGAGCCGCGCTTAATGCGTCCAGCTTGCTATTCAGGCCCTTGATCTGTGCCAACGTATCTTCAAGCTTGGCCTTCTTGCTGGATGGATCGGCCATCAGTCCAACGGTCGTATCTTTGTCCGCGTTCTTCGTCTTAATGACGGCGTCCGCTTCCTTCTTATAGATAAACAGATCACCTACGACCGCCACCGTGTCTGAGGAGTTCTTAACTCGCGGGGGGAATACTTTGGGGTAGTACAGATTTATGGTTGCCGGCGAGTAGTCGTTCTTCAGCGCCCTGAAGACTTCTGCAACCAGTGCGCTTTCGTCGATGGTAAATGCGACGCCCTGAATTTTGGTGTCGGTGCGAAAGAGCGCTGTAAGATCTATGAACGATTTGAGCAGAGTTGAACCTGCCTCGAATGCCGCGTCGAATCCGCCCACGGCGGTCTTGACGTTGCGGTGCGGAACCGTGCAGTAGATGCTTGAGAGGAACGCAGGGCGAACGTCGGCCGAAATAGTCGGATCCGTACAAAGCAGAGACTTGTATTGATTCTTAATGTCTTCAACCTGCCCCTCAAAAGCCGGGAAAAGTGCCCGGTAAAGACGCCAGTCTTGGACTACCTGAGAATCATAAATTGCGATGTTGGATGCGCTGCTTTTTCGGCCCTTAATTTCTTTGCTAATGTGGTCGGCAGCTTCTGACATCGCTGCGTAGCCAACCATTTCAGCTTCCAGCTTTACGCTATCGAGGGTGGTGTCGCCGGCGAGCGGCGTCGCCGAAGGCGCCGGCGGCGTGGGTTTCGATGCGGGCTGCGGTTGCGCATCTCGGATAGCCTTCTTGGCCAATTCGATATCGCGTTGCAGTTCGATGAGACGCTTCTGCTCCTGAAGATCCAGTTCCTGCTGCGTCGGGGTTGGTGACGGGGCGGCGTCTTGGGCAAGAATCGGGAAAGACCGCGAAGTAACTCCCAGGAAAAAAAGCAGAGCAATCAAGATCATGAAGAATGATTTCCTAAGATTGTGTTTCATCTGTTCTCCTTGCTATGTTCACCGTGAACGACCTCTCGGCAGTGTTCGTGATTGAGTTTTCTGCGTCATCAATCAGCTTGAACTGAGTCGACATACGACGCGACATGATTGGCTAAAGTCAGCTGAAGAACCTGAAGACACGAGTCGCTAGTTACGACGATCGGACAGTTTGATCAGGTTAAAGACTCGATCGTCTGCCAGCATCACGATTCTGCAACTGCAAAATCCTTGCTATTGATATCGGTCTAAGATAATTTCTCGCTGTTCTCACGGAACGACTCAAGTCTGAATTGGCCTTGCAGGGCAAACTACGGGCGAACCACGCCTTGATCGACGAGGAATTAGTTGGCGGACACACCTTTTGACGACTTGCTGGCCTGGCTGGACCCTGACTGCGACGAGGCGGCGCAGAAATACGAAACCATCCGCGCGGGCCTGATCAGGATTTTCATCGCCAAGGGATTTAGCGGCGCTGAGGACATGGCCGACGAGGCAATCACGCGAGTAACTAAGAAATTGCCGGAGATCCGAGAAGTCTATGTCGGCGCACCCGCGCGCTATTTTCACGGAGTCGCGCGCAATATCATCAGGGAAGCCTTCCGATCAAGGGAAATCGCAACCGACATCAGCCCAGTGGCGTCGATCGAGCTCACCAAACGAAGTGACCGATATGAATGCCTGTTGCAATGCCTGAAATTCCTGCCTCCGGAAAAGCGTGACATCGCGCTTGATTATCACGTCTACGAAGGGCACGACAAAGTCGAGCAACACAGAGCCATGGCCCGCGAGTTCGGTATTTCAGAAAACGCTCTGCGGGGCCGGGCACATCGCATCCGAAATGAGCTGGAAAAATGCGTGCTGCAATGTGTAGGAACTCTCAGAAAGGAAACAAAACCTGTCCCGGGAAGCATAGTAGATGGCGGTGCCTTCCCCAGGAGTGTCAGCCATGGCCCACGTAGGAGAGCATAAGTTAAGAGAATATCTGCTGGGACAGCTTGGCGAGGGCGAAGAGGAGCAAATCGAGCTACGCCTACTCACTGATCCTGATTTCGCTGAAGAACACGATATCGTCGTCAATGAGATCACCGACGATTACATCGCCGGGAGATTTGAAGGCCCAGAGCTGGATCAGGTGGAAGATCATTTTTTCAAATCCGCCGATCGACGAAACAAGTTGCAATTCGCTCTGGCCTTGAAGAAACGAAAATCCGACTTGAGCAAAGATGACAAAGGGCTTATCAAACGCTGGTTCAACCCTTACCTCGCAATTGCGGCATCTCTCTTGTTCGTCGTCGGCGGGTTTTACATTTGGCGACTTGCGACTAATAACGCGCGATTGAACGACGGACTTACGGCGCTGCAGTCAGCCTTTCGTGACGAGAGACCTCTTGAAGCGCGCTTGTCGGGCTTTGCCTATGCGCCCTTCCCGGATCTACGCGGCTCACCGGCAACACAAAAGATCGATCAAAATGAACTGGGCCGAGCGGAGCTCACCTTACTCGATGCCCTAAAAAAGAACCCAACTCCTGCGGTTCATCATGGCCTCGGCAAAGTGTTTCTGGCCAAAAAGGAATTTGACAGGGCCATCAATGAGTTTGATGAAGCCCTCAAGAATGATCCAAAGAACCCACAACTTTATAGCGATTTGGGCGCTGCATGGTTAGAGAAAGCAAAGATCGATCTGGAGAAAGCCAAGGCCAATCCCCAGGATTCTTCAGGTGGCAAAGGGATGGAGGAGCTTGGTCGGAGTCTGGAGAGGCTGAATCAAGCGCTGAAGGTGAATCCGAATCTGCTCGAGGCGCTGTTCAACCGGGCGTTGTGTCGCCAATGGCTCAACTATGATCAGCAGGCACAGGACGATTGGCGCGAATATCTCAAACGAGATTCCTCTTCGCGGTGGGCCGAGGAAGCAAGACAAAAACTAAAGTTACTGGAAACGACAGACAAGAAAATCTCGCAACGTAAGGACCAACTCCTAAATGATTTTCTCGCGGCATATTCAGCCAGCAATGATGAAGCAGCATGGGCGGCCATCACTCGCAGTCGCGAGCGTAGGGGTAATTTTATCGTCGAGGCGCTTCTGGATGAATATCTAAGCCTTGCGGCAAGCGGTCGTAAACAGGAAGCCAGCGATAAACTAAGAGCGCTCACATACGAGAGCCTAATCGAAGAACGAAAAGCGGCGGATCGATTCACTTCAGATCTCGTCAATTTCTACAAGAATGCAACTCCGGCGCAGCGTGCACTCTCAATGAAAGCGCGAGAAACTGCAAAGTCCGCTAGCGAACGCTATTACAAAGTGGAATTTGAGGAGGCCCTGGCTCTTTACTCGAGAGCTCGTAAATTGTTCGCTTCGGCCAAGAATAGTTGCGAGACCCTCTTTGCTGAAAGCTGGATTGGCTACTGTCTTCTCCGTATTCCAAGAGTGCCAGAGTCCATGCAAGCCTTTGAGGGTCTAAACAAGATTTATGCCCAAAAGGGTTACCGTTCTTTAGCGGCGCAGTCCCTCAACGCTTTGTCGGACGCACAACTCAGCGGTAACGAATTCTCAAAGGCCCTCGACAGCGCTAATCACGCGCTTAAGCTGTCTCAAGATATCGAGGATACGACCAATATCATAAGAAGTCTTGGCCAAATTGTCTCAGTTCAACTCAATCTGGGCAGTTATCGAGAGTCGCTAAACTCCACTTACCGGGCAATTGATATCGCTGAAAACTCAACTTATGACCCTACGCTAATCTGGCTCTTCTATCATGAAGCGGCACTTGATTATTTTTACGAAGGATTACCTTCGGCAGCTCTTGATAGCGAGAAGGAGGCCGAACGGCTCGCGAATGTCTCAAGTAATCCACTGCTAAAGGCACGTTCATTGGATCGGCTGGCCCTGTTGTACGAGCAAGCCCATGAGTACCAAACAGCCATTGCGCTTCTGAATCAAGCATTCAGCGAGGCTGAGAAGATTTCAGGTACAGCAAGCAAGGCAGTTACTCAAGTCCACACCGCACTTAGCCTCGGCCAGCTTTACCGGGAGATAGGAAACCTGCCCCAAGCCGTCGAGTATTATGATAGGACGCTCGAGCTCTCGAAGCACTTAAACAATCTCGAGTTTTATCTTTACCAGGCTCACAAAGGAAAGCTGCTCGCCTTGATCGCTTCACACGAGTACGCGGCTGCTGAAAAAGAATTAGGTACGGTTGTGTCCTTATTCGAAGGCTATCGCGACAAGATTGTTGAAGAGAGCTACCGCAATAAGTTCTTCGATGTAGGACAGAATACCTACGACCTAGTCGTTGATTTCGAATATACAAGAACCAATTTTGAAAGAGCATTTGAGCTTGCCGAAGCCTCCCGCGCCCGGTCGTTGTTCGATTTGATGACCAATGGGTCGCGAATAGTTGACAAGGCCAATCGGCTTGGTAGCTTGATGATAGGAACACGCCCCCTCCGTGGGTCAGAAATCCAAAACAGCATGAGCGACAGGGTTCAGATCCTGGAATATGCCGTACTACAGGACAAGTTGCTTATGTGGGTGATGACAAAGAAAGGACTGAAGCACGCGGAAGCCCAAATTACAGCATCGGAACTGGAAGGCAAGATTCACCGATACCGAAATGCGGTGGTGCGAAATCGGGGAAGCGGGGGCGAGGAACTCGCAGTTATCGCCAGAGATCTTTACGCCAATCTAATAAGTCCGGTTGAGGATCGCGGTTATCTCGATGCTGGTCTTCAGCTCTGTATTGTTCCGGACAAAAGCCTCAATTTCCTACCTTTCGCCGCGCTTGTCTCGCCTTCATCGGGTAAGTACTTGATCGAGAAGTACACGCTTGAGCTTACGCCTAGCGCGACTGTTTTTGTGACCAGTTCAGAAAATGCGGATCACAGACAGCGACACGTGGCTGAGCGACTACTGAGCGTCGGCAATCCCCGTTTCGATCACGCGACCTTCGACCTACCGGATTTGCCGATGGCAACGTACGAAGCAGTAGAGATCGCGAAATACTACGCGCCCGCCAGTCCCCTTATCGAAGAAAACGCGACGTCCGGCAGAGTCATGCAGGCACTGGCCCGGGCAGATGTAGTCCACTTCGCAACCCATTTCATTTCCAACGACGACTCTCCACTACTTTCCAAACTTTTGCTTGCGAACGAGCGGTCGGCTCCTGCGATAGGACACCTTTCGTCAAACGGTTTTATTCAAGCCTCAGACATCTACAAGCTTCAGCTGTCGCGCACACGTCTCGTGGTGCTCTCGGCTTGCCAGAGTGGAATTGAACAGGCTTATAACGGCGAAGGAGCCATAGGGATGGCGCGCCCGTTCATCGCCGCTGGCGTGCCGGTTGTGGTCGTGAGTCTGTGGCCAGTGGACTCAACGGCCACAGCGCAGTTAATGATTAGTCTTCACAGGCATCGCAAACAGGACCAAGACCACCCTTCAACTGTTGAGGCGCTTCGACGCGCACAACTAGAAATGCTTAGAGATTCTCAGCCAGGGTTTCAAGAGCCTTACGCATGGGCTGCCTTCCAGGCGCTCGGCGGTTATGCGAATTTTTAGAAACTGAAAAAAATGTGATGGTCTTCGGAAATCAACACAATTCCAGACGGATACTGTTTTCTGACTAGAGAACTATTACTGTTAACAGCAAATCCCGAAGTACTATAAAGTTGGTCCTGGCGAGACTACACCACGCTTGTTCAAACGAATTCTTCTAACTTCTCATAAGAGTTGTACGAGAAACTAAACTCTAAGGAGAAACGATATGCCGTTCAAGAATTTCATAAACGCGAATTTTCGGCCGGAGCCAGTCGACGTCGAAATCCAATTCACCGGCTTGCTGATGTTAAGGCCGGGCGCCGCGATCGGACCCGCGGGTGAAACCGAGTGCAAAGCAGGCGTCATCATGGATCCGAACAACAATCATGAACTGAATATTGATGTGACTGACAGCAACGATGAGAAGGTTCCCATTCCCACTACGGTGGGATCGAATAAGATATCACCCTCGTTGCGCATCTATGCTGGAGACGCCGCTGGCAATCCGCTCCCCCAACAGCGGGGAGTCACCAAGTTTCTGTCGACTGATCCATCGGCGGGGCAGTTTCCGGGGCAAGAGGGCAACCACAGACTCGACTTCCGGTGGGCAGTCGACCTCAAAGCGTTTCATCAGGCCGCCACTGTTGACCTCACCAAACTTACCGCGGACATTACCCTGACCGATGGTCTGCTATTCACTGCACAACGCACCGATCTCGCGCGATCAGTGGTCAAGCTGGTGCGGCCAGGCGCCCTTCCTCCCTTCTTCGATTTGAATAGGATTGAAACCACGATCGGGGCTAATATATATCTGGATGCCGGCACCTTCCTGGTACTCGAGTGGAACGACAATGGTACGCGAAAATGGCTACTCCCCAAGGGCGGTATCGACGGTGGCGCTTATAGAGTTCACGTTGACAATGGGCCCAAAGACTCGACGGTCCACGACGAGCTTGAACTTCACTACTTCTCGCTTTCTGCGATTCCCGCAGCCCAACACTTCGGATTGCGATTCTACTCATCGGGCCCTTTCTCAATTTTGGCAAGTGTTGACGCGCCGTGCATGGCAACAGCATTTGACGGCGATGGCCGAACCTAGGAAAAAGAGGTTTGAACCGCTTTACGATGCAGGGTCGGCCTGTGCCCGTGCGACCCAAACACGAGCTAAGGCTGCCCCTGCGTTGTCAGTTCAAGAACAACTAAGCTACAAACTTTCTAAGACGCCTTCACCAATCCGAGATTCCTTGATTTCTTCACGGTAAAGGTGAAGCTGCAATTTGGGCATTCAACTTCGCCTTCAGCCGGATGTGAATGTTCTAGCTTTGCGCCCGCAAGCAGTCCTAGTTTGGAACTTATCTTCGCCCCGAGTTCGATTTGCTGCGGCATGTATTTCAGATAGCGCAGGGTCTCGCTTATGTTGCTGTGCCCGGCGAATTCTTTGATCGCGTGAAGAGGCATTCCTTCCAACGCGAGGTTACTTAGACACGTATGGCGGAGATCGTGGATAGTCCATCCGCCTTGTACTCGTTGACCGTAAGGGATATTGAGAATTTCGGAAATCGTCTTGAACGTCTCTTTGAACCACTCGCTTCATCCGCTTCAATTCCGCAAAGCGGCCACCGGTCATAAGCGCTATTTGGAAGAAAAATAGAGCTTCTTCGCTTTCTGGCTGCTCGCCCAGAGCCTTTGAAATCTTAGTGATTTCTTCTGGAGATAATACGCGGTCACGGTCTTCTTCTACTTGCGACTTTTTGAGTGGATTGACCGGTACATGGTAGTTGATAAGATCATCGAACTTTCTCGACGCCTTTGCGCTCCGCAATGCGGCCAGGATCGTGTTTAGGCCTCTTTTGATTGTCGATTGTTTAATCGTCGTTCCGCTATCTCGCGCTCGAAGAACCTCAGCAGCCATCCAATACTGAATGATCTCGTCGTCTAGCTCCGTGACGTACTTTATTCGTCGTTCTGTTACGGCCCATCTGCCAAAGCGTTCGAGCGTATGAATGTGACCTGGTTGGTCGCGCCAATAAGTAGTGTCTTCCGTTCGACGCGAGATCCGTTTGGATTGTGCAAGGTCCTTATATCGAGTTATGGCGGTTTCGATGGTTGTCGGCTCCTGCTTCTTCGCTTCAATAAGACCGTACCGTTCTTTTCTACCGGCCGTTTGTATTGCGCGTAACGCCTCTTTGGCTTCATCTTTGGTATTGAAGCTGAAGTCACGTACCTGTTTTCGTGAGCCGTCAGGTTGCCTTAGCCAAACGTGGTAGCCCCACATGACTTTGCCACCGCGTTTTTCCTGTCTAACCTGTCTCGATCCCTTAGGTTTGGGTCTGCGCTTTTTCTCTTTCATATTTTCCTCGCGATTTTCCAACCGCAGAATTTCTCACTTGAGCCAGTTGCGATTGGAAAGCCTTGTGCTGGCCAACGGTGACACGCACGCCGCTGAAAGAAAGACTTTCGAAACGACGATCATCTTACTGCCGCGTTTGTTGTGCAGGCAACGTCTGTTCGAAGTCGTATACTTCCTGTCGAATAAATCGAACCGAGCGGCCGAAACGAAACCGCCGAATCTTATTTGAATTTGCCTTGCCGTGATGAATGGCACTCTCTGAGACCTTCCATCGCGCGGCCAGATCTTTCGGAGTCAGATATTGCCTATCAAACTCCTCGCGTTCCCGTGGGTCTGTGGGTATGTCAGTGAATTCTTTGGAGGGCATCGCTTTCTCCCATGGAAGTAATGAAGATCATCTGCCGGAGATCCAAGGGGATTCGGCGATTCTGGCGGCGCAAAACCCGTACCACTTTTCCGTCGATCACGGATCTTCACTTTTCCTAAGGAATTCGCTATCTACCTCCGAACCTGAACAGCTCTCCTTTTGTTGAGTGTGGTCGCCGGTGGGGCTGAGTGTGGTCGTTATTGAAGATTCTGAGGCCGCTCACAAGTTCCAAATCAAGAGTTTTGTTTGGAATTTCGACTTTTCGCGTGTGACACAGCGATCATTGTCGGCGGTGGCGATGGGGTGTGACTTTAGGTCAACAAAAAGTTCGGAATATGGCTCGATGGCGTCGGTTATGGTTCAGGAGCAATGTCTGGCGAGCCCGCTGAGAAGCGACCGATCAGATTAACCCTGAACACGCCGCCCAAAACCCTTCATACCCGATTTGTTGGGTTTCGTCAGCGTTCTGGAACGAACGTGAGTGTTTCCGCCTCGCTAAGGTCGATAATTTTCTTCGAACCATTTTTCATCTTGATGATAAGTGTTCCACGTTTGGGCAGACAATCGGCACTTGGTCGGTTCATCGCGCGACTCGCAAAACTGTCGTCGGTGGCTGCCGAAACGTGGAACACTTATCATCAAGATGAAAAAT
>Ga0193729_1000542_pt1 | contig 19842 bp, 11 predicted proteins | sample U1c2metaG_FD_143036 | JGI IMG/M metagenome (GOLD analysis project Ga0193729, IMG submission 143036) | Soil microbial communities from a riparian zone of the East river system, Colorado, United States - U1c2 | ecosystem: Environmental > Terrestrial > Soil > Riparian zone | place: USA: East River...
TCCGAGCGCGCTATTCGCGGATTTGCCGCGCCAACGCTTGAAGTCAGGAACCCTGAGAAAACTGAAAAATTGCTCACCGAGATTCTGGGATTCGAATTTGTTGCGGAAGAAAATAACCGGCGGCACTTCCGTGGCAGCGGCTCAAACGCGTCCGCGGAAGTCGATCTGGTGTCATCCGAAGCCGGCTTCGGCCAGATCGCGGCTGGCACGGTGCATCACATTGCCTTTCGCGCCGCCGATGATGATGAACAGCTGAAGGTGCGCGAGCAGCTTGTCGCGCGAGGTCTCAACGCCAATATTTTCACTCAATTTATTTTCGCGAGCCCAACGGAATCTTGTTCGAAATCGCCACCGACGGACCCGGATTCCTTATCGATGAACCGGCCGCTTCCCTGGGCGAAACCTTAAAACTTCCGCCGATTTTTGAGTCAAAGCGCAACGAGATCGAGCGCGTGCTTCCCACAATTCACCTGCACCACTCGACCGCATCATGAAGGATTTCATTTATAGATTTATTCGCGGAACCGGCGATCGAACACTGCTTTTACTGCACGGCACCGGCGGAAACGAAAATGATTTGCTTCCACTCGGTCGCGCCATCGATCCCGAGGCCTCCTTGCTCAGTCCACGGGGAAAAGTGTTGGAAAATGGTGCCCCGCGATTTTTTCGGCGGCTGGCTGAGGGCGTTTTCGATGAAAAGGATGTTATCGCGCGCGCGGATGAACTTGCGAATTTTGTTTCCGTTGCGGCGACAAAACATGGTTTCGATCAGAACACGCTGGTCGCGATCGGCTATTCCAACGGGGCGAATATCGCCTCGGCGATGATCCTGCTCGGTTTATTGAAATTTCGCGGTGCGATTTTGTTTCGGCCAATGGTGCCCCTTTCACATCCGCCGGAGTCCATGTTAGAAAATTGTGCCGTCCTGATCTGCGGCGGGCGGTTCGATCCAATTGCTACGCCAAATCAGATCAACGCCCTGGTCGAATTGTTGCGCGGCCGAAACGTCGAAGTTGAGGTGCGAATGCAGGAAAGCGGTCACGAATTGACTAACGCGGATGTGGAGGCAGCGCGCGACTGGCTTGCAGCGAGCGCCATTGCATAGGAAAAGGGAAGTTCGCTTATGCTCGTCGTCATGAATGCCAATGCCACCGAAGCGGAAATCGCCGGCGTCGTCCGCGTGATTGAGGCGCTTGGCCTGCGCGCGCATACCATGCCCGGGGCCACTCGCACCGCCATTGGCATCACCGGCAACAAGGGCGCGATAAGTTTGCAGCATTTCGAAAATCTGCCGGGCGTGGCCGAGGCCATTCGGGTTAGTAAACCCTACAAGCTGATCACGCTCGATTTGAAACAGGAGCGAACAATTGTCGATATCGGCGGAGCGAAAATTGGCAATGGCTCTCTCGCCATGATCGCGGGGCCATGCGCGATCGAAACGCGCCAGCAGACCTTTGCCATCGCTGAGGTGGTGAAAAAAATCGGCGCGAAATTTTTCCGTGGCGGCGCCTTCAAACCACGCACCTCACCCTATGCCTTCGCCGGTTTGGGCGAGGAGGGGCTGAAGATTCTGGTGGAAGTTCGCGAAAAATTTGGTCTAAAAATCGTTAGCGAGGCGCTTGACGAGCCCGGAGTCGATCTCGTCGAAAAATATGCCGATATGATTCAGATCGGCGCGCGCAATATGCAAAATTACACGCTTTTGCGGCGGGTCGGGCGCTCAAGGCTGCCGGTGCTGCTCAAGCGTGGGATGGCCGCGACCCTGGAGGAATGGTTGCTCGCCGCGGAATACATTATGTCGGAAGGCAATTACCAAGTTGTTCTTTGCGAACGCGGTGTCCGTACCTTTGCCCAGCACACCCGCAACACCCTTGATCTCGCGGCCGTGCCGGCAGTGCGACGTATTTCGCATTTGCCCATCATCATCGATGCCTCGCACGGGACCGGCAAAAACTACATGGTCACCCCGTTGGCGCGTGCCGGAGTAGCGGTCGGCGCGGATGGTTTGATGATTGAAGTGCATTGCAAGCCCGACGAAGCACTTTCCGACGGCGCGCAGGCGCTGACGCTCGACGAATTCGAACAAATGGCGACCGAAGTGCGCGCAATCCATGACGTGATCGCCTGATACTTCCGTCATCCCGAGCCCCGAAGAGGGCGAGGGACCCCTCAAGTGCAGATTGGATTACCGAACTAGTTTGTGTGCTCAACGAGTGTCGGTGAGGTCCCCCGCTTGCGCTCAGGATGACAGATTAAGAAAATTGGCGAGCAATTTCCTTCCTTCGCCGGTCAAAATCGATTCCGGATGAAATTGCACCCCGTGAATCGGAAATTCGCGATGTTGCAGCCCCATGATTTCACCATCGTCGGATTCCGCGGTGATGATGAGTGAATCCGGCAGACTATCGCGCCTTACCACGAGGGAATGATAACGGGTGGCTTCGAACGGCTGCGGCACGTTTTTAAAAACGCCCGCGCCGCGGTGCGAAATTGCGGACGTTTTCCCGTGCATCAATTTCGGGGCATGCGTAATTTCGCCGCCGAAAACTTCGCCGATACATTGGTGACCGAGGCAAACGCCAAGTAACGGAATTTGCGGTCCGAATTCACGAATGACGCCGCAACTGACACCCGCGTCGCGCGGCCGGCCCGGTCCCGGCGAGATGCAGATGCGCTCCGGAACAAATTGTCGAACATCAGCAGGGCCAATCTCATCGTTGCGTTTCACCAAAACTTCGGCGCCGAGCTCGCCGAAAATCTGCGCGAGGTTGTAGCTGAACGAATCGTAATTATCGATCAGCAGGAGTTTCAACATGTCACCTCCTTCGCGCGCGCGATTGCGGCCAGAACCGCCACCGCCTTGCGCTCGGTTTCTTCGCGTTCACGCAACGGCTCAGAATCGGCCACGATTCCGGCACCGGCTTGGACAAACGCATTCCCGTTTTTCAAAACCACCGAACGCAGCGCGATGCAACTATCGCAATTCCCGTCGAAGCCGAACCAGCCGACCGCCCCCGCGTAAAAACCACGTCGAGCTTTCTCCAACTCGGCAATGATTTGCATGGCGCGAATCTTCGGTGCACCCGAAACGGTGCCGGCGGGGAAGGTCGCGCGAAATGCATCGAAGGCGGTCAAACCATCGCGCAACCGTGCCTCAACGTGCGACACGATGTGCATGACGTGGCTGTAACGCTCGATCGTCATTTGCTCGGTCACGCGGACGCTGCCAATTTGCGCAATCCGGCCCAGATCGTTTCGCGCGAGATCGATTAGCATCACGTGTTCGGCGCGTTCCTTCGGATCGGCGAGCAATTCGCGCGCGTTTGCTTCGTCGGATCTCGGGTCGGCGCCGCGCGGACGGGTCCCTGCAATCGGTCGAAGTTCGGCGGTGCGACCGCGCACCCGCACATGCAACTCAGGCGAACTGCCAAGTGCGCAAAACTCGTCGCCGAAGTTCAACAAAAACATGTAGGGCGACGGGTTTCCAAAGCGTAGACAACGATAAAGATCGAGGGGATCGGCGGAAAATTCCGACTCGAATCGTTGCGACAGCACAACCTGGAAGATATCGCCTTCGCTAATGTATTCTTTCGCGCGGAGAACCATTTTCTCGAAGTCGCTAGTGTTGCTCTTGAATTCTGCGGAGAGGTCGGCGCCCGCAGCTGGCGCTGCGATCGGTTGCAATCGCGACGACGCGGCCAGTTTTTCCAAAAGAGTCTCGATTTGTTTGGTGGTGCCGGCATAGGCATCTTCCACGCTTTGCCGCCGAAGATCGGCCAAGACGATGATTCGCATCAGGCGGAAACGGTGATCGAAGACAATGAGCGTCCCGGCGACCATAAACATCATCTCCGGCAATTCGAGGTCGTCACGGGGATGGATCGGCACCTTTGGCTCGAAAAATCTAACCACGTCGTAACCAGCGAAGCCGACCGCCCCGCCTTGGAAATGCGGAATGTCATCGCGCGGAACAAAGCGGAATTCGCGGAGGACCTTTTGCAATTCGCCGAGCGGATCGGAGGTGCTGCGCCTGGTGACGGCGCCAGATTTGTGGCGAATGGCGAGATCGCGCTCGCGCTGGCTAACGATTAATAGAGGATCGATCCCAATAAGTGAAAAGCGTCCCAATTCCTCGTTGCGCTCGGCCGATTCGAAAAGAAACGACCATCCATCGCGTCCAATTTTTTGGAACGCCCCGACTGGCGTTTCGACATCGCCGACGATCTCAGCAACGACGGGAATCAGATTGCCCTGCCCCGCTAGGCGGCGAAATTTTTCGAGAGGTGGAGAAATCATTGTCATCCCGATGAACATACCCTTAAGGTTTCGTTACGGGGTTTCCTCGGCTAACGCTCGGAATGACGATTGTAGAGGCGTTTGTGGCAAACGCGGATTTTTCGCCGACGGGCACGCAAAAAATGTTGCGCTGGCGAAGGTGCGACCCATTATTTGAGCCCACTTTGCGCGGGTGTAGCTCAGTGGTAGAGCACCTCCTTGCCAAGGGGTTTTCGCCTGGCGTGCTGATGTTTGCTCAAGGCGACTCACCTTCCTTCTTAGAGGGGAGATGGAACTTTCGATGTGATCTCACGTGTCCTTAAATGAGCGCAAATTTCCGCGCGGGTGGATAAAGAAGTGGACAAAGGCGGCACCATGAAATTGGGCTGAACAGCCCTCGAAACATTGAGTCTCGTGGATGCAATCCGAAGGCGTTGGCTGGCAGTGGAAAAGAAAGCGGCGGCGGGTCGTCGCCTGGTGCGGGTTTTCTAAGCTGGACAGGTCGACTCGTAACCTAAAAACATCAACGTGTTAGCAACTAACTGACGATCGCTTCGAGGCTCTTTACTAACTGCCGAAATGAAAACGAGTGGGCGTGGCGACATTCGTCACATTAGTTACCAGATCGAAAACGTCTGCGAACATGGTACGCGGGAAAAGTTCCGTAGCCTTTGGCCAGCGGGGTTTGGCCGACATAATCACAAACAAAACTATCCGCACAACGAACCGCAGAAAGCGCAGCAAAGGCCTCGCTCGCGTAAACCTGACCGGATGGCGTGATCGGTTCGATGCGGGCAGCGCGATTCACATGGGACCCGCCATAAGTTCGGTCCCGCGTTATTGGATCTCGGAATTCGTAAACAGGACCGGCATGGAGCGCGATTCGCAGACTCAGCTCGCTGGGCAAACCTTCTTTTGCCCATCTCGTTGAGGTAGCAAGATCGGCAAGATCGAGGGCGAATTTCCCAGCAAGACCGACATCGGAGAATACGAAATAGAGGCCGTCACCCCAGGTATTCTTTGCGATGACACCTTCGCGGAACTTTCGGCTTAGTTGCGCGATTGCACCTAGAAAATGTCTAATGAATCGCGGTATTTGATCCTCGGTTAGCCTGCTGAAGCCCACTGTGTCAGCGAAAAGAATGGCGACAATTCGAGAAGTAAATCCGCTAGATTCCCTGGTTTTAGAGAATGCCGCTTTATTGGTGCGGTTAGTCTTCTTGGCTCGACTGAGTCTGTTCAGATTGGGACGAATGGTCGCCAGATTCACAATCTCTGGCTTATACCCAATGGCACGCCAATTCTTCACTGCGCTTGCGGTGCCGCCTAGCCCGCCGCCGGAAAATCCATCCCAAACTGCTAAGGGGATTAGCGCTGTCTCGAGTCGTCGCGCATAAGTCCTCGCCAAACCAAAGAGCAGCTCATTGCAAAAATGGTAGGAAACATTGCCAACCTTAAGTTTTTGCGTCGAAGCCGTGACGCATTGGGCAGCGCGTCGCAGTAATCGCTCAAACCGAGACCGCCAATTTGAATTGGGCAAAAAATCGACACTGTCGCGGATGAACTCTTCCTTATTGTACGGCAGAACAATATGAATTTCGCCGCCGGCATCCAGCATCGCTTCAAGGAAAAGGATATCTGAACCGCAAGCTGCAGAAGCAAAGCCGAAACAGGGCCCTAATCTATCGATCTTGTCGCCGAGGGCCCTTGCCACAGCTGGTTCCAGTGAGGCCGGAAATCGCGGCGCAATGCGGTGCACCTCATCGATCATGTGGCCGCTGAAAACAATCACGGGCGGAATGTTCAGATAACGATCGATCTTACTTGTGTCCGCCTTCCAATACCGGAGAATCAGATGCGCATTGCGACGACTGGATTGAAGATCCCCGAAGCGGCCTGCCCCTCGTTTAGCTGCGCGTCGGTACCATTTCTCCGCCTCCGTCCAATTGCGTAAAATCAACGCCGCTTCGCCAAGCGCAGCGAGAAGCCAGTATTCGTCGCCGTATCCAGCTGAAAGTGATTTGTGGCATTGCTTCTGGACTCTTTTGGCTAACTCAGTAGCGCGTTTCGTCCTTCCGGTGAGGAGATTCATTGTTGCGGCGTTGATGCCGGACCAATAGCCGCCGGTTCTTTCGTAGGCCTCCAAATAAATTTCGGCGGCACGGCGCAAAAATCTTTTCTCTTCTACTCTCGACCCGGTTTGTGAAGCGAGATCCTTGTAGGTGCGCGCAAGCATGCCCAGTGTTTCCTCGTCGGCTTGTCCGGCCCGCCGTAGTTTTTCCAGAGATGCGTTCGCGCGCTCGGTCGCACCACTGCGGGCAAGTGCCAGTCCCTGTAACTGTCGCAGCCGCGTGTCTTCCGGCCATTTGGCGAGTGCGTCGTTTACTACATCGTAAGCTAATAATGGTTCTCCCTGCGCTAGAACCTTTTCCGCGAAGGATCGATACTTCCCTGGCGAACGCAGCCATTGGTCAACGTTGCGTGCACGCCAAATGGACATCAGTTGCGACAAAGTCATCAAGGCTCCTTCGTAAATTTCAAACCGTCTCGATGATAATTCTTGAAACTAAGCTGGTCTAGTAGGGCTAATCTCTGTGCTTGTTAGGCGACCCCTGGATGGTGGCGAAGGACCTTGCGGAACAGCCAGCCCGCCTTTGCCGCTGTTTTCGATCTATGTCTCAGCTGGCGCGACGCTGGGCTCACCGCCACTGTGTGAAACTTCAGATCTCACTTCTGCCTCAAGTTCACGCTTGCTCGCCATATATCGCCAGCTCGCGATCGCCACAAGCGACAAATCCGCGATGACGAAGCTCGCTACATACGTCTCTCCCCCTATGCCGAATCCGTAACTGTGCAGTCCTTTTCCAAGGACGAAGTTAACTCCGTACCACGCCATCAGCACCGTAAGAAAGCAAACAACGCTGGCGACGACCAAACCGAATTGCCTCCACCAGCCGGCAAGGCGGCCGTGCAAGGTCGTAATGTAACAAAGCAATGCAATCAGCGCCCACGTCTCCTTTGGATCCCACCCCCAAAATCTTCCCCAGGAATAATTCGCCCACACGCCGCCGAGGATGGTACCGGCGGCGAGCAGGAGCACGCCGAGTTGCAGCACCCGGTAAAGCCAGAAATGCATCGGCGCGTCGTCGCGCACAGAGCGCGGATCCCGCGCATAGGCAAAAAGCAAAACATGACCAAGGCCCATTGCGAGCGCGAAGGCGGCGTAGCTCAACGTGATCGTAAGGACGTGCACTGTGAGCCAGAAATTATCCCGTAACACAGGCACAAGCGGATCAATGCTTGATGGCATTGCAATCGGCATCTGGTGCACGAGCAACAGCGCAATCAACGTCACCGGCAAAGCCGCCAGCAGATAGATTGGCGCGCGGTAACGGAGAAAAAAGATCATTCCAAAGAAGGACACAGCAAAGGAGACCCAGATAATTGACTCATACATGTTCGTTACCGGCGGCCGTCCTCCGATCAGGCAACGGAGGACAATTCCAGTTGCATGAAACAGGAGGCCTCCGATCGCGACAATGAGACCTATCCGGTTTAGCAACCTGGTTTTCCTGCGCTGGGACGCGATCGCGAGTAACAATAGCGCAATGCCGTAACACCACGCTGCACGATAAAATCCTTCGAAATGGTTGTAGAAATACTCAAGCTCCAATTGCGATTCAGTCGGGTAAATCGATGGGTTCAGCGCTCGCAAATCGCTACGTGCTTGGTGAGCAGCCAAACTGAAGTTGAAAGCGTCCCCTTGATCATATGCATTTGCCAGGGCTTGCAATCGTGTTTGTGCAGCCTGGAACTGCATCTCATTGTAGTATGTTGCTACAGTGGTCATGTCCGGAGCCAACCAGGTATCGGTCTTATTGCCTGGTGCGGGAACGATGAGCAATGCGCTGCCATCCATAACACGTCCGAAGAATGCCAGGCGATCACTAATCCTCAAGGCCTCTTGCTGTGCCCGATCCAGCGGTTTCTCGGCGCGCTTGAGAGCATGCGCCTCGTTCACGATCCGTCGCAACTCAGCGAATTCTCTCAGTTGGGCGAATGAAAAATGCCGTTGCGTTTTTTCCAGACCGAGTTGCTCTTTCAATTTCCCGAAGGAGACAAGCACCATCGGCTCGTTTTTCCAATCGCGGGTTCCCAGTAAGACGGACAACAGAAAATCATTCGGCATCCATTTTTTTCCGACCTTATCGGTGTAGCTCGACCGACCGGTAATCTGCGTGAGCGTCTCTTTCGCAAATGTATCGATGGGCTTGCGGCGGCCATTATCTTGAATTGCGAGTAAACCGAATTGTTTGGTGTCCAAGCCGCCCGTGTCGGCGACCGATTGCATGTTTGGAGGCCCTGCATCCTGCGCCAAGGCTGTAAGCGCGCACACCACACTGCTAACGAAGGCGAGAATTACACGGCAACCTTTCATAATCGGTAGTCGTACCGGCGTCCGCTTACCCCTTATAGAGATAACGGCGAATTCGCGCTCTGCCGGCAATACTTTGCCTTGGCCCGCGACCACCGAATAAAAGAGCAATAGAACGCCGGCAGCACGCGTGTGACGGTTCATCTGGTCAATCGGTCATCATTATAAGGACCCGGAATCTTTCCAAGCCAAAAAGCATACCCTTGAGTCTGGAGAGCAGATCGTCATGATCGCGGCCATTCAGAACGTGCGCATCCTGCTCGCCCACTTAAATCCGAGAAGGCTTGTTGCGAGTGCGATATTGGAAGCTTCGCCCAGCTTCTTTTCCTCTCTTTGGCCCTCAATCGCCCTGTCTAACCCTGCTTAGAACTACTCAACCATCCTAGCGATTAGTCTAGCATTGCCTAACGACCTTTGGGCAACAGGCCTTTCAAATGTGATTCAACAGTACCACATGCGTATCAGCGCAATTGCACCAATAGCCGCGATATCCGACAATCAGGTACCAGAGCCGACGTATTCCGCAGAATAGGTGTCAAACTTCGCGGTCGACCCTACCGGCGGCGGAGTTTTGACGTCGTAAACATTGTTGGTTGCAACTGCCTCCGTCTCTGTGTCGTAAACCATGACCGTTTTTTTGGCAGCAGGAGCGCTGCGCTCATCTTTTTCAGTATCAACCGCAATGTAGCGAACTTTCTTGGCCTTTAACTTGGCTTTGCGTTCAGCGGACATCTGGGCGTAGGCGCGCCGGGCGCGTTCTTCGGCCAAACGCCGCTGACGTTCGGTCGCTTCGCGTTTGGCGATGATGTAGGTCACAGTTCCGATCAGGGCGCCGGCAGCGGCGCCTGTGGCGACAGCCTGACCGGTGCTCATTCCGGAGGCGCGCGCTATTCCGCCCACCGCAGCGCCACCCAGGACGCCGGCAACGCCGGCATTTTCTCCAGGAGTAAGCTCGGAACAGCCCGTCCCAAGGATAGCCGCCGCCGTCAGTAACGAAGATGCCTGCAAGGTGCGCATTTTCATAAGGGAATTGATTTATATGGAACCGGATAGAACCTGACAATCTTATTTATAATGAGCCATCTGGGAGGTCAAAGCTTGCCTGTTCGCACCCAACTTGCTAGCCGATCTATGCGCAGTGTCGTTACGTCCGCTTATTTTCATCTCGGCTGTTAGCCGCGAACTCCGGAGCGCCCGGCAGCTCGTCGCCAACACTCTCACCTTTCTCGGTTACGAACCGGTGTGGCAGGACATTTTCGGCACCGAGAGCGGCGATCTGCGAGAAGTTCTGCGGCAACAAATTGATCAGTGCCATGGGGTCGTTCAGCTGGTGGGTCAATGCTACGGAGCAGAGCCGCCGGCGGTGGACGATGCCTTCGGGCGGGTGAGTTACACGCAATTTGAAGCTCTCTATGCGCGCCAGTGCGGGAAGAAAGTCTGGTATTTGTTCATTGACGAGCATTTTCCGATCGATCAATGCGAGGGAGAGTCCGACGAGGTCCGCTCCTTGCAAACGGCCTATCGCCGCCGATTGCAGGCTGATTCGCATGTCTTTCATCCGTTGAACAGCGCTGAAGCGCTGGAAGCAAGGGTGTTGAAACTGCGCGATGATCTCGCGCAGCTTCGCCGCGGGGTAAAACGATGGGCGATTGCAGTAGCAATCCTGCTTCTCGTTAGCGTGGCAGTAGGCTTTTGGCTTGTCCGAGGGCAGTCACGAGCGGCTCATGAAATGGGGGAAACGAAGCAGGCCGTCACTGCGATGACGGAAGAAATGGGAAAGCTGCGACAAGGTATTATGCAGTACACGAAGGTGGAAACAAAAGTCAGCCAGCCTGGCGACGACGCACCGCGTGTCCAGGAGCGGGTTTACGTTGAACTTGGGAAGCAGCTTGATCTCGATCCTGCCGTGGTCCGGGAAAAGTTGCCGCAGATGGCTGAGAGTTTGCAGCGGGCACCGGATGCAACCAACTACGAGCGAGCGAACGCAGCATACGTAGTCAAAGATTTCCCCGAAGCTGAGCGCGTATCTTTGCAAGCTGCCGAAGAGGCAAAGCAGACCCCGGACAAGCCGAACGAGATTGTCGAAGCTTTAATGCTCGCCGGCCTGTCTGCGCAGAAACGCATCGAGTATGAGAGCGCAATGACTCATTTTCGCGATGCAGAAAAGCTAACTGATCGTGCCCGTAATCCGGAGCAATGGGCCAACGTCCAGTATGCTACCGCCGATCTACTGCTTGATCAGGGCAAATATACCGATGCGGAGAATACGTTGCGCGCTGTGATCGATGTTCGGATTCAGCTGTTTGGTGCCGACCATCCCGAGACACTTAGGAGTCAGAATCGTCTCGCTTACGCGGTTTGGAGACAAGGCCGGTATAAGGATGCACAAGCCGATTTTCGGCAGATTATTGGCGCGCAGGAGAAAGCGCTCGGGCCGGAGAATCCCGACACACTGTTGAGTCGGAATGGTCTGGCACTGGCCCTCGATGACGACGGCAAGCATGCGGAGGCAGAAAATGAGCACCGGCAAATATTGAGCATACGCGAGAGAATCCTTGGCCCGGAACACCCGGACACTCTTCGGAGTCGCAACAATCTGGCGCTCTCACTTAACCGGCAAGGCAAGTATTTGGAAGCCGAAGCAACTTTCCGAGAGCTGATCGGGTTGGAAGAAAAGGTGTTGGGGCCGGAGCACCCCGATACGCTCAGGACTCGTAGCAACCTCGTTGTTGCACTCGGCAATCAACACAAGGATGCCGAGGCAGAAAAAGAATTTCGCGATCTCATTACCGTCGAAACCAAGATATTGGGACCGGAGCATCCGGACACTTTAAGAGCTCGAAGCAATTTGGCCTATGCACTCGCCCGGCAAGGCAAATATGAAGAAGCGGAAAACGATTTTCGCGAGGTTATTACGACCGAGCAGACAGCGCTTGGCCCGGAACATCCCGCTACGCTTGGGAGTCGTGCCGGTCTGTCGAATGTGATGACCAGTCAGGGCAAATACGCGGAAGCGGAGAATGAATGTCGCCAATTGATCCCGCTGCAGGAGAAGGTCTTCGGCCCGGAGCATCCGAGCACGTTGGATAGTTGCTATACTCTTGCCTACGCCTTGGCGCAGCAGGGGAAATTGTTAGATGCAAAAATATTCGCCCGTCGAGCCGCAGACGCTGCCTCGAAAGTTCTCGGCGTTAATCACCCGACGGCACAAAAATATGCGAAGTTTTTGCAGGATTTGAGAGCGCGCTAAACTGAGCTGCGTCGCGCCGCACCGTTCTGGGATACCGCATCTAACGACATTTAGTGAAATGTCGGAAATGGCAGGCGCAGATTGTACGCTGCGAAAACCGCGTCGTTATTCCGGACGCTGATCCAAACGAGAACTCCGGCATGCTACGGAGACTTTAACACCAGCAGACCCGACGACACCTTTGCAGCAGAGCGAGGAACGTCCTTGCGAGGAAGAATGGTGCCCGCCGAGGTTTGCATCGAGGCGTTGCGGCGGTGTGCAATCGGCGATATACGAACCTTCCCATCGACGCCCCGAGCAGCATTGTCGAGCAGAGATTGCAACTGTGGAGTGTCGACGACGCGAAGCGTGGGGCGCTTGGCAGGAACAGGCGCGGGCGCAGATCCGGTCTTGAGAGGAGACGCGACCGCTGCGATTGATGTCACCGCGTTGGAGTTGCTTCGCTTTGTCGCAAACGGCGGCGCCTGACTTAGAGGCTGTGTAGTTGCACCGTTTCCCGCGAAAGTCCCAGTTGTAGTCCCATTACCTCCCGAACCGCTATAATTCGGAATATTGGTAAATACGTCCGCCGGAAAAGGCACGCCGTCAGCCTGCGCGTTAATCGTGACGGCAACACCGTTCTCGATCGTGACGGTGTTCGCAGCGATCGTGGGGATGGCGTTGGAAGTCCTGAGCGTCACATTGCTGACAAAATCAATGATGCCATTGCTGCCGTTAGCATAAAGCTGCAGCAGGGTCGCGGCCGAGATATTGCCGCCGCCGATTCTTAGCACGCCATTGCTGCCAAGCGCCCCAACCTTGACGATGTTGGCAAAAATGCTGGCGTTGTTGAGCGTAAAAATTCCATCACCGTCGATCTGCCCGAGGAACCTTTCGCCGACAGTATAACTTCCGCCATTTAGATTGATTGCTGCGGAGGCCACTCCATTGCTGCCATCGATGATGAAGTTTGCACCCGTAGTGACGTTGGCCTTGCCTCGCAGGGCGAAATTAATTGTGGCATTGCCGCGGATCGAGCCGCCGGTGTTGTGAATTTCTGCGGACAATGAATCTGCGCTAATGTTGGCAGCGCTAATGTTGATTGTGGCGTCGCCGCCGATCGAGCTGCCCGCACCACTGTTTCCGATATCAAAGAGCACACCGCGCCCAAGGGTGAGGTTTCCCGGCACATTGAAATCGACGGTGGCGGCCGAACCGATCACTCCGCCGTTTCCGTTTTCAATGCTGATCTGGAGATCAAAATTTGGCGATCCTACCGTGAGGTTGGCTGCGCTGACCTGGAGAGTGGCATTCCCAGTGATCGTGCCAGCAGGAGCGCCGGCAGTCGCTAAAGTAAGAGCATTCTGGATTCCCATTCTTGCATTGCCTTGCACGATCATATCTCCGGTAACGTTCCAGGTGAAAGCAGCGTTGCCCGCGATAGTACTGTCTACGTTGCTAATACCAACGAAGCTGCCGTTCGGGTTTTGCCGCAACAAATCGCTGATGAGGGTGCCGCCGATATTCATACTACCCGCACTTACCTGGAGACTGACGTCGGACCCAATTCGTGAGCCGGGGCCGGTCAACCCGCCAGTGATTGTAAAGCCGGCATCGCCCTGAGTAGTGAGAGCACCGCCGATACTGAAAGTGAAGTTCGCGCCAGAGTCGATCGTCCCGCCGCTGCGGTTATCGATAAGCGCGTCAATGGAATTTGCTGTGAGGTTTCCACCCGTTCTGACAGAAATGTTTCCGCCTGTCTGAATGTGCCCGCCGTTATTATTTTCCGTTAGCAAACTGAGAACTCCGCTCGAAATACCCCCCCCAGCTGTCAGGCTGATGTTTCCGCCGCTTTCTATCATCCGACCGGCGTTTTGCACGGTAAATGCGAGTCTGCCGGCAGTGGCCGTGAGATCGCCACCAGCATCGACAGTTATTTCAGAGGACACGCTGAGATTGGCAGCGTTTGCGGCGATTCGAACCGCATTCTCCGCCGCCAGAATCAACTTCGTGACGCCCGAAATCGGCGACGCGAGGGTGAGATTTGAGCCTAAACCGCGCGCGTAAATCAGAAGCGTCTTCAGATTCTGAAACGACAAATCGGAGGTGAGATCAATCGAGCCGGCTTGAGTGGCGAGAACGAGCAAATCAAGCCCGTCAAAAGTCAAATTTCCACCAGGCGGTCCGGAAGTGATTCCATCAACACCGATCAGGCCTAGTTTCGTCACGCCGTTCTGGCCAATGGTAATCGTCGGATTACCCAAGAGCGTCAGATTTTGAAATTTAAAAAATGCGACCGGAAGATTGTTGGGGTCCGCAAAAAGTTCAGTATCGAACTTCAGCGCCTTATCAAAAGATGAGGTCGAGTCAAAGAGATATTTGGAAAGCGGGCCATCCTCAGCCTGGCCGCGATAAATCTTTCCAGAGGCCGTGACCTTGCCCGTCTTAACCGTGGGATCGGTATTGATTTGCGTCGCGCTCGTAATTGGAAACGGATTTGGGGTGGTGACCGTTTCGGGTTTTCCAAATTTCGTGGCGGCGGGTAACACCGCGAATCTCAGGTCGGTTTCGTCGGTCAGCGTAATGAGAGTTCCACTCCCGTAGATCACTGCGTTTGTCTCGATCAATTCCCCCTCGGATTGCATCTGCATTTGCTTGCTCTCGGCGCTGGCGATAAGGGGATCGCTCGGCAAAGGCCCAAAACCGGTAATTAATAGAGAGGTTTTCATGATCTGCGAAATATCGACATAGACCGGATCGTCCAAGTGTGTTGCGCCGGAGCGTACAATCATCATCTCGCCGGCATGCACCAGGATCGATTCGCCAAGACGGTTCTTAAGATAGAGTCGTGCAACGCCTTCGAGGACAATGAATTTGGCGATACCGTGCGGATGAAATTCCATCATGACCGTGGTGCCGACAATTCCAGCTGTGACTGCGTCGGTCGTGATTTTCGCTCCGCCAGAATTTTTGGGCACGCGGAGCAGAATGGCTCCATTGATGAGCCTCACCTCCCGGGCTTCCTGGTTGAAACTGAAAATCGTGTTCGCTCCCAATCGGGCGATCGTCAGGTCGGCAAACGTTAGCTCACTGCGCGACTCGAGGCCCGTGCGCACAGCGGTATCCTGCCGAATCTCGTCATTAACTGCCGCTGGTCGTAGCACGGCCTGCCCGCGGAAAAGTTTTACGTCATGAACGACCGCTGTGACTTTCGCTTCGGCGAGTTGCGCACCGGAAGCCACATTCGTAAGGGCCAAACCTGTGAGAGCAACGCAACAGCCAATCCAGGGCCTCGCGCAACTCGCAACAAATATTATCGTTTTCATCGTCTCATGTTTTAAAAGCGCATGGTCAAGCCGATTGCACCACCAACGTTTGCCACCTTGTAGTCGAAAACGCTATGATTCGACTGGTTCCAAGCGAAGCTGCTGATCGCGCTGACCGTTAGCCGGTCCGAAATTCGATAGTTAGCACTGATCGAAAGCATCTCGTTAAGATCCACTCGATCACCCAGGCGATAATCACGGACTGCCAGGCGCGCGGTCGCGTCTACCGAAAAGGAGCGACTGAAGCTTACCGCATACGCGAGAAATGTTTCGTAGTCGTTGCGCTGCGCCTGCAGCGGATCGGCTTCCAGGCTAATGTTTACGTTGCCGCCAAGCAACAGATGGTGGGCGCGACTGAACTGGAATGGCAGCTCCGCCGCAAACACGAGCTCGTGATTGGTAAAGAACTCATCGAAGCTGTTGTCAGTCAGTCGGTTGAAATCATAACGTGCGCGCAAAGTGAGGTTGTGAAACTGCGGCAGGTAATAAACCAGCCCCGCAATGGCATCGAAACTGGTGAAGTCGAACTCCTCGAACTCACCGTACTCGAAGAACTGATGCTGGAGACTGAACTCGCCGAATAAGGTCTTTGTAATTCGCGGCTGATATGTTACCGCAAGGGCGGGCGCGAAGACTACATCATCGTTTTCGCCGCTACGGACAAGCGCAACGTTGGACGTGTAATAAATCGGTAAGCCGATCTGCACCGTCCAAGCCTTGTATTGTTCGACTTTTTGCAGAATGCGTTGCGCGCCGAGATCAGCATCATTCTCGGAATGCGTGGCGTATCCCAGTTCTTCGCCAGAGGGGGCTTCCGGCACCACCGGGGCGAACGGGGCATTGGCACGAAACAACTGCGCCCGGTCGACTTGGCTTGTCTGCGCCGGCAAGGGCAGCGCACCGAAAACCAGCCAAAACGCAGCCAAAAGATTGCGAGGCAGTCCGATCCAATTCCTATTGCCGCACATTGAGTCGGCACTTTGACCAGTCAACCTCGACTGGTCAAAACAAAATGTGACTGAGTGCCACCCGCAGTTAAGAAAGCTCAGGAGCTAACTCTGCCTATCGCTCATCGCTGCATACAAGCGAGTTGTCTTCATCCTCAAAAGCGTTTCAAGGAAGTCTTGGTCGGCTCTATATTTTTGCTCTAGATATGTGTGCCTGTGTATAGATCCCGCAACCTCGTCCATGCTTTGATTTGCGCCGCAGTCTTCGCAGGAGTCGAGATTCTTTATTGGGCCGAACGCACGCAGCGTGCCGGACCCACTCTAACTAACTGGGAATATCGGTTTCGTGATGTGATCACGGCGAATGGCCGATTCACCAACCCTGATGATCGACTGTTTTTCCTGGCGATCGATAGCGCCTCCAGCTCGGTGTCGAACCTGGATTTGGAAACATTGTTCGCAAATGTGCCCGCGAACAGTTCGGAGCGTCGTGCTCTCTCGCTCATGACGGGGTGGCCGTGGTCACGCGAGGTCTACAGCCTTCTTACTGAACGATTATTGAAGGCGGGAGCACGCCTTGTCGCTTTCGATGTTCTCCTCCCGAAACCAGGTAGCGGAGACGAATCGCTATTTGAATGTATTCAGCGCTTCCCCAACCGTGTTGTGATTGGCAGCAACTTTTCGGCTGAAACGATTGGGCCCGGCCGGCAAGCTTGGTCTCTTGATCTTCCCAGTCCCACCGTAGTGTCTGATCCCACCGCTGATCATCCCGCCATTGGATACCTGAACTTCTGGCCGGATGACGACGGTATTATCCGGCGCGTTCAATATCGGGTCACACTGGAGCAACTGCAGGTGAATGCGCCCCCACCGCAGAGCGAGAAAGGCATGCCTGCCTCATTTGCGTTACGCGTCGCGACAAACGTAGGAGCTGGTAACATCGATCAGCCGTCCCTGAAACGCTTGTTCCGCTATAGTGGCCCGCCGGGGACTTTCAGCGCGATTCCAGTTTTTCAGATTTTCGTTCCGCATTATTGGGAACGAAATCTCGGCGGCGGCGCCCGGCTCCGTAACAAGATCATTGTAGTTGGACCGTACGGAAATTGGGCGCACGACGCACATCCAACTCCATTCGGGCAAATGGCCGGCCCGGAACTTCAGCTGAACGCGATCAACGCATTGCTCCATCACTCTTTCATTCAGGAATTGCCGGTTTCAATCAGTAACCTCCTCATCGCCGGAGCGGCCGCCGCCGCCTGGCTGCTTACGCTGTCGCTCAGAACAATATGGCTCCGTTTAGCCGGTTTCGTCTTTAGCGCCGCCGCATACCTGCTCGCGGTAAAGTTGGCCTACGACGATGCTGGTATCGTCCTGTTTGCAATTCCACCGGTCTTAACATTCGCAACCGCAGGCCTGGGCTCCTTCGTTTACGACTACACCCGCGAAACAGTCGAGAAGTTGCGTGTTCGTCGTACTCTTGAGTCGTATGTGTCGGCGGAGGTCGTGCGTGAAGTACTCGACAACCCGACCAGCTACTTGACTTCACTCGGCGGAAAACGCGCTCAAATCGCCGCGATCGTGACCGATCTGCGCGCATTCACCACCATGTCGGAGCAAATGGAATCGACGCAGCTCATCGGCGAACTCAACGAGTACCTCTCGCATATGGTCGAGGATATTTTCGCCTGTCGCGGGTCGGTCATTAATTTCAAGGGTGACGCTATTCTCGCTGTTTGGGGCCATCTGAACAGCGAGGAACCGGCAAAAAACACAGCAGACGCGGTGGAAGCAGCTTTACGAATGAAACAAACGCTTTGCCGCTTGAACTCGGAGCGGGCCGGTCGCGGGTTGCCGCCGTTGGCCATGGGATGTGGGCTCAACTTTGGGGAGGTCGTCTTCGGGAATATTGGTTCGGCGCGAAAAATGGAGCCGACGGTGATTGGCGACACCGTCAATACGACAGCGCGGCTCGAAGGTTTGACCAAGGACTACGGGCGCGATGTCTTGCTCGGGGAAGCCGCTGCTGATCTCGTACAAGACGCCTACCGATTACAGCTGGTGGATCGGATTATTTTGAAAGGCAAAACGCGGCCTCTTAAAGTTTACTCGGTGGTGGGGTCAACAGACGCTCCGATCGATTCAAAAACAAGCGCTTATTTACAAACCTATGATCACGCACAAAGCGTTTACGCGGTCGGATTGTTTCACGAAGCAGCTATCCAGTTTGAGAGTTGTCTCGAGCTCAAACCCGGTGATTTGCTGACCGAGGTTTATCTGCGGCGCTGCCGCAGGTTGATCGAGCATCCGCCTCATGAGGCCTGGACAGCGGTTCATGTGGCCGAGCACAAGTAATTGTCAGAGGCGCGAATCATCTCCTTATCAAAAAACCGATGTTAGTCACTCGGTTTTGGCGCGCGTCATTCCTTCAGACGCTCGAGTACGTGCGACTCGGAGATGCGGGCACGCACGCCGCCGGCGGCGAGATCGCGCACATGGGTTCGCATGACACGCTCGAGCAGTTGCGGACCTGTAACGCGGAAGGCCGCATCATGTGGACAGGCGGCGACGCAGGCCGGCCGCGGCGACGATAGCTCACCCATGGCATCGCAAAGATCGCAATTGGCGGCTTTAAGCTGACCCACGAGGTGGGTTCGTCCGACATCGTCTGGATCGGGCATTAGAATACGGTTTCGCTCGTTAGGTATCATGAAGATGCTACCGTAGGGACAATTTTCGGCGCACAAGCCGCACCCGATGCAGTGGTCCTCTATGACGATCTGGAGGTGTTTACCTCGATGAATGGAATCCACCGGACAACCGACCATGCAATGTGGATCGGTGCATGATCGACACGACGTAGCGACCATAAAATGGTCCAGGCGCCGCCCGGCTCGGAGCAGGCGCGGAATGGGAATACCATGCGTCTCGGTCCCATGTTGCTCGACACACCCTCTGGTGCATGCATCGCACCGCGTGCAGTTATCCAGATCCAGGACGAGAATGCTCTGGCCTTCATAGAGACCCTGGGCAACGTAGTCATCGAGGATTCGATGACCCACAGTCGAACTGCGCAAACGAGCGAGTGATTGCTCAACTACTCGCTGGCGGAGAAGATCGAATTTACGCAGCATTTGAAGGAAATCGGCACGGCTCAGTTGCGCCAGCTCGAGATTATTCAAGGCAACGCACGTTGCGGTTCGCACGCCAGGTGGAAAGACATCCCCTAAATCGTCTCCGGCCCGGTCAAGGGCACGCTTCAAGGCAAGATCGACTTCTTTTACAGTCTTATGATCATCTTCAGGGGTAAACGCGAGCAATCCGATCTCTCCTAGAATGGTGCCCGGGCCGGAGGAAACAACCTTGGCCTCCCTGCCATGCTCGTGAACGCTGACACGAACGTGGCCGAGACGGACGAAATACAGATGCGTGGCTATTTCGCCGTGCTCGAAGAGAGTCTGACCCGCTCTGAGACGGACGAAGACAAGACGATGTCGCAGATAATCGACGATGCGGGAATATTCCTCCTGCTCAATTCCCTTGAACAAATCCGTATGCTGTAAGGCCAGATCCAGGGAACGCTCGCGGTATTCGGTTTCAAATCTCTGACGTTGGCTGGGCAGCCGCATTAAT
>Ga0193729_1000543_pt1 | contig 19787 bp, 18 predicted proteins | sample U1c2metaG_FD_143036 | JGI IMG/M metagenome (GOLD analysis project Ga0193729, IMG submission 143036) | Soil microbial communities from a riparian zone of the East river system, Colorado, United States - U1c2 | ecosystem: Environmental > Terrestrial > Soil > Riparian zone | place: USA: East River...
CGCGATTGTTGCTCGCTCCAAGGATCACTTCCCGAGCTTTGCTTGCTCTTCCTTGTGGCACAATTCGTTCACTACCTTTGTCCCAACTGCAGCTTTATGAAGGGTGAGCAGTTGACCAGGGTTACTCCCTTGGCTTGCAAGATTTGCATGAGCGCTATCCCGTCGCTGTCGATAGAAGAAACCCCGCCGCAATCCATCTGAATCCGTTCACTCTTCGCCAGAATTGGCTCGCACCGCAGCTTCAATTCGCACACCCAAGGCCCCGCCAGTTTGCCGTCCAGCCGCAATTTGGCTCCGTCAACCGCCACGTCGGTCTCTGTAATTCGGAGCATCGGTTTGAACCCAGATCGCCGTTGACGGTTCCAATCTGAGCAATATCTGCGCCGGGCGGTCTGGGATTCATCGAAAACAAACACAGGGTGATAGCCGACGAGTGCGCGTGAATCATCGGTGGCATCTTGCTCAGCGTCAGCCTCACGGTGCTTACGGAAGATCGGCGCGAGAATCATAATGCCTTTTCGCCCTTCTTGACGTAGCGGCCAAGGGATTGCCATGTGCGATAACCGGCAACGCGAGTGGCATGTGGGCGGGCCTGCAGAATGAGCATTAAAGAGATAAACTCAGAGTCTTTAAATGTGAGATGAGTCTGCCGGGCCCCACTAGCCTGTCGCACCGCCCGGAGAAGTTGGGCTGATGCAAGGCTCGTCGAGCCCGGCACTAGCAGAGTCCTACTCCAGGCGCTGCACCGGCGGACAGCTAATAATGAAATGGCTGTCTCCGAACGGTGCTCCGTTTGGACCGGTGAGGAGTCCGTCCTGCACATACGTCAAGATTTGAAACTCCTCGCGAAGCTGCTGCCGGTAACCCTTACTGACGGCGTCCGCAGTCCATTCATAGAGTTGGCCATTCCACATCGGGCTGTAATCGGTCGCGACCGTGGGGATTCCGCCAAAGGTATTGTTCGGACGAAAGCCGTCGGTAAGCGCAGCGTCAAGTCCCTGCCGTTGCGGATTTGCGCAGTCCGTGGATCCATTCGTAGCAATAAAGATTCTCTCCACCGGACTGCTAAAACCATCGTCTTCCCCGGTTACCAGGTTTTGCATAAGAGGGGCGTACGTATTGCCTTCGATCGCAGCTACTAACTGCGTGCTCGAATCCGTGGATATATACCAAAGCGGGTGGCCGAAACTAAAACCGTTGATAAGCTGGAACGTAACCGTCATGCCGAAGGGGTCAATGGCCAGAACCTGATCGTGCACTTTGCTGTAATCGACGTTTCCGTTTGGGAAATTAATCTGGCTTGCGTCAACACCAAAGGCGACGATCGGAGCGTTGTAAAAGATTCCGCCTGCGTTGAGAACACGAACTAGTGGACCATAGTTGGCATCTCCGATGGATCCCGGTCTAAATACAGCAGGTGGGAATGGAGCAGATGAGGGACCCGAAACCAGTACCCTTTCTGGCGAGAAATCGACCTTGCCAGCGTCGAAAATCAGATCGCCATTGCTGTTGAAGTTGGCAGTGCGAGCACCAGGGCCGGCGTTGGTCAGCTTGGCTGAGGGGTTCAAGCCAAGCAGAGTCGCCACCGTCGGGTCACTTACGTCGGTCAGAATGTACCAAACAGGTGCGTTGCCTTTTTTCATATAGCCCTTATAGAGGGGCAGCGTGATCGTACCTTTCGCTGCATCGACGTGGCCCGATTGTAGAAGTTGATACGGACCCACCAGACTGGGATTGCTGGCAGACGGCGGCGGACCAAAATACGACAAAGGCACCGATGCGCCGGTTGACGGAGGTGCTGGAAACAGATTGCAGCCTGGACCAGGTCCGAGTGGACCTGGTGCTGGTCCATTTCCGAAGGTCGGGTCTCCTTGAGCCGCTGGCGCCGCGACCGATGCGACCTTTAGCATATCGGGCGTGGCATTGGTTTTCGGCATCACGGATGTCGGCTGGCCTGTAACCTGAACTGCCTGCCTGATATTCGCTTGTGCCATTAGCGGACTTGAAGCCGAGAGGAGGCCCAACATTGTGCAAGCGACTGCTGAATACGTTCCCACACTGTGAGTGCGACTTATCTTCATTTTTCTTTGCTCCTTTGAGGAAAAGGGTCAATTGCCCCCAATTGCGCCGAATACAAGGGCAAGCCGTGTGCCACAGCGAGCCAAGCCCGCTTCAAACACTAAGCCATTCAAATGACGGGAGTTCGTGGATAACGACGTTTCTTGTGGCCACTAGATTTCGTGGGGTAGCCTCTCCATCGAATGCACAACCGCGACATTTCGTGGTTGGGGCCACGGAGCGGTGTTCGGCCACCGAGATCGAGGGCACTAGCGCGAGTCCGCAGATTGAACGGACTCTAGAGAAGCCGTCGGCGGACGACTGCCTATGACTTATTGAGGGTTTCGTGCGAACGTCGCGCGTCCGCGATAGGCCGCAGGAATCCTCGCCGACCGAAACGTCGGTCAGACCGTCGTCGGAATGGGATGCGTAGGTGAGTGCGCCTAAAGACCGCGGCCACTTTCCGCTAAGAAGGGGGTTTGACTCGGTAAGCCGACTCGCCGTCCGCAGCCTCTCCGCACGGCCTATGGATGTCCAGTTTTTTCATGCGGCTGCGTAGCGTATTCGGATGAATGTCCAAATTCCTGGCCGCGCCTTTATCGCCTTCGATGACCCAGTTCGTAGCGGCCAGCGCGGATTCAATGTGCCGGCGTTCGGCGTCTCGCAACGAAGCGCTTGCCGCGGAAGAGGCACCAGAAGTGACCGGCCATAGAGCCTCAGTGGCTACGGGTGCCCGCGCATCGTCCACCCCGAGCGTGAATTCCCGATCCAAAACAAGAACATTGTTCGTGGACAGGATAACCGCACGTTCGAGGATGTTTTGCAATTCACGGACGTTGCCAGGCCACGAATATTCCATCAAGCGCCGCATGGTGTCCTGGCGCACCTGCGTCACGCTCTTGCCTAATTTCTGGCTGAATGTCTGGAGTAAAAACGCAACCAACAGCGGCACATCCTCCCGGCGCTCGCGTAATGGCGGGACGTGGATGGGGAAAACATTCAGGCGGTACAAGAGGTCGGAACGGAATTTCCCGGCGCGTACGTCCTCCTCAAGATTGCGGTTGGTGGCGGCAATGAGGCGCACGTCCACTTTTACGGTCTTGTTGCAGCCGATGGGTTCGAATTCGTGTTCCTGCAGTACCCGCAACAGTTTCACCTGCGTCTCGGGGGGCAAGTCACCGACTTCATCCAGAAGGATCGTGCCGCCGTCGGCGACCTTGAAACGCCCGTCGCGATTGGCGATCGCGCCGGTGAACGCGCCCTTGACGTGGCCGAACAATTCGCTTTCCACGAGGCCGGCGGAAATCGCGCCGCAGTTGACGCTCACGAAAGCGCGCGCGGAACGCCGCGATCGTTTGTGAATCGCGCGGGCGATGAGCTCCTTTCCGGTCCCAGTTTCACCGGTGATAAGAACGGCAGAATCTGTTGGGGCCACCTTAGACACGCGCGCAATTACCGCCTGGAGAGCAGGAGAAGTGCCTACGATCTCCTCGAACATGGACACCTTGTCCACTTCTTCGCGCAGGACCAGGTTCTCCTTGAAGAGTTGTTCCTTTAACTGTTGGATTTCCTGGAGCGCCAACTTTGCGGCGGTGACATCCATCACGGCACCCACGAGCTCACGTTTGCCGGATGACTCTGCCGTGGCGCCGCCCACTACATGGACATATTTGACAGAACCATCAGCCATCACCAGCCGATGATCAAAATCGAAGTCGGTCCCGTTGTGGAAGGCGTGCTCGAGCGTCTGCCGAACCATGGCGCGATCTTCCGGATGAGTTTGTTGGAGTATGCGCGCCAGAGAAGGCTCAGTATCCGCGCCGATTCCGGTAATTCGAAAGGTTTCGTCTGACCAGAAAAGTTCTCCGTCCGGAATACTCCAGCCAAAACTGCCGGTGCGGCTCAATTTCTGAGCTTCCGCCAGATAGGCCCTGCTTCGCCTCAGATCGTCTTCGGCAAGTTTGCGATCGTGAATGTCCGTGTTCGTTCCGTACCACTTGAGAATATTTCCCCGCTCGTCGCGAAGCGGCGACCCACGAAAGAGGAACCAGCGATATTCTCCATCGAAGCGTCGCAAGCGCGCTTCGGATTCGCCTGGCTCGCCAGAGACCAACCTTGCGCGCCAATGGTCCTCTAACTCTTTTCGGTCATCCGGATGAACTGCAGCCGTCCACCCCCAGCCCCTTTCCTCGCCCTTAGGGGGTTCAGGCAGCCCGTGATACGCCCGCAAGCGCTTATTCTCGATTTCAACCGAGCCGTCTGGCCCGGTGACCCATGCCAAGGTTGGAATCGTGTCGATGGTGGTGCGTAGACGCTCTTCCGATTGCCGGAGCGTCTCTTCCCGGTTGCGCAAAGTATCGTAGAGATCCCGCAGCTTCCACGTCGCTTCGTTGAAGACCCCGCTGAGGTGCGCGAGTTCATCCTCCCCGATCACTGGGACTTGATGTTGAAATTCACCTCGAGCCAGCGCTTTGGACCCCTCTACCAACCGTCTCAGTGGCTCCGTGATACTGCGTGTGATCGCTATACCCAGGCCAGCGGCAATCAGCAGCGTGAGGAATCCCGTGATTGGAACTGCGAGAAACATTCGACGTTCCGCACGCGCAATGTTTAACGCGGCCTGCGTGCGCTGTTCTCCGACCTCGCGGGCAACATTTTTGAGCAGCTCGGAGCTCAGCGATTCTAGCGGCTGAACTTGTCTCTCCAGACGGTAACGCACAGCCTCCCACTCTCCCGATGCGGCCAACGCCCTGATTGCATCCAGTTGTGACGGCAGCGTGCGCTCGATGGATTCAAGGGTCGGCAGAACCGTCGGGTCCACCTTAACCTCTGGAGGTAAACGATTGAAGGCTGCCTGGGTGCGCTGTACCTCGTCTAGAAGGCCTGTCCGGAGGGTCTCCGAATCCTTCTGCAGCCGGGCAGAGTCTTCGGACCGTGCCGAAACACTAAGCCTTTCGTAAACTGACAGGAGACCGGTGTGTACGCGCAGCACTTCGATTAGCTCTTCGTCTACGCCGTTCAGACGTTCCACTTGAGCACGGATCAAGTGCAACTGCCAGAGGAGGACGCCATCGCCAACCAACATCAGGACGATGACGAGGATAAAGCAGAGAGTCAGGCGGCGATGGATGTTGAGGCGGTAGAGGAGTGGACTGTTCGCTGTCGCATGCCTCAGCCATCCAGTCGGACTGTTGGTACGAGTCATGCATTACCTCTAGCTGAAGCGCACACGGCACGGACTCCCTTCATCGAAGGGATTGCCGGTTGCGCGCTAGCGAACTTGTTCCGCGCTCTTAATCCTTGGGGCCACGAATCCGGCTTGGCGGTCCCGTCTTGAAACTAGTGATCCCAACGAGTTCTTTTTCCAACCCCGCCGCAGCTTGCGGCGCGCTGGTTTTGCCCATCAAAACCGAATGCACTGCCCCGATATAAGCGTGACTCACGTCTTCATATTTCTGTCCGGAAACTGTAGTGGGTCGACTCACCACGCCGCTCCCCAGTTGGTGCTGCCCAATGTCAGCAGAACCAGAGTGAGTCTTTAAAATGGTGGGCCACTCCAACTGCTCAAGCGGTGATTCGGAATGCGAGCGAACCGCCTCGAACTGCATCTCTCTACGGACAAGAAATCGGACCAATTCCAACGCCTCAGCGGGATGAGCTGCCGATCGGGAAACTCCGAGACCAAATCCACCCAAGGCAGAGACCTGCGCAGCCTTACCATCGGGGACACTGCTGATACCAATCTTGTCTCGAACCGCCGGCCCGCAGATGCGCCTGCTCGTCGATGCAGGCCCGCACTTATCCTCGACGCTCAGAAAGTAAGACCGAGCCCACCCCCGATAAAAAGCTGCCTTTCCTAAGTAAAAGGCGTTGATGGCGTCCCATTCCTCATAGGAGATCGCGCTGGGAGATGATATCCGGCCGATCCAGTGAGCAGCGCGTTGCCAGCTGCGGATGGCGTCAGGATTGTTCACGCTGATCGTGCTGTCACCTTCGATGATACGCCCGCCCCCCTCCCCGACCTGCCATTCCAGCGCATTGCAGGTCAAACCTTCGCCCGCCGCACCCGGCCATACAAAACCCCAAAAATCTTTTTGTCCTTTGGCGCGTTCTCTCTGCTGGATCCTGGCGGCCATTTTCTCGAGTTGGTCCCACGTCCTGGGTGGCGTCCCATACCCATACTCTCGAAGAAGATCCTTTCGATAAAACAAGACTCCTATATCGGCAATGTATGGCACGGCGACTAGCTTCCCCTTGACCGTATAGCTCGCGACCACATCAGGGTCTACCGAAGAGAGTTCTTTCACAAAATATGGTTTGAGGTCGATCAAATCCTCACTCAGGGTTCCGGGCCAGATCACATCGACGCCAGACACATCCGGACTGGAGGCGCCTTTTCGGAGCAGTTCCCGCACGAGGCCTAGCTGGTCAAGGGCGCTCTCCGGAGCCGGCAGATGCTTCACCCTAATTCCTGTTTGCCGCGTGAACTCTTGCAGACTTTCGTCCGGGAGCACGTTGCGTTCCGTCAGGTCGTGCGACCACTCTGGATCTAGAAACGTGATCGTTACCGGTTCATCCGAAGATGGACGCGGACGATTCAAACCAAAAGCAAACAACAAAATGCCCACTATTCCGGCGATCTTTGTCCAACCCGGACGCCCAGGGAGAGCAACACCGATCTTGCGGTTCGATGCTTTCAAGATTCTCCAGCTCCGATTAAATCGATCGCCACGCAAAGCAGGCACGCTAAGTTTGGCGGTCGCCCGACAACCGGTCACACGGCTTTCGTCAAAAGCCGTGACGCACAATCGTTGACGCGTATCTCGAAAGGCCCGTCACGAACGTTCCCTCACTGGCGACACGCTGCCTAAGAGCACCAGGTGGTCATGCTTTTTCCGTTTCGAGTTCGTTGAAGCAGCAACGTTCCACCATCGGCGCTCGGGTTCCCTGGGGATAGGAGTGATTTGACGTGCGTCAGGATACAATCGATGCACAAGAAAACAGTTGTAACTGGGGAACGCCCGAAAGGCACATTATCGTAGGCATGGATCGTAGTCCGCCCTCCCAGGCAGAGTCGGGAGCTAATGAAGGACTCAAGGAGAATCTGCGACGTTCACCAAATCAACGCGAATGCTGAATTTCGACGGCCTTGCAACAAGGGAGATGTGAACCACCTGTGGTTAACATGCGATTTGAACCGTGTTAGCTGCGGCCTGTTCGCAGCCTCGCCATGACACGGTCTATGATTGGCTCGGAGACGCTTTCCGGCAACTCGAATGAATTACTTTCTGTCACGATTTTTACAGTCTTGCGGCTAGAATCGTACAATACGTGGCAAGCGCGGCACTGGGACAGGTGCAACTCAAGCTCTTTACAGACCTCTGGCGACACGTGATTTTCAAGGTAGTCTCCAAATTCAGCGAAGAATTCCTCGCACGTGATCATTGAGCTATCTTAACTCTATTCGCGAAGTGCGGCGAGAGCCACTCTCGCAGCATTAGTCGGCCCCTTAACAGCCGCGTCTTTACTGCAGGGACGCTTAGTCCCAACTGCCGCGCAACCTCATCCGTCGAAAGCTGTTGGATATCTCGGAGCATCACCACGACGCGGTAGTTTGCGGGAAGCGCCAATATCCCCCTTTCAACGAGCTGCCTTATTTCCGATTTAGAATAGAGCTCCTCCGGGTTGTCCTGCCACGCCCTGACCTGACGAGGGCGAAAGTCCCGCTCTTCGTTGCACACAGCTTCATCTAAGCTCTCAAAATGTTTTCCGCGTCGTAATCGTTGAAACGCCGTATTCCTGGCGATACTCACCAGCCAAGTCGAAAACTTCGAGCGACCTTGGAATCCGTCGATGTGCTTGAACACACTCAAGAGAGTATCCTGCATGGCATCCTGCGCATCGGCTGGGTTACCAAGGATTGCTGTCAGAGTGCGATAAATCAACTGGCCGTGGTGACGAGCCAACTCTTCGAAAGCCTCCAGCTTCCCACTCTGCGCCTGGGCAACCAATCCAGCTTCGGTGGCCGCGAGCACGTCCGAAGGCGCTTGTTGCGGGTAGCCCGCGGCGGAAGCGCGGAGCAACCTCGCGGGCAAAAGATGCGCTAGAACGGCGCTGCCGGCCAGGGTAGCCGAACCTCGCAACATTTCGCGGCGTGACGTTTGCTTCTGCAAAAAATTGAATTTCATGTTCTTTAGTCCTTTCGTTCGAATTCTTCTTCTCTGTCCACCCACTCGCGGACGTACGCTGGACAGTTCTCCAGCTTCATCCCGTCCCTCTCGCAACTCCTTAGGAACTTCACTGCGTCGCGATCTGCCAGCCTCACGTCTCGCGAGTCCAAAACGATGGTTCTATAGTCCGATCCGAGCCCCCTTGCTGAACGGCCTCTTTTAAGGTGAATCTGGACCTCGCTGGGGCGTATTCTCGAGGAAGAGGGTTTGGGAAGTCCTTCAGGTAACTCTAAGTAAGTATAAAAAAAACTCAGAGTTGTTCGCGTGTAACGAACTGGCGGCTTCCTAGTACTACCTAAGCGATCAGAACCAAGGCGTTCAGAATGGCTATCCCAAATGGGCGATCCCGGTAAGGAAAAAGAGTCGAGCCTGGCCGACCGTTACTTGTACCGTTTCGGCCAATTTGCGCTGGATTCCCGTAGGCGTACGCTGTCTCGCGCCGATTCACCTATCTCTCTCACCCCTAAGGTCTTCGATGTCCTGCTCTTCCTGGCGCAAAACCCCAACCGCTTGGTCACCAAGGAGGAATTGCTGCAAGCCGTGTGGGCCGACACCTTCGTGGAAGAGGGGAACCTGACGCAATACATCTATTATTTACGCAAGGCGCTGGGTGACAACTCGGAAGACACCCGCTTGATCGTCACCATCGCTCGAAAAGGATACCAGTTCACGGCGGACGTCACGGTTGCCGAAGCGGCAGACACCGCAAAACAAGCTGCAGTTCAAATCTCGACCGCCGAAAGTTCGCTAGCTGACACGCAACCCGCCGTCCAGAGTCATGCAGATGAGGCAGTTCCAAAAGCGCCAAGGCACTGGCGGAAAGCTGCGTTCGTGGGTGCGTCTGCCGTCCTTTTGGTGGTCGTCTGTTTTGCATCCTGGCGGCACTTTGGGGGCATGACCCCGCCAAGGTCGCAAAAAATCATGCTCGCCGTACTGCCGTTTGAGAATCTCACGGGCGATCCCAATAAGGAATATCTTGCGGACGGCCTGACCGAGGAGACGATTTCACAGTTAGGCCGGCTTAACCCGGAGCAGTTGGGTGTGATCGCGCGAACCTCCGTCATGGGATACAAGCACAAGGACGAACGCCTGGACCAGATTGGACGCGATCTTTCTGTGCAGTACGTGCTGGAAAACAGCCTCCGCGAAAGCGGGGATCACCTACGCCTCACCGCCCAGCTCATTCAGGTGAAGGACCAAACTCACGTATGGTCGCAGGATTACGACTATCCGGTGAAAGACTTTCTTACTGTCGAAGACGATGTGGCCAAGGCTGTTGCCAACGAAATCCGGGTGCGTTTGACTTCGAAACAGCAAGCAGAGTTGGCTCAGTCGCACCCGGTTAATCCGGAAGCCTTTGATGCCTACTTGCAGGGATATTCCTTCTTTCAACGGAGCACCGACAAAGATGCGGACATGGCAGCAAAGTATTACGAACGGGCGACTCAGCTTGATCCCTCTTATGCTTTGGCTTGGGTCGGGTTGTCTCGGACACGCAACCGGCAGGCCAACATCGGTCAGATTCCCGCTGAAGAAGGTCACCGGCTTGCGCGTGACGCAGTTGAGCGAGCCTTATCGCTGAATCCGAACCTGGCAGAGGCGCACGCCCAAATGGGACGGATTAAGCGGCAGGTCGACTTCGATTGGGCTGGAGCGGATGCTTCCATCCAGCGGGCGGTTGAACTCGAACCGGGAAATCCCGAGAATGTAAGATTGGCGTCTTTCTCGGCAGCCATGCTCGGCCGCTTTGACGAAGGTCTTCAATTGGCCCGCCGAGCCGTTGACTTGGATCCGCTCAATTCACATAGTTGGGAGCAGCTTGGAGAGACCGAGTTTTTCATGGGGCAGCTAGACGAAGCCGCAGCGGATAGCAAGAAGGCGCTCGAACTGAACCCCGATGTTGTGGCCGCCCATATTGAGTTAAGCAAAATCTATGTGATGCAGGGGCGGCCTCAGGATGCGTTGCGGGAAATCGAGCGCGTAGGCTATGACCCAATGCGTACGTTTCTATATGCGATCACGTACCAGGCGCTTGGTCGGAAAAAGGAGTCGGACGCAGTATTGGGTGAGTACATTGCGAAGTACCATGCAAGTGACGCGTACCAGTTCGCCGAGGTTTATGCTTTCCGGAACCAGTCCGACGAAGCGTTCGAGTGGCTGGACCGAGCTTATGCCCAACGTGACAGCGGTCTGATCGCGACGAAAGTGGATCCCTTATTCAAGAGCTTGCACAACGACCCGCGATATGTCGCATTCTTGAAGAAGCTCAACCTGCCGATCTGAAATATGTTGCCTTATGTAAGAGTAATTTGCGGGAGACGGGAGCCCTCAAATTTCCGACAACAAAGTCCTGAAGGGATTCTTGTCGATTCTCAGCGACCGAATCTTCGATTCCAGCGTAGACCGCGGAAAATACTCCAAAGCCAATTCAACTTTGTGAAGCGCCACGATCAGTGTCCGCTTGCCTTCCGAGCCAATCCGTACCAGTAAAGAAATAATCTCGCCGGCTAACGCACGGTCGAGCGACGCTATCGGCACATCCGCCAGGATTACTTCCGGCTTCTGCATTAGCACCCGCGCGATGGCCAAGCGTTGTTGCTGCCCGCCGGAAAGTTCGTCAGCTCGCGAGAATCGCTTGTCCGCCAAGCCGACGAGTTCGAGCGCGTGCATCGCCTCCTGCACATCGGTTGCCCCAGGACGGAAAATGCCGAGCACAGTTTGTGCCATCGACCATCCTCGGGACCGTTGTCTTCTTTTATGGCGGACTCGTCTTCATCCGCGGTGCATGGGGCGAACTTGCCGATCGAAAGCCCGGCATGATGACTCTCATTAGCATGGGGATCATCGTCGCATTTAGACATTTAGAACTTCCCTGGCTGGGACATTCGGCCTATTCAAGCTTGAGGTTTGGTGGGAACTCGCATCAAGTTTTGGCACAGTCAAATGAGTTGTCGGACTCTATTGAAAGCTTCATTAGGGTGATGCAAGGCGGCGGTTTGCTAAATCTACCTGCCCTGTTCGTACTCACCACGTTTCATGTCTTTTAAACAACTTAGCACGCTGTCAGTTGCACTGAATCATCCCAATTCCAAGCTAGAGTCACCAAAGAGTGCACCAAAAAAGCCTTCTGCACCTGCAAGATATCCGCAATTTGCGAGGCAGGAACTCCGCCATGCCTCGGTTAACAACCAAGAAGCTGATTTAGAGCGTGTAACAAAACTCCCTCAAGAGTCACATGCTACCCTCAAGCCCGGTGCGCCGCGGGTCAACTTCCGGCTTGCGGCGGAACTTGGCCAGACGAGTTAATGCAAGCGCGTTTTCGAGGACCTATGCTGGTGCACCAGCTCAGGCCGCCCTCAATCAGCGCATTGGCCCTCTTATTGAATTGTGGATAAATAACGAGCCGGGAGGAGTTGTGTGCAGTACGTTCGTTTGTTAGTTTGACGTGCATGCCGCAGAATGTTGCTGTACTTCAGGGATTGTTTCCTCACTTATAGAGGACTCAAGCAGGCCTTTGCGATGTTAATGGGTGACACGCAGGCCTCTCGAGACCGTCGGATACTGGTCCTACGGTAAGAACTTGTACCCAGAGCTATGGACCGTATGAAAATGCTTGGGACGGGCAGGCTCTGTTTCTAGTTTTTTGCGCAACCTCAAAATGTGGTTATCGACAGTCCTTGTACAAGGATAGTTCTCGTATCCCCACACTTCATTGAGCAGTTCGCCCCGCGAGATCACTCTTCGCGGGTTTTTGATCAGATACGCGAGAGTTTTGAATTCCTTAAATGTAAGAATAATGGGCCGACCATTGCGATGAATTTCCATCGTTGAAAAACATCCTGTCACTCCCCCAAACTCAAATGTGTCTATGGCGTTGGGATTTCTCAACCAGGCCTTCGCTGCATCCAGCGGTAAGCAGACATCGCTGGTATCGATGAGGCCAGTGACGGACTTATTGGGTCCCGGCTTTTTCTGGGCCGTCTTCTCATGAACAACCGATTTCGGAACCAGCACGATCACCGGCAAGAAACGCGATAGCTTACGAAACTCTTCCGGGATGCCAGAAACTGGCACGGACGCCAAGTCTTCATTGAGGAAGTGCATCGGATTTGAATCGAATTCGGTCTTGGCTGGTGCAAAAGGGGAAATTGCCGCCTTGATTGTTGCTGTCATTGAGATACCTCTTTACTCAGCTTGCCTGGTAATGGCTTTGCATGAAGAAACCACCAAAAAGCTGCACGTTTTCGTGCATCTACGGCGATCAGATTGTTTCCCGTCGCGAAAGTTTCACATGAATGCATAAAAGCATGAAACCTTGGGATGCAACACGTAGCTCCGCTATACAACGGTGCGCAGGTAAATTCTTTCACCCTCCCGCTCATGCGTTCCGATGTATGACACACGAATCGCAGCGGTTCCGAAGATATTTCAATAATCCAGGAAATCTCGGAAACCTTTAGCGCATTTGTGACTCTCATTCAGTGAACGGAACACAAGAACACAAGGTCGCAGTGACGGGCGAACGCTCAAAACGGGAGGCGATATCGCGATCCACGAGGCGCAAAAATGTCGGACGTGTTTCGCATTCCGCTCTAATCGACAGGGCTCTAATCGACAGGAGATTTTTGCATGACCAAAACAACCAAGGCTTTGCTAACCAGTGCGGCGTTCGCGGGATTGATCGCTGGAACTGGCGCAGCTGTAAAGGCTTCAACCTTGCTTCCTTTGCTGAATAACTCTTTCAGCGCGCAGGATCAGGATCAAGGAGATAAGAAGGATGATCAGAAGGTTAAGGAAAAGCATGCCTGCAAGGGACAGAACTCCTGCAAAGGCAAGGGCGGCTGCAAGGCCAGCGACAACGGCTGCAAAGGAAAGAACAGCTGCAAGGGCAAGGGCGGTTGCGCCACCGATGGCTCCAAACCGCCTCAGGAGTAACTCGAAGGGCAGCTTAATTCAATGTGGGGGGTTGGGAAATGCTTTCCTGGCCCTCTTTTCCTCACGACGGGGGCAAAAGGCAATATGCCAGGAAATCGTTTTAACGGATTGACGGACTACGGAATCGGAATTGGCCTGCGGGCTCCGCACTACGAGCATATTTTGTCCCACAAGCCGGTTGTCGACTGGTTCGAGATTATTTCTGAGAATTTCATGATCGACGGCGGACGCCCGTTACACGTTCTGGATCAGATTCTCGAGCAATACAAAGTCGTGCAGCACGGCGTCTCGATGTATTTTGGCTCGGCGGAAAAACCCAATCGTGAACACCTCCGCCGTTTGAAGGAGTTGGTGAAACGCACCAACACTCCGTGGCTATCCGATCACCTTTGCTGGGGCAGCGTGGACGGACGCTATACACACGACCTTCTTCCTATGCCTTACACCTTTGAAGCCGCACGCTTGACCGCGCAAAAAGTTCGCGAAGTGCGCGACTTTCTGGAAGTTCCTATCGCCGTCGAGAACGTCAGCAGTTACGCCGAATATCATGTGTCGGAGATGACCGAATGGGAATTCCTGAATGAGGTCGTCGAGCAGGCTGACTGCGGGATTCTACTGGACGTCAACAATATTTACGTTTCGTCGCAAAATCACAGCTTTAACCCGTTTACTTATGTCAACAGCGTACCCGCGGAGCGCGTCGCGCAGATCCACATCGCCGGCCACTCGAAATTCAAAAAATACATTCTCGATACTCATGACCATCCGGTGCTCGATCCCGTGTGGAAGCTGTATGAACGCGCCATTCAACGCGCCGGTCACACTGCGACATTGCTTGAATGGGACGACAGTATCCCTTCCTTCGAGGAAGTTCACCGCGAAGCACTGAAGGCCAATCGCTTTCTCGCGGACACCACCCTGGCGGTGGCGGTATGACCCTTGTTACCCTTCAACGTGCCATTGCTCGCGCGGTCATGCAGCCGCTGACTTCTTCAGAGCGCATGCGCCGTTCTGCTCCTGATGGCGGGGCCATGAGCGCTTACGCATCCCGCTTTATCAAACCGAATGTCCGTCTGACATCATTCGAGCGCCTCGAAATCTACAACCGGCAATATTGGTTTCGTCTGCTGTCCAGCTTGGTGGAAGATTTTCCGGGCTTGCGCGCCGTGGTTGGCAGTAAGCGATTCGACGCCATGTCCACGGCTTATCTAACCGAATGTCCATCGCGCTCATTTACCTTGAGAAATCTTGGCGCTGGTCTTGAAGAATGGTTGCGCAAACATCCGCATTGGCTGCGCGGCAACCGGCTTCTTGCGCTAGATATGTTGCGGTTGGAGTGGGCCGACGTCGAGGCCTTCGATGGGCAATCCAAGCCCGCCCTTCGCGCCGAGGATCTCGAAGGGATGGCCAGGCCCGATCTGACACTGGGAATTCAGCCCTATGTGAGACTACTCCAGCTCCATTACCCGGTGGATGATTTGCTTCTTGCCGTGAAGGGCGGCAATGACGAAGGCATCAGTTTTGCCAGCAACGCTGTTCAGGACCGTCGGAAACACACTGAGGTACAGGCCGCCGCCAAGCAAAAGTCCGCACCAGTATTCCTCGCCGTACATCGCTTGGATTTCTCTGTCTATTTCCGCCGCATCAGCCAGGAAGAGTATGTCCTGTTGGGTTCCCTGCGGAATGGAAAGTCGGTTCAGCGGGCCATCGAGTTGGCTTTTCACAAGAGCGCGGTGCCACCGGCCGATCGCGCGTCATCCGTTCAACATTCGTTTCAAACCTGGGCAACGTTGGGCTGGTTCTGTCAGCAAGATGAAAACCTTCGGGCCATAAAGAAACAAAGAAATTGAGAAAAAGGATCGGACAAAAGGCATCAACAAGATGATTACGAGAACTTGAGCGTTGGCATAAACGCTTTTTCGGCTAGGTTTCTTATCTGCGGTCACCACTCCTGCGACATTGGATTCCCTAAAATAGACAATTCACTGAATGGAACCCTTAACTTTTCTAACCGAGAAGCATGGGCAGAAGGACGCCTAAGCTAAGAGCAAAAAAACACAGCGCGGGCGCGGGAGTTCCCACCGGGCGCAGGCGGCGGCGCTCTCGGACCGCAGTTCGAGGATCCAAAAGCAAATAACGTGTGTAGTGCTGATCGAACAAGGAAAAAACTAAAGCCGTTACTACGCCATAGATCAAATGTCCAAATAGAGATGGCAGGAGAGCCGACACGGCGTCCGTGCTCCAATCACACACCCCAGTCAGCAGCAAAGGCAGCAGCGTCAGCGGCCCGAGATACCACCAGATCAAACCGAACAACCATCCCCATCCAAGACTCGATCCCGAACTGGATGTTTCGTTTCGGAATAGCAGACCGTAGCTCATCCCGATCATGGCGGTCACTGCCAAGTGAATAAGGATTGGGCGAAATCCTACTAAACTCGCGCTCACCCCCGCGATTTTAGGTAACACGCCGGTGGCCATCATTATCGGCAACGACGCGAGGCCGCCAATAAAACCGGCCGTGACGCCCCATCCTAGCGAACGAAGTATATGCAGGCCGGGTCCTTCGATCTGACGGTTGAGCGGGTCAGACTGAATGAACAGACGAACCCAAATCTTGTCGATGGTCCCATACGCGACTCCTAAAATCAGGCCGTACAATATGTGTCCCACTAGGGACCCAAACACCGCGCTGCCTTGCTCTGCCGACCAATCAATCGGCATTCCTGCGGCGAGCGGCGATAACGTCAGCGGTCCTAGAAACCACCAAAAAATTCCAAAACCGAGCCCCCATCCCATGCAAGACCCGTAGCCACGAACATCTCGCTGAAAAAGCAATCCGAAGAACACACCGATGAAAAACGCCACTAGAAAATGCAGAGTGATGGTCTTGGGGCGAGAACTGAGTTCACCAAATCCCACCAAGAGAGGAAAGTAATCGCCGGAAGACACCCACCTGCCAAAAATTAAGCCACCCAGCGTGCCCGAAACGCCTCCAGCCACGATGGCGCGGGCCCACGCGAATTTCCGGTCGGCACTGGAAGCGCGCAAGGCCCCGCGAATGCCGAGTCCCACGCCGACTGGCATTCCGATGCAAAGTAAAAATCCGACGAGCTCCGGGAAGTGAGCCCGCGCGTCCTGAAGCATCGTGGCGGAATGTCCGCTGAGAGATGCAACGTAAAAAATCCTACCGGCGGAGATTATCCACAACAAAAACGAAGAGGCCAGCCCCCAAATCAATCCCGCACCCGGACTTGAGGCGCGTTGTGCAAAGAATAATCCGAAGACCAAGCCAAAAATTGCGCCAAGCAATCCTCCGGAGAAACTCGAAGTGTGCGTTAGAGCACTCTGTAGCAAACCGCCCACCGCGCCCAAAAGGCAGCTCAGCAGCGGTTCAATCCTGGACGACGAGCGGGAAAGAGTCGTTGCTATCGGCTGATCTGCAATGGATTTCGTTTCAAGCATAGGTCGCGTCTATTTCAGGTCAACAGTCTGAACAATGTCACGCGGAAAAAATAATTCGATGTTCCAGTCTATAAGCACGCGAATTTTTCGCTCCAAGCCAGGCAACTTCAAAAGATATATAGTCCGCCACAGAATCCAGGCAAACAGACCAGAAAACCGCCAGACTGTTTTTCCGGCAAACGGCACGCGCAACTCCGCACAAGCGGTCTGATGACCCACGACGCACAGGGCTCCCAGCGAATCGAAATGAAACGCGTGCGCCGGCTGGCCGTTTATCCCAGCAATGATGTTGCTCGCAAGAACTTCAGCCTCGCGCAGAGCGAACTGCGCAGTGGGAGGGCACATCTGGCCGGTCTTTGCATCTTCTACGGCGGCGCAATCGCCGATTGCCCACAAACCACCGTGGCCGGGCACTGAGAGATTGTCGTTCACTATGACCGCACCGCGCTTATCCTTTTTTATGGCCATGGACTGTAACAATGGATTAGGCGCTGTGCCAGCGGTCCAAACCAGTGTTTTGGTGCGAATCTCGCCACCGCCAATGGACACGACATCATCTCCCGCATCGGTGATGCGAGTGTTCAGCCGAAAGGTCACCCCGCGCAATTCCATCTTTTCTTGCGCATACCGCGCCAGGGACTCGCTTAACTCCGGCAGGATGCGGTCGCGCGAATGAACCAGCACGACGTTCAACTCCTGGGGATGAAGCGTGGGATAGTCCACTAAAATGCCGCGTGCGAAATCGTTCAGCGCGCCGGCCAGCTCCACGCCGGCAAATCCGCCGCCCGCGATAACAAAAGTAAGAAGCCAAGAACGCAGATGAGCGTCCGGCTCGCGATCTGCGCGTTCGAACATTTCGATAACGTGATTCCGGATGCGTATAGCATCGAGAAGACTCTTAAAATTGAATGCACGCTTCTCAATATTGGCCATGCCAAAATAATTTGAGACCGATCCCAGCGCGAACACGAGCTGGTCATAAGGAACACTGCGTAGGCCAGCCGCTCCGTCCGCAGTTGAATCGCTACTGTCCAGAGTCACCAAATGCTTTTCGAGGTCCACCTCACGCACCATACCTCGAATGAATTCAGTGCGGTGCAGCGCACTCCGCAATGGAGTGCTGATGTGACTGGGCTCCAGGCTGCTTCCCGCTACTTCCGCGAGCATGGGAGTAAAAAGAAGGGCGTTCGTCGCGTTGATGAGGGTGATAGTGGTCGAAAAGTCCGTTCGCAACCTCTTCTCAAGACACTCCGCCGTGTGCATTCCCGCGAATCCGCCACCTAAAATAACGATGCGATTTTTCACCGAAACCGACGACACCGGAGACTCGGGTTCGGGACCGAAGAACAGCGCGGCAAGATCTTGCAATCCCTGGATGGCAATCCCCAGCGTCGCACCGTACACCACCCATGCCACTAAAGCGGGGAAATGCTGTCGCATTTCTTCCGCGCTCCACTCGGGCCTCTGGCCCCCCATGATCGGCACCGCGATTACACTGATGAGACCCCACAGCGGAATACCAAGCGAAGCTCCCGCCATGAGGTTGTCCACGTATGCCCAGCGCGTCGGCCTTATTCCGGCGGAATACACAGCCCCAACGAGAACACCCAGTAATAAATTGACGGTTGAATAATGAAGCGTAGCGATTAAAACGATGCTGGCGATGGCGCCGCCGAAAATACCAATCAAGCATCGGCGAGACATACGATTCATAGAAACCTGCTGTCCAAAAACGTTCAAATCGTTCTATCTATCCAGCGGAACGCCGTAACGCACGAATGCCCACAACGAGCGGTCCGCCTCGCGTGCCTATGTGATTCACAACAGGCCAGGAAGTTCCAGTTGACAGACTGCAAAACCGCCAATGCCTGTCTATTATTCCGAAGGAGCCGGCATTGGTCTATTAACGTTAGAATGTGCGAGGCCCATAACGGCGAGATTAGTGAACCAATGGAGACAGTGCAATGGACGATCTGTATGCCATCAATGCCGCCAAGACGGAATTTCGAGAGTGTTTCAACCTGGGCGATATCTCCAAAATCCTGGCCATTGCCGACCCGGATTTGGTTGGTTTTACCGACGGCGCGCCGAGCGAATTCGGCCAGAGTGGCCTGAACGGATTAAGAATCCGACTGGAGAACTTATTCGAGCACTTCACTGTAAAGCTCGTGGTTATCGTGGTTGAAATCCGTCTGAAGGGAGACGTTGCCCACGATTACGGGTGGCATGACTTTACCCTCACGCCCAAACAGGGCGGCGAGGTAATACACCGCCGGGATCGTTATGTGGACATCTGGCGAAAAAACAAAGAAGGTAAGTGGAAGCTATGGATGTATATCGATAATCAAGATGTCGGGGATGCCTTGCCGGAAAACAAACTTACTCGCGCGGCACATTAGGGGGCAGTTCTCGAATCTTGTCGTACAAGCGCTTATTAAACCCTTGCGGCATCTGAAACAACGTTCCGTCGCCAACCAACCCCACGACGTTTCGCGTCCCATCCAATACCGCGGTGCAGTGTGCGCAAGCCCCGAAGTGCTTCTCCATTCTCTCGCGGAGATCGACAGAGATATCCTCGTCAAGATAATTGGAGATCTCGCGCCACACTTCAACGCAGCTAATTTCAATTGTCGGCATTACGTCCTTCTCTCATCACCACGGTCTAACCTTCCGATAGGGTTGCCCTTTAATCCAGCAACCGTCGATTCCAGGGGCTAGACTGTCCCTCAGCAGCAATCTTGCACGATGTAGTCGAGTCTTCACACTCCCTTCTGAAATTCCCAGGATGGTGGTGGTTTCCTTGATGCTCAAGCGCTGAACATCCCTCAATATCAGAACCTCGCGATAATTGACGCTGAGTGAACTGATGGCGTCCTGCACTGCTTGCCGTATTTCATTTTCTTCCAGCAATTCCGAAGGAATAGGTCGCCAATCGGCATAATCTTTGGGCCAAAATTCTCCATCTTCGGTCTGCTGCGAGTCATCTATGGATTCGTAAAGATTCGCGTGGTCTTTCCGCAATTTCATCTTTGCTTCGTTATAGGTGATTTGTACCAACCAGGTACTGAACTTTGACTCGCCGCGAAAGCTCGAGAGCTT
>Ga0193729_1000544_pt1 | contig 19786 bp, 14 predicted proteins | sample U1c2metaG_FD_143036 | JGI IMG/M metagenome (GOLD analysis project Ga0193729, IMG submission 143036) | Soil microbial communities from a riparian zone of the East river system, Colorado, United States - U1c2 | ecosystem: Environmental > Terrestrial > Soil > Riparian zone | place: USA: East River...
TCTCTACGCGGCGTTTCGGTGAACAGTCCTGCATCCCGGAACGCCGCGTAGAGATTGACGTCGTGCTCGACCGCGGCAAATCCATGGTCCGACACGACGCAAATCGTCGCCCGGCCCGGCGCCGCCTTTTCAGCGGCCGCCCGCAACGAGCCGACAACGGCGTCGAGGCGCTCGAGCGTTTCGTTGGATTTCGGACTGAAGGGACCGGACAAATGCTCCTCCGTGTCGAGTCCCGTCAAGTACACCGTGAAGAAGCTGGGATGTTTTTTTTGCAGCAGGCGAATCGCAAACCGTGCGCGGATCTCATCCTCGGCCACGGTTTCCTGCATGCCCCCCGGGTAGCGGCCAAGTCCGGCGGACAGTTCCTGCTCCAATCCTTGCGTGCTCAAGGCGCGCTGCAGTTTCAAATCATCGTCCGTGCCCGTGCGCCATATCTGCGGCAGATTGTAGGTGATGTTTGCCCCGACGCTGACCGGCCAATAGATATTGGCGGTTTGAAGATGCGCCGCCGCGGCCGCATCCCACAGCGTCGGCACCTTGATGTCTTCGGCGTACCAATACCAACCCCGTTGATTGCGCAGCAGCGGGTCGAAGGTCGTGTTGTCATAGATGCCGTGCTTGGCCGGCGAGGCGCCGGTCAGGAGCGTGGTATGGCTCGGATAAGTCAGCGTCGGCAGAACGCCGCGAACAGCGCCGGCATAGGCGCCGTCCGCCATGAACGCGCGAAGATTGGGGACTTTGAGGCCATGGCTTTGCGCATCGATAACCGCTTCGGGCTTCATGCCATCCACGGAAATGAGCACGACCATCGGCCCGTTTGACGCGTCGCCCGCGGCCACTGCCCCGGAGCCGACCAACCCTAAAACCAGAAGCGCAAGGTAGTATTTCATAGGCGTACCATCAATTGAGACCCCGGAACAATCGCAGAAACTCCTCGGCCGCCTTGTGCACGTTGCGCTGCCAGTCATTGGCCGCGGACGCGTCTGCGCCGTCGGTGACGTATTTTACGCAGGCGAACCTGGCATTTTCATGCCAGCACGCTTTTGCCAAGGCGTACGCCTCCATATCGAGCACCGCGCAATCCACGTCGACATCCGCCGTGGCGAACGAATCACCGCTGCCGCAAATGGCGGCGGGTAACTGAAACACCGGATCGAAGCTCAAGCGGGTGGGCGCCTCATCATAGGGTGTGACGCCCAGCGCGAAGCCCAAGCCCCTGACATCCATGTCGCGCTGGACAAATTCATGACAGGCCACGAGAGTCCCGGACGCATGGCAGCGGCTGCCCGCAGAGCCAAAATTCACCACCAGGGGCATGTCCTGGCCGTGATGCCCATAGCGCGATAATTCCCGGGTGAGAGCGATGGCGGCGTTGACCTTGCCCACGCCGCAGTAAAGCACCGGCACCCCCGCCGCCTCGAATACACCGGAAGACTCAACGCGCAGTGCCATCACCACAATGGTGCGCGGCAGTTCATCCACGGTCGCGGCCGGGACTGCTCAGACCGGCTCCTAATATTGGATGGATGCGCGTAGCCGCAGATTCCGCCAGGAATAATCCTGGATGATCTTGAGGTCGATGAGCGCAGCCAGCGCCTTGAGTTGATATCCCGCGCGTTCGCACAGATCAGCGGCCGCCGTCATGGTTCCGCCGGTCGCCAGTACATCATCGACGAGCACCACGCGGCCGTTGCCTCTTTGCATTTCCAGGACGCCCGACCCGTACTCCAGATCGTAGGCCACGTCGACCACCGGCGGGGGCAGCTTGCCTTGTTTGCGCACCAACACAAATCCCTTGCGCCGATGAACCGCCAGTGCGGCACCCAAGATGAAGCCGCGCGACTCTATTCCAGCCAGCGCATCGACTTCATCCCATTCTTCATCGGTAAGCAGCGCATCCAACGCGCGGATGGTGACATCGAAGTGATCGCGCAGCAGCGGCGCAATATCGCGGAACAATATCCCGGGGCGCGGAAAATCCGGCACATCCCTAACGGCTTGCTTCAAATCAGGCATAAGAGCTCGCTGAACTCGCATCCCGCCAGTTTAGCGTCCAGCCAAGATTCCCGCCGGATGCTTTTAGCTCTCCGCGACGGGCGGACCGGCCTCAATGGGCGGACCGGCCCGAAGGCCGGTCCGCACACTGCGCCATACCCGCTGCGTCAGAATTTGTAAGCAGCACCCAATTTGAAGAATCGGCCAACGATACCCGACTGGGCATAGGTGGGATTGTAGTTGATGCCGGCATAGTCCGCAGGATCGATCGGCGGCAGCCTGTCGAACAAATTCAGCACTGAAAACGATGTCGTCAAGTGATCATTGACGTGGTAGATGCCCGTCAGGTCGAAGTCGGTGAAGGATGCGACATGACAGGGGTTGCTGAACGACAAGCAGAGGTTCGGGTCGCCGGTCGCGTCGACACCGGTCTGGGAAAATCCACTCACGTAGTAAGTGGTGAGCGTCAGCGAAGCCGGACCGTAAGCGTAGGTGTTCGTCCAGGTGCCGCGATAGCGCGGCGTGCCCGCGCCCGACGATAGAATGTACGGCGCCTGCGTGCCCACATATTGGTTGCTCGTGCCATCGTCAAACACCAGCTTGAAGCTGAAGATCTTGGTGACCGACAGATCGCTGGTGAACTTGCCCCATTGATCGAAGTCGAGTTTCGCGCGCAGGTCGATGTCGATACCATCGGTGGTCAACTCATTCGCGTTGACGTATTCGCTGGACACCGACAGCGGCCGGGGCAGCGCGCCCGGGAACGACGGATCCGGCTGATCCGGCTGTACGGTAAGCCCCGGCGGAATCGGTTGGCCCGCAAAATAAGGAGCCAGCGCCGCGCCGGAGTTGCCGGGTACGATGGTGTTCTTCTTTTTGATGTCGTAGAAATCAATCGATGCACTGAACTGCGGGATCGGCTCCAAAATCACGCCGAAGGTGTAGCTATCCGATTTCTCAGGTTTGATGTTCGGATTTGCCGCAGTAATGATCCCAAAGGTGTAAGGCAGACAGTAGGCCGCGCTGTGCGTGGTCGGGGCACAGAAGCTTGCCGGATAGGCCGACTGCGGGTTCTGAGTGATGAATCCCTCGGAAGAACTGGAGCCGTTTTCGGCGAAGGCGGGTGCGCGAAATCCCTGCGAGTAGGTTCCGCGGAAGGCCACCTGTTTGATCGGCGTGAACTTGAATCCGGCTTTGGGGGTGAAGTCACCGCCGAAATCCGAATAATGGTCGTAGCGGCCTGAGATATCGAAATTCAACATGCTCAGTACGGGAAGACCGAATTCGGCGTAGGTGGCATACACGTTGCGCGAGCCGATGGTTTGCGCGACGCCGAGTCCTTCAACATTTGCGTTGGGATTCAGTGCCGGATCATTCTGCGCCTCATAGCGAATTTCAGCGCCCAGCGCGATCCCTAACGGACCGCCCGGAAGTTGCCACAGATCCCGCGTCACTTTGAAATCCAGCGAGTCTAAATCCGTCGTGGATGTCTTGGACAAATCGGGCGAAATGGCCGCGCGCACCGCCGGCGTGTTGAGCGACGGGTTGACGAAGTTGTAGGACCCGCTCGTGACGGCAGCGAGTTCACCGCTTGCGCTCAAGAGACCCCGTTGAACGGAATCCAACCAAGTGTGATTGATGACCAAAGCCGTGTCATAGTCCCAGCCCCCCATCTTTCCGATGAGTCCGGTGACCATGCGGAAGTTGTGATTCTTGAGCGTGAGATCCTGTTGAATGTCGCCGAAGGAGTATTGCGTCAGGGCATACTCTCCGAGCGCTGCGAAGGGGTTGTTCGGATTCAGGCTACCGTTCGGCAGCGTCGGCGGCAGCGCGATATTCTCCGTGTTCAGCGCCACCGAGTTTTGCAGCTGCGCCGGTCCGGTATCGACAATGACATTGTTCTGATAGTAGCTCGCGTTGATATACGCTCGCGTATTGTCATTGACCTTCACCGTAAAGTGTCCCGAGACGCCGATGCGCTGCTGGGCCGGCTGATCATCGAAGAAGTTCGACCTGTTCTGCAAACAATAGTTGTCGGTGGCGCCGGCAATTGCCGATGGCGCTGACTGGGCAACCGTGCCCGGACCGCAGGAGGTGAGCGGCTGATAGCCACCCACTTGGGTGGTGTTGAGCACCGCCGGCGACGGGGACCCGGGGGTCAATACCGATGGCGCGACAATGGCTGAAGTCGAGCCGATAAATGATCCCGGGAACCCTGCTCGATTGTCGGGGCCGCCGATTGATGAGAGATCGCTGGTGTTGTACGGGAAGGGCCGGTCGCCCGCCAAGATGCGGCTGTCGCCCTGCCACTCGACACTGAAGTAGGCGTTGAAGCGGTCGGTATCGAGATCGCCGGTGCCGACGGTCGCCGTGAAGCGACTCTCGCCGCCGCCGGGGTGCTGACCTTTGCCGACTTCCGCGCTCACGGTAGCGCCCTGGAATTGCTTCTTGGTGATGACGTTAACCACGCCGGCGATTGCGTCCGCGCCATAAATCGACGAGGCGCCGTCCTTCAACACTTCGATGCGGTCGACCGAATCCAGCGGGATGGTGTTGAGATCCACGAACGATCGCTGCCCGTCGTCCGCGAGGGCGTACGGCGCGGCGCGACGGCCATCGATGAGCACCAGGGTCGAATTGACCGTGAGACCGCGCAGCGCGACGCCGGATGCGCCGGCCGCAAAACCGATGCCAAATGCGGTCGGAATGGTGCCGCTGTTGTCGGCGGAGACCGTTCGAATGACGTCGGCAACCGAGGTCAGACCCGTTTGCTGAATTTGCTCGGCGGTAAACGTGGTCACCGGCGATTCGGTTTCAACTTGGGTACGATGCAGCAAGGATCCGGTGACGACGATTTCCGTCAGTTCCTTGTCCGGGGCCGCGGCGGCGGGCGCGGTTTGCGCGGTCGCGTTCGTCGCGAAGGCGACGGCAACGAGTGCCGAGAACGAGTGGCAAAACGCGTTGCGGATCAGATTTCTCGATCGCGTGTCCGATGGCTTTTTGTGACTTGGATCATTCGGCATGTTTGCTCCTTCAAAGGATTTCACCGCGCATGCGCTGGCGGCGAAACCGGTCGCGTAGTTGATGGAAGTGCTCGGAAATTCCTGTAAAAAATACAAGAATTTTGATGTTGCACTTCTGCTACAAAGATAATTGCTCGAACTAGAACGATAGATAATTGGGCGAAATAATACTAGTGGCATTCAGCATCAGAGTGTTGCTTTTCTGCCTAAAGTGATTCCACCAGGTGGATTAATTCTGTGAAGAATTCTAAAGCGTGTTTTCGCCGGTTGCGCTTTCGCAAACTGCAGCGCTCGAGCGCGATGCTATCCTTGCGCGCTTGGCGACGGGCTCGACGGCATCTTAAGGTAATGAATCACGCATGATTTTGGTCATCGATGTCGGCAACACGCGCCTCAAGTGGGCTTGGCTCACGAGCACCGGGCTATCCGATCAACAAGCTGTCGTGCATCGCGACGCGAAGCCGGGTATTTGGACCACCACCTTATTCGAGAACGGTCAAAAGCCCAACCGCGTGCTGGTCTCAAACGTCGCGGGACCCGAGATGGCAAAGACGCTGACGCGCCTGACAAAGAAGAAATTTCATGTGGGCATTGAGTTCGTCACTGCGGCCCGTGAGTTTCACGGACTGACCAGCGGTTACCTCAACCCTTCTCTGTTGGGCGCGGACCGCTGGCTGGCGCTCATCGGTGCATGGACCAAGGCACGAACCGCGCTTTGCGTGGTGGATGCGGGGACCGCCGTCAAAGTCGATAGCGTGGATTCTCATGGTCAACATTTGGGCGGACTGATCGCTCCCGGCATTCACATGATGCGCGAGGCCTTGCTGAGCAACACCAGCGATATCGCGCAAGCGGCCTCCAACAGCACACCCTCTCTGGCCGGCGTTCTCGCCAACAATACGATTGCGGCCGTCTCTCGCGGCGCCGTGTTCGCGCTGGCCGGTATGGCGGATCGCGCCGCTGAGGTGGTCGGGCAAGGCGCGGGCGCCACGCCCAAATTATTCATTACCGGCGGCGACGCCAGCATGATTGCCGGGACGATGCGCGCGCATGGCGAGATCGTGCCGGACCTGGTGCTCCAAGGACTGGCGGTCATCGCGGCACAGCCGCGGCAGCCTGTCTAAAGATTGTGTTTCGCCCCGGCCCGAAGAATCTCATCACTGATGTCGCGGGGCTTCAAGTCGGTCACGCGACGGATGAAGATGTGCTGTCCGGCGTGACGGCGCTGTTGTGCGGCGCCGGTTGGGCGGCGGCCGTGGATGTGCGTGGCGGTGGACCCGGGACGCGAGAGACAGACGCGCTCGCTGCTGAAAACTTGGTCGGCCACGCGCATGCCGTGGTGCTCGCCGGCGGCTCGGTGTTCGGACTGGCCGCCGCGGACGGCGTCGCCGCATGGCTGTCCAACCAAGGTGTCGGTTTGCAATGGCGCACGGGCTCACCCGCCATTCCCATCGTCCCTTGCGCGGTTTTGCACGATCTCGGCAATGGCGGCGACAAGAATTGGGGCCTTTCTCCGCCTTACCGCGACTTAGGTCTGGCTGCCTGCAGCGCCGCGGGAACTGAATTTGCCCTGGGCTCAACAGGCGCCGGGCGCGGCGCCATGGCGGGTTTACGCAAGGGAGGCATCGGATCCGCTTCCGTGGATTTGCACGGCGGATTGATCGTCGGAGCGCTGGTGGCGCTCAACTCGGTGGGCTCGGCGCTCATGCCCGACGGCAAGACTTACTGGGCTTGGGCATTTGAACTACAGAATGAATTCGGCGGCTGCGGAGCGCCGGCAAGCGCCATGGATTCAAGCGACCCTGCGCCGGACGAATCGCGACTCCTCGCCATCGGCCGTCTGACGCCGGGCGCCAACACCACGCTGGGCGTCATCGCCTGCAACGCCGATCTCAGCACCGGGGAGTGCAAGCGGATCGCCATGATGGCGCAGGATGGCATTGCGCGCGCCGTGCGTCCGGCCCACACTCCTTTCGACGGCGACACAGTTTTTGCGCTGGCAAGCGGCCGGCTGCCGCTGGAGAAGAATCTTCTGCGTGCCGCACAAATCGGGCGCATCGGATCTGCAGCGGCGGACTGCCTGGCGCGCGCCATCGCCCGCGCGGTGCATTTCAGCGAGGAGCCTGTCCAAGCAGGCCGGTAGGCCGGTAATATCCAATGGCAGCGCAAACGGCCGCATTCGGCTTCTCCGCCCACTCGGGATGGACAGCCATGATCGTGCTCGGCAGCGCTGCAGCAGGCCCGCGCGTCCTGGCGCGATCGCGCGTCGCGTTGATCGATGATCGCGACCCCGAGGCGAAGCAGCCATACCACGCCGTGGAGTTTTCATGCGTCGAGGAAGCGGCCGGACGCTTGAAAGGTTATCTGGAAGTGGCCACCGCCATGGCCCGCGCGGCCATCGAGACTCAGTGCGCGGCCGTGGCGCAGCTCGGGTATGTGCCGAAATTCATCGGCATTGTCGACTCGGCAGGCCGCAGGCCGAGCTCACTGTCATCGATTCTCAAGTCGCATGCGCTGATCCACGCGGCGGAAGGCGATCACTTCAGGAACGCCTTGTCCGCTGCGGCGGAGGGACAGGGTCTTGCCGTCCGGCGAATTCCGGCGCGGGTTTTGGAAGATTACGCCGTCAAACAATTGCGCCTGCCTCTCGAATCCATGCTCGACGCAGTGAACAGTTGGGGCCGGCAGGTCGGCCCTCCGTGGGGTGCGGACCAGAAGAAAGCCGCGCTGCTGGCGTGGACTCTGCTGACGAGCAGCGCCGCCCAGGCTCCCAGCCCTTAAGTCTCGCCGATCGCCTGCGCCAGTGCGGCTTCGAAATTGCCGGGATTGTCCCGCAATCGCTGTAGCTCGTCCTTCGGCCATTCATGCTTGAGCTTACCGTCGATCAGCACGCCGGCGCGGTCCGCATAGTGCTCGACGATGTCCAAGGAATGTGTGGCCAACAGCAGCGCACCGCCGCGGCGCTGAATTCGCGCGCGCAGGTGACGTTTGAGGATCAACGCACTCGCCGGATCGAGCCCGTTGAACGCCTCATCCAGAACGATCAGCAGCGGGTCGCCCACCAAGGCCAACAACACCGCCAGTTTCTGGCGCGTGCCGAGCGATAGCGTATCGACGAATGATTCAAGATAGGGCGTGAACCGCAGTTCGTCGGCGAGCTCGAAGAGATCATCGCCGATCGCCGCCAGCCCCTTGGCGCCGGCATGCACTTCCAAACATTGACGTGACGTCAAAAGCGCCGGCAAGGCATCGGGCGCGCAACCGTACCCGACCTGTAGTTTGGCTTCATAGGAATTCTTTGCGAGCGAATATCCGGCGATGCAAATTTCGCCGCCCGAGGCCGTGAGGCGGCTGACGACGCAATCGAGCAGGGTGCTCTTGCCGCAGCCATTGGGACCCAGGATCACAAACCAATCTCCGGCGCAGAGCGTTATCGAAATATTTTCCAACACGGTGCGCGGTCCATAGCCGGCGCGCAGCCCGCGGATCTCCAGGATCGCGCCGCTCACGGCAGGCCTCTGAGGCGTGCCCGGCGCGCCAGTACGCCCCCCATGGTCGCGAGCAAGCCGATTGCAGCCGTGCCAAAGCCTGCGGCAGCGGAAATGCGATAGGACACGCCGAACGCCAGCAACAGCAGGACTTCAACGGCGCCGGCACCGACCATGACGCCGAGCGTGGGCAGAAGGAATGCGCGCGTCACGACGCCGGCGCGCACCGGCAACGGGGCCATCCAACGGCGCGCCAGGTCGCTCAACCGAATGGCCGCCATGCACAAAAGCACCAGCGCGCCATTCACGCCGAACACGGCAATCACCCCCATGGCGGCATCCGCGGTCGTGCCCATCGGCATCATGACGAGAATGGGGAGCGTGGCCCGAGCCACCATCTTTGGCTGTGTCCAAGCGAACATCTGACGAACCGGCCAAGCACCCAAAGCGGCGAATGACGGCCGAAACTTCGCGGCTCGATTGGCTTTGCGGTGAGGAACATAGCGCGAGCCCGGCGGTAAATCGACCGGTTTTGGCGTCGGCATCGTGTAGCCGACAGCAACTCCGATCGCCACGCCTGCGATCAACGTGGCCCAGACTGCCAATAGCGGACCGCCGTGTCCGTCACCCGCGATCGCGAGCACCACGCCCGCACTTGCGCCAAGCACCGTCAGCGCCGCCACGGCCGCCGCGACGGGAAGGGTCTCGATGATCAGCGCCTCCCAGCGTGCCGTCCGCGAACGCACCGGCACCGCCGCCAGCCAGGATCCGGCAAATTCCTGCCGCTTCAGCACGCGACGCCGTGCGACTTGAATGGCGCTCGCGATGGCCGCGAGGCCGGCGCAGACGACGCTATGCAGCCGCAGCCAAGTCACCGCCTGCGCAACCAGGCCGCGCTCCGCCCACACGAACGCCAGCATCACGCCAAACCCTGCCGCTGCGATGATTTTCGCGCGCGTTTTGTCGCGCGAGCTTCGATTGAGCCGAATCAGCCGGGCGGTCATGAGGCGGGGACCGAACACTAATTCACCGGCAACCGCGGCGTGGCCGCAAGCAGCGCCTTGGTGTAGGCGTGGCGCGGCGACGCAAATACGGATTCCGTCGGCCCTTCCTCCACGATCCGTCCTCGTTGCATGACATAGACGCGATCGGCGATGGCTCGTATCACCTGCAGATCGTGCGACACGAACAGGTATGCCACTTTGAGCCGGTCCGCCAGCCCCGCCAATAGCTCGAGGATCTGCTCGCGCAACAACACATCGAGCGCCGAGACCGCTTCGTCGAACGCGATGACGGCCGGTTCTGTAATCAATGCTCGCGCAATCGCGATTCGCTGGCGCTCGCCGCCTGAGAATTCATGCGGCAAACGTTGCGCATCCGCGGCCGACAATCCCACCTGTTCCAGGACAATGGCGACTTTGCGGCGCCGCTCGGCCGCCAACGGCGGCGCGTTCAACAGAAAAAAAGGCTCGGCAATCAACCGCTCCACCGTCCACTTCGGGTCGAAGCTGCCGTACGGGTCTTGGAACACGACCTGGATCGCGCGGCGCAGGCGGTGCAGGTTCGCACCGGTCGCGTTGGAAAACTCTTCGCCCAGCAAGCGCACCTGCCCGCCCTGCGATCGTTCCAGCGCGAGGATCACTTTCAGCAAGCTCGACTTGCCTGAACCGGACTCCCCAACCAAGCCCACGGTCTCGCCGGCATGAACGGATAAGGAAACACCGTCGACTGCGCGTAACGGCGCTGCCGCGCGCCACAGCGACCTTCTCCGGCGCGGGTATTCACGGATGATGCCGCTAGCCTGCAATACCTCGGAAGAACCCGCCCGGCGGGCCGCGCGCTTTGGTTGCAACGCCGCTGCCGCCAACAGCGCCGCCGTGTACGAGTGGCGCGGCGCGCGCAACAGCTCGGTGGTTGCTCCCTGCTCGACAATCTCGCCCTGGTGCATGACCGCGACGCGATCGGCGAGCTGCGCAATGACCGCGAGATCGTGCGTCACCAAAACCAGGCCCATGGTGCGCGCCCGGACCAACTCCTGCAGAAGCAACAATACTTGCGCCTGCGTGATGACATCCAAAGCGGTGGTGGGCTCATCCGCAATGAGCAGCGGCGGCGACATCACCACCGCCATGGCGATCGCCACCCGCTGCCGCTGGCCGCCGGACAGCTCATACGGAAATCGATCGAGCGCGCCCTGCTCGCCGGACAGCCCGGCCAGATCGAGCGCTTCGCGCGCCGCGTGCCGTGCCTCGAGAGCGGATACGCCGCGATGCAACCGCAGCGTTTCAGCGACTTGATCGCCGATGCGCATCAGAGGATTCAATGCGGTCATGGGCTCTTGAAACACCATGCCGACGTCACGGCCGCGAATACGCTGCATCTGCCCATCGGTTTTCCCGGTGAGCGTCTCGCCGCGCAGGCGCACCGTCCCCGTCATGGTCGCGCTCTCCGGCAGCAGTTGCATGACGGCGAGCGCCGTCATCGATTTTCCGGATCCGGATGCGCCTACCAGACCGAGGATTTCCCCGGCATGGACTTCGAGCGACAAATTCTTGACGATGCCGGTTGCGCCTATGCCGACACACAAATCCTCGATTTCCAGCAGCGGCGCCGTCATGACGGGCGCCCGGCGCGGCGGCGCAATCCCTCGCCGAGCAGGTTCAATCCCAAGACGAACAGCAACACCGCAAAACCGGGAAAGAGCGCCAGGTACGGAGCCAGCGCCGTCAAGGTTTGCGCCTCATTGAGCATGCGGCCCCAACTGGGTGTCGGCGGCTGTGCGCTCAAGCCTACGTATGACAGGCCTGCCTCGGCGATGACCCCCAACGAGAACTGAATCGTGCCCTGGACGACGAGGAGCCCAACCAAGTTCGGCAGCATGTGCTCCCAGGAGATCCGCAAGGGTCCCTTGCCCGCGACACGCGCGGCCAAGGCGTAGTCCCGAGTCCACAATTGCAGTGCACCGGCGCGCGTCACGCGCGCGAACACCGGGACGTTGAAAATGCCGATGGCAATGATGGCGTTGACGGCGCCGGGACCGAACACGGCCGTCATCAAGATGGCGAGCAGCAAAGCGGGGAATGCGAAAATCAAGTCGTTGCCGCGCATCACCAGCTCATCGATCGCTCCGCGGCGCGCGGCCGCAAACAACCCCAAGGGTACGCCCACGAACACTCCAATGACCACCGACAGCGCCGCCACGCCGACGGATGTTTGTGCGCCGAGCATGATCATCGACAACACGTCGCGGCCCAGTTGATCGGTACCGAACCAGTGATGAGCATTGGGCGCCTGCAGCTTGTCGACAATGAGCAGCGCCCGCGGATCGAACGGCGTCCAGTACTGCGCGAGCACCGCCATGCCGATGAAAAGCGCCGTGATGACGGCGCCGGCGATGAAGCCCGTGTTGCGCGAATCCATGTTCATGCGCTTCATGCGCTGCGCACCGACCGCAACTGCGGATTGACCAGCACGTAGGCAAGATCCACCAAGAAAGTCACGCTCACCACCGCAAAGACCAGAATCAGCACCACGCTTTGCACGACGATCAGATCCCGCTGCACGATGGCTTGAAACACCAGCCTTCCCAAGCCCGGCAGGAAGAAGACGTTCTCGATGATCACGCCTCCCGCCAAGAGAAAGGAGAACTGCATCCCCAAGATGGTCAGTACCGGGACGAGCGCGTTGGGCAGCGCATGTCGCCACAACAACGCTCGGCCGCCTGCGCCCTTGGCTCGCGCGGTGCGAATATAGTCCTGGTGCAAGGTGTCGATGAGCGCGCCGCGCAGCACCCGGGCCAGGATCGCGGCCTGCGGCATCGCCAAGGCAATCGCGGGCAGCGTCAGCGCTTTCATGGCCGCCCAGAATCCGGCCTGCCAACCGGGGAAGCCCCCCGCGGATACCCAGTGCAGCTCGACGGCAAAAAACAGCACCAATAGCATTCCCAACCAGAAATTGGGCACGGCCAGTCCGAGCTGGGTCATGCCGCTCACGATCGTATCGCCGGCGCGCCCGCGCCTTGCCGCGGCGAATAAGCCGACGCAAAACGCGACTGCGGTGGACAGCAGCAGTGCATATATCGCCAGCGGCACGGACACCTGCAGCCGCTCGGCCACGAGAGCGCTCACCGGAATGCGATAGGTGTAGCTGATCCCAAAATCAGCGTGCAGCAGTCCACCGATCCACGACACGTAGCGATGCCAGGGCGTGGCGTCCAAACCGAGCTGGTGGCGCAGCGCCGCCACCGTGTCCGGCTCTGCCTGCAGACCCATCATGTAACGCACAGGATCGCCCGGCACCACTTGGACGATGACAAAGACGACAGCGGTCGCGGCCAGCAACGTCGCCAGCAGCACCGCGACGCGCTGAACGAGATACGCGCTGCCGAACCGGCGCGCAGCCAGACCCAATAAAATCATCAATCCCGCAACGAAGACGATGCCGGCATATCGAAATGCGGGCGGTTGGCCGGCTTGCGCCGCCGCGAACTCGCCGTCATGGCGCGCAAGCGCGGGACCGTCGTAGTCAGCGTGAGTCACATCGACGACGCCCAACACATTGTCGAACCTGATTCCGTGCAGGTGCGCATTCCAGATATCCAGCCGCGGATACTGGAACAAAAACCCGTTGACGGCATCTGCGCTGAGCTTGCGCTGAATCTGCTGCAGCAATTCCGTGCGCTTCGCAGGCTCCACGCTGTCGTCCAACGCGCCGATCAGCGCTTTGAATTCAGGATTCGAATATCCAAAATAATAATCATCGCGGGCATAGATGTCGTAGTCCAATGGCTCGGCGTGCCCCACGATGCTCATATCGAAGTCATGGCGGGTGTAGACCTGATCCAGCCACTGCGCCCATTCGAGATTTTCAATGCTGACGCGGATCCCGATCTGCGCCAATTGCGAGGCCACGATCTCGCCGCTGCGCCGCGCATAGCTGGGCGGCGGCAGCTTCAACGTCATCGAAAAACCATGGGGGTATCCGGCCTCGGCCAGCAACGCCCTGGCCTTGGCCGCATCATGCGGATACACGCCGGTCAAATCCACGTAAGCAGGATTGCGCGGCGGGAAATGACTGCCGATCGGCGTGCCGTAGCCGTACATGGCGCCGTCGATGATGGCATGGCGGTCCAAGGCGAAGGAGATGGCTCGACGCACGAGCAGATTGCTCAACGGCGCAACGCGCTCATTCAGCCCGAGCACGGTCTCCATCTCGGTGGTTCCGGTGAATACGGCAAAACGCGGATCGGCGGCAAACTGGGCAAAGCTCTCCGGCGCCGGATAGTTGGAAAACGCATCGACATCACCGGCCATCAAGGCGGCAAACGCCGCGGTCGGGTCCGTGATGAACTTGAAGGTGACCTGATCCAGCTTGGGCGCCGCACCCCGAAAGTCCGGATTGCGCTCCAGCGTGATGGAATCGCCGCGCCGCCAGCGCAAGAATCGAAACGGACCGGTGCCGACGGGTTGCGCCGCATTGTTCGCCGCCGATTGCGGCGACACCATCACGGCAGAACCGAAGGCCAGCGCCTGCAGCAGCCCTCCGGAGCGCCGGGTGAGCAGCAGCTTCAAGGTCTCAGGATCGACGGCTTCGAGCGCGCGGATCGCGCGCAGACGCGACCTTTGGGGATTCACCGAGCCGGGGGCGATGATGCGGTTCAGCGAAAACCGGGCAGCCGCCGCGTCAAAGACGCTGCCGTCGTGAAAGCGCACGCCGCTCTTCAAATGAAAAACATAGGTCAGGCCGTCGCCGGAAACATCCCAGGACAGCGCAAGACTCGGCCGCACCGAGCCATCGGCTGCGAATTGCACCAATCCTTCATAGACATTGCCGTACAGCACCTCGGAGATCGCCGCGGCGGGATTCGCGGTCGGATCCAGTATCGGCGGCTCGAGCTGCGTACCGATGATTGCCCGCTGCGCGCCGCTGATCGCCTGCGGGGCGCCGCGGGCACAGGGCGCGAGCAACAGAACGCCGGCCAGCAACACCATCGCCGAGAGCGCAAGACGACCCGGCGCTGCGCCCATGACCCTTGAGTTCACGCCGTGCCGAACAGCAGCGAGCGGGCGGCCATCGCCATCACTTTTGCCGAATTCACCATGTCCTCGATCAGCACATATTCATCCGGCTGGTGCGCCAGATCGAGAATGCCGGGGCCATAGGCAATGCAGTCCCGCAATTTCCCGATGCGGTCGATATGCTTCTGATCGTAGGTGCCCGGCGAGCAAATGAATTCGGGCTCGCGGCCGATGACGCGGCGTATCGCGGCCGCGGTGCTGCGCGCCACCGGACCGTTGCGATCCGCCATCGTAGGCTGCACTTCGAAGATGTCCCGAAGGTCATAGCTAAAGCCATCCCGATCCTTCACCAGCTGCTCCAGCAGCTCGCGCACCTCGCCTTTGACGCCGTCCATATTCTCTTCGATGAGCAGGCGGCGGTCGATCACCATGCGGCAGGAGTCGGGCACGCAGGGCGCCGGGTAGCCGGCCGATTCAGCCTGCCCCCCGTGGATGGAATTGATGTTCAAGGTCGAATGCCGTGCGCCTGAGGGCACCACGGGCATGTCGGTGCGCCGCGCCGCGAGCTTGGGGTAAAGATCGCGTTCCAGGCGATCAATGACGGCATTCATATGGCGTACCGCGCAATCGCCCAGGAACGGCATCGACCCATGTGCCATGCGCCCGTGCGTTTCGATTTCGGCCCACCACACGCCGCGATGCCCGATGCACACGCGATCCACATTGAGCGGTTCGGGAATGATGACGTGATCGACGCGGGGCGCGGAGAACCAACCGCGCTCTGCCAGGTAGTGCACGCCGCCGTAACCGCCGGACTCCTCATCGACGGTGCCGGAGATTTCCAGCGTTCCCGGCAGGCTCGCGCCGGAATCGATCAACGCTTCGACCGCGATGATGGATGCCGCGAGACCGCCCTTCATGTCGCAGGCGCCCCGCCCATAGAGTTTGCCGTCTTTGACGATCGCCGCGAACGGATCGAGGGTCCAGCCGGCGCCTGTTTGCACCACATCGATATGGCTCCTCAAGTGCACGCAGGGTCCGGGCGCAGCGCCTTCGCGGCGTGCAATCACATTGATGCGCGGATGGCGCTCGCAGTCGCCGGGCGTGCCGGCGGCATGCACATACTCGACGGCGAAGCCGCGCGCGCTCAAGCGCCGGCCGATGAATTCGGCGCACGGCCGATAGGCTTCGCCGGGCGGATTGACCGTGGGGAAGCGGATCAACGCCTGCGCCAGGTCGACCAATTCCTCGCGCCGGCCATCGATGATGGTGAACAAATTTTCCCACGGATCTTGGGTCATGCTTCCCTCGACGAAGTTCGAGAGCGGGTGAATGCGGCTCTGCCCTGCGCCTGCTGTGCCAGAGCCGGCAAGCCGAGTTCGGTGTACAGCGCGGCAAGCATGGTGTTCACCGGCACCCCATTGGGGTCGGCGCTGCGCCGCAATTCCAGCATGTGTTGCGCGACGCTCGATCGCCCGCTGCGGCGCGCGGCATCGAGCAAAATCTGCTCGAACAAATCCCGCTGCGCGTGGCTGCCGCCGGTTTCCGCCATACGCGGCACAGCCGCGCTGAGGCGGTGCCAGGCCAAGGCATAGTCGCCCCGCGCGTGAGCGTACAGTCCTTCGCAGCCGGGCAGCGCCACCTCCTGCCAGACCGCGCGGCTGAACTCAGGGGCGCGCCGGGCGTGCGCGGCAACCGCGTCCAATAAGGCCTGCGCCTCGGGGCGGCCGGCCCGTGCCAAGCCGTAAAGATATTGCAGTGTCAGAAACGGCTGCACCGTGTCCTGGGCGCGCGCCGCAAGATGTTCGCCCACATCCTGCCAGCGCGATCCCACATCGATGCCGGCAAGCTCGAATCTTGCGAGCAGCGAGACGGCGCCTACTTGATCCTGCGAATAGTCCTTCGCAATGCCCCAGCAATGCCGATCATAAACTTCGAGCGCTTGCCGATCGCGGCCCTGGCTCAAATAGAAGAGCGCCAAATGCCACCAAATGTGCGACAGCATGAAGGAGTTCAATCCGGACCAGGTATCTGCCGCTTCCTCGAGAAACAGCGCCCCCTCTTCCATGCGCCCACGCGTCAACAGAACGTGCGCCAACGCATGCTGCGCCCAGGGTTCTTTGCGCCGCATCGCAAGCGCGGTGCGCGCCTCGAACTCTGCCTCCTCGAGCAGATGGCATTGTTCATAGCCGAATGCCGCCATGCCGTGCACGTACGGCACGTCCATGTTCGGCGCGCCGACTTTCAGCGCGACCCGCAGCATGTCCGGTGCGTTGCCGCGATTGAACTCAAAGTACTGATGAGTCTTGACGACGGCGAGATCGCGCGGAAATTCGTCCGAGATTTGATCGCAAAGGCGGATCGTGCGGCCAAGATCATCGTCGACCCAGGCGCGCAGCATGGCGACATTGAGCTGCTCGCGCCGGTTCGCACCCGGCGCCGCGATTTCGGCCGCGGTCAGGTACTTCGTTGCGCGTGAAGCGGCCTGCGGCGCCTCGAGCAGCATCCACAGAATTCCCGCATAGACGTTGGCCATGCAGCAATCAGGATCCGCGTCCGCCGCAAACAGGATGTGCTCGGCGCGCGTTTCATACGCCAGGTAGCCCTCGATGAAGTCATCAATGGAGCGCAGCGTCGCATCGCGCTGCCCAGTGACCGCATTGCCCAGGTAGTCTCGCTGCATACCCGAATGATACCGGATAGGAGGCGGCGCACGCCGCCGGCCCGCGCCGCGCGCCTTGCATCCGCTCCCTTGCAGAGCCAACGCGGCTCACGCGGAATACTCAGACAGGCTCCTATCGGGCCTTCAGGAACGCCGCAACATCCGCCGCCGAACGCTGCGCAATCTCGATTTGCGGCAAATGCCCGACCTTGGGATAGGTGATCAATTTCGCTCCCGGTATCGCGGCCGCAAATTTCGTCGCCGCCGCCGGTTCGATGAGCGGGTCACTCTCGCCCCACAATATCAAGGTCGGCGCTTTGATGGTCGAAACCAGCTCCGCGGTCGGCCGCGCCGGTGCGCCCATATCGATGCTCATCAGAATGGCGCGATGGCCCGGCGCCCGCTGAAAGTCCGCCCAGCGATCCACGATGAACGGCGTGATTAACGACTTGTCGTAAACATCGGTCTTCAGGCCTTCCTCGATCAGCGGCCGGTTATCAATATTGCGCAGCAAGGCGCGGCCGACGGGATATTTGAGGATCTTGAACGCCAGGGGCACCTCACCCGGCGGCTTGTCATTCGCAAATCCGGCGGCATCAACCAGGATCAGCGCGTCGATTCGCTCCGGATGCCGCACGGCCAGCTGCCAGGCTGCGCCGCCGCCCATGGAATTGCCCGCCACCGCAAACTTCGGCAGCGCGAGCTGCGCCGCGAAGGCATCGACAAAGTCCGCCAAACCCTCGGCGTTCAAGCGGCTGCCCTGCGGCGCACGCGTCAACCCGTGCCCGGGAAAGTCCGGGCTGATGATGTGGAACTGGGTTTTCAATTCCCGCACCCAGCCTTCCCAACTGGTGAAAGAGTCTCCGAATCCATGCAGCAGAACCAGCAGGGGCAGATTCGGATCGCCGTCGTCGCGATAATGCGCACGGTAGCCGCCGGGCAGATCCACGAAGTGCGAATCGGCGCCGGCGTACTTGGCCTCCAAGGTCTCGAACGGGATATCGGGGCCGCGAAATTTCAGCCACGCGCCGAGGATGACCACGATCAGAATTGCCAAGGTGATGCCGAGAATTTTCCACATCGCCGTTCCTAATATTTGTAGGTCAGTCGAATGCCGACCGTCGTGGGTTCGCCGGCGGCGGCGACCTCGCTGCTCGGCAGGAAGAAATTCCGCGTGATGTCATAGGCCTTGTCGAAAATGTTTCGACCCCACAGCGTCACGGTCCACGGCGCGCCGGAGGCCGGCGCCAATGACAAGTTCGCATTCGCCAGCCAGTATTTCGGGATGGTGAAATCATTGCTGCCCAACAGGAAAAACTGACTGTACGTGTCATGGAAACTGTAGTTGGATTCGGCGGTGAGGCTATAGGCGCCGATGTTCCACGTATAGCTCACGTCTCCGCCGTAACTCCACTTGGGAAAGCTTTCCGGCTGACCGTTGTAGTCCACCGACGGCTGCGTGGGATCAATCGGGGAATTGAGGAGTTTGCTGGTGTAGTACCCCTCCGTGAAGCCCGCGTACTGCGACACGGACAGCGCAGCGATCGGCCGCCATTGCAAGTCCACTTCGCCGCCGCTGATGCGCGAATTGGCATTGACGAAGCGGCCGATGAAGGACTGCGAGACGTCGTCAAAAACCTTGCCGAGGATCTGCTGATCTCTATAGCGGTAATAAAACGCCGACGCGTCCACGCGCAGCGTGTGCGTCAGGTCCGATTTCACACCCACCTCGTACGCCGTAAGCTTTTCCGGTTCAAAGGGATCGGCCGCCGGCGCGCTCAAGGTATTGTGCGCGGTGAATCCGCCCGACTTGACGCCGCGGCTGATGCTTCCATAGATCAGAGTGTCCGAGATGGGCGTGTAATCGAGCTCGAACTTGCCCGACGGCAGATTCGATGTGATCGATCCACCGAGTGCGCCTCCGGTCAATGAGGGTACGCCCGGCAGGAAGGCAGTGTTCAGACCTTTTAATTCCCGTGTCTCATGATCCTCACGCACGCCGAGGGTGACCTTGAACTGGTCGGTGATTTTGTAGTTGCCCTGGGCGAAAACGCCGACCGAATTCGCGACCTGCTCGTAGGTGGTGACCGCAATGCCGCCGAGCCGATCGGTGAGATCGGAATAGAAGTTCTCGTGAAGATCTTCGTTGGAATAGAACACGCCCGCCACCCACTGGAAAGCGCCGGTGCCCGTCGATGCCAGGCGCAGCTCCTGCGAGAACACGTTTAAATCGCTGTTCAAGTATTCGTCGGAATCGTCGAATTCCGTGGCGTCCCAATCGCCATACTCGCGCCTGATGAGCTTGTTGTAAGCCGTAATGGAGGTGAGCCTGGCGCCGCCAAAATCCATGTCGGCCGTGAGATCGGCACCGTTGTTGCTGTTGTTCAGGCCCGGCTTGGAATCGGCGTTGATGCCGATGAGCTTGGCGAAGGTCGGATTGAGCGCCCAGCCCGTGACATATCGCGAAGTATCTGCCGGAATGATCGGCGCGCCGGGCGCGCCGGGCTTATAGGGCTGTAGCAAATAAAGACCCTGCTCATCGGATTTATCCTGTGCCCAATGGAGCCCTAGGCGGAAATTCAAAGCCTCCGAGGGATTCCA
>Ga0193729_1000545_pt1 | contig 19782 bp, 19 predicted proteins | sample U1c2metaG_FD_143036 | JGI IMG/M metagenome (GOLD analysis project Ga0193729, IMG submission 143036) | Soil microbial communities from a riparian zone of the East river system, Colorado, United States - U1c2 | ecosystem: Environmental > Terrestrial > Soil > Riparian zone | place: USA: East River...
GCGTGTTGTGGCGGGCGCTGCTGTGGGAGAGCACGCTGTTGCTTGGCGTCGGCTGCTCGCTCGGCGCGCTGTTCGGCTTGTATGGACAGCTGCTGCTGGGAAGGGCGTTGTCTCACGTCAATGGGTTTCCGGTGATCGAGTCCACACAGGTACCGGCGGCGCTCGCCAACTTCGCGTTGATCACCGCGGTCGCCGTGGCGATCGTTGCTGCCCCCGGCTATCTCGCGGCACGCGTGCGCGCATCGGTCGGTGTGCAGGAGTAGACGAATTGCGTATAGAGCCGAACGATTACACCACTACTATTCGGGAGAATTCCGATTCCTGGATAGATGCCCGACCCGCTACCCCTCTCTCCGCGGCAGGTCTGGGCCCTTCTGGCCGCTGCGACGCGCGAGCTGCTTTGGGGCCTGCGGGCTGTGTCGTGTGAGACCCACTCCTGGCGAGCGCGTGCGTTGACGATTCCCGATGCCCCGATCCGCCACGACGCGTTGAGCTCGATCGAACGCAAGCGGGGACATACCGACGGCGCTGCGCTGTTCTGGATACTGCCGCGCCATCGTGATCTCAACCTGCTTCGCTTGCTCGTCAATTACGAGATCATCTGGGACTTCCTCGACAGCGCGAACGAGCATGGCGCCTACGCGGGTACGGCGAACGGTCGCCAGCTGCACCTGGCGTTGATCGAGGCGCTCGATCCGGCTGTGCCGATGTCCGACTACTACCGCTATCACCCTTGGCGGGAGGATGGCGGCTACCTACGCGCGCTCGTGGAAGCTTGCCGCCGCGGCTGCTCGGCGCTTCCCTCGTACGGGCGGGTGCGGCCACTCGTAGTACGTGAAGCCAGGCGAGCGCAGGTTCTTGCGTTGAACCACGATCCCGACCCCGGTGGCCGCGACGCGGCGCTGAGGGCGTGGGCGGGGCGGGAGTTCTCGGACGAGCAACGGCTTAGCTGGTTCGAGCTGAGCGGCGCGGCGAGCGCCTCATTGACGGTCCATGCCTTCCTGGCCCTCGCCGCCGAGCGTACGTGTAGCGAGGTTGACGTCACGCGTACCTGCGCGGCGTACTTCCCATGGGTGTCGGTCGCGACGACGATGCTCGACAGCTACGTCGATCAAGCTGAAGACGCGATCAACGGAGACCATCGCTATATCGCGCACTACGCAAGCGACGCGCTCGCGTGCCAGAGGGTGGGCGAGCTCGTCACGAGATCGGCGCTCGAGGCGCGGCGGCTGCGAAACGGGCACCGCCATGCGGTGATTGCGGCGTGCATGGTCGCCATGTATCTCTCCAAGGACAGCGCACGCACGCCCGACATGCGCGCGAGCACCGCGAGCATCGCGCGAGCGGGCGGCTCGCTCACCCGCCTGCTGCTGCCGATCCTGCGCTTGTGGCGGATCGCCTTGGCGCAGCGCGGCGCCTAACGGCCGGCGCCTGACAGCAGGTGCTGCGGGGCACTTGCGAGTACTAGTCAGGACTGAATATTCAGAACAGCCTTTGCGCTCGGCGACGGCCGCGGCATGATCTGCTCACGCGATGATGGATGAGAACGGAACCCAGGTAATGCCGGCCAGGAGAGAGAAGGCGCGCCGCACGCAACGCGTCAAGGCGAGCACCGCTGGGGCCGCATCCAAAGGCGCGTCGTCTCGCCAGTGGCAGCGAGCCGGGCGCCCTTCGCGGCGTCCGGCCCGCACCGAAACCGCAGACGACCGCGAGGCGATCCTGATCAAGCTGTCCAAGTCGCAAGTCGATCAGGTAGTTCGCAGCGCCGGTCAGGGCGGGACGCTCTCGGTGCTGCTGTCGGCGGTCAGGGATCCGCAATGGACGCTCTCGCCGGACTCCCCGGAATGGTCCTATCCCGCGCAGATGGAGGATCGCCGCCTGTCTCGCTCGCTGCTCTCGGGACTGCTCGTGCTCTCCTGCTTCCCTTCAGACGGCGGGTACCTGGGGATCGCCGAACTCGCGCGCATGCTCCACATGAACACGAGCACTACGCATCGCTATGTGACTACGCTGCTCGCCGTCGGGCTGCTGGAGCGCAACCCCAGCACCCGTAAGTACCGGCTCGTCTCGTAGTTGCGGCTGGTTTGCCAGTCGCCGGCGCACTCGCTAACGCGCGCGGCGCTGGGTAGCCGTGCTTCGTGCCGCCCTGCTTCGCGCCGCCTGCCGCGCTCACACGGTGCGCTTCAGCTGCTGGGCGATCCGCCGGATGGCTGGCAGGTCGAGCTCCGCGGTGAACTGGAAGGGGACTCGCAGCACGTCGAACTTCCGCCGCCGCAGGCGCGCGAGCTGGTTGTGCTGGAAGCGTGCACGGTCATGCGCCGCGCGCGCCGCCACGACAGCCGAGCGGGTGAGCTCGTCGGGTGTGCTTGCTGCGGCTGGCGCGGCCTTCCGACCGCGCGCCGAGCCGTCGCCTGCACGCTGGGCCTTGGCCTTCGACCGCGGCGTGGGTTCCCCCGTGGGGCCATCCGACCCCTTGTGGTTCTCGCTCGCAGGAGCGAGCAGGGCGAGGCGCGCGAGCTCGGGCGCGCTGAAGCGCTGAGGCAAGACGCCGTTGACGACCACCGCGTGAAGGTCGCGACCGAGCTGTCGGTGCAGCCTGTCCTGAAGCTCGAGCGTCTCAGTGATCGCCATCTCGGTTCCCTGAGCGATCGCGAGATAGCCCGAGCGCGCGGGATCCTCGAGCAGCTCGCGCAGCCGCTGAGCCTGCCCGGCGATCGGGCCGACGCGCGCGATCGCCCCGAACGTGCGCGGCGAGTCGAGCATCCCGAGCGCATGCCCGGTGGCCGGCGCGTCGAGCACGACGAGGTCGTAGCCGCGCCCGCGCCCGCGCCAGCGCTTGCCCTGTGTGAGCTCCCAGATCTTGACCATGCTGACCAGCTCCTTCGCACCCGGCGCGGCGGCGGCGAAGTACTGAAAGGTGCCGCTCGAGGCGAGTATCCGGCCCGAGACGCGTCCGCCGAGCGCCTGCAGCCATTCGAGCAGCGCCCGGTCGGGGTCGAGCGAGAGGTTCCACAGACCCCTCTGCAGCTCGATCTCGGCGCCAGGACTTGGCTGGGGCAGCCCGAAGAGCGCCGGCAGGCGGCCCTGCGCGCCGACCTCGACGACGATCGTGCGCCGACCGCGCTCAGCTGCCAGCAGCCCGAGGGCGGTCGCGAGCGTCGTCTTGCCGACGCCGCCCTTGCCCGTCACCACGAGCAGATCGCGATCGAGTACCGATGTCATCGTGCTCGGCAGTCTGTCTCAAACCTGCCCGCGCGGGCTCGACCTACAATCGTGCGGATGAGCTCACGGCGCCTAGACGACGCGATCGACGGTCTCCTCGCCTATGACGAGCGAGGCTTGGTGCCGTGCGTGGTGCAGGACTGGAGCACCGGTGAGGTGCTGACGCTCGCTTACATGAACGAGCAGGCGCTCGCGCGCACGCGCGAGACCGGCGAGCTGCACCTCTACAGTCGCTCGCGCGAAGAGTTGTGGCACAAGGGCGCAACGAGCGGCAACGTGCAGGCGGTGAAGGCGCTCAGGCTGGATTGCGACGGCGACACACTGCTTGCGCTGGTGGAGCCGACCGGGCCCGCCTGCCACACGGGCGAGCGCACGTGCTTTCATCGTGGCGAGCTGACTCCGGCCGCTCCAAGCGAGGTGCTCGCGGGCCTCGAGCGAACGGTCCGCGAGCGCGCGCGCAAGCGTCCGGCGGGCTCGTACACCGTCGAGCTGCTCGACGATCCACAGCGCATCGGCGCGAAGGTGATGGAGGAGGCCGAGGAGGTCGCGCGCGCGGCACGCGAGGAGTCGGTCGAGCGGGTGGACGAGGAGGCCGCCGACGTCGTCTACCACCTGCTGGTGCTCCTGCACAGCAGGGGCCGCTCGCTGGCCGACGCCGAGCGGGTGCTCGATGAACGTCGCGGCTGACGCTCGCACCGACGCCCCGGGCATCGAGCCGAGTCTCGCCGAGGCGCGTGCGCTCGCCGAGCGGCACAACCTGATTCCGCTACGCCATCGCTTCATCGAGGACTGCGAGACGCCCGTCTCGGCGTTCCTCAAGCTGCGCGAGCTCGCTCCCGGCGAGCCGGCGTTCCTGCTGGAGTCTGCCGACCGGGGCCAGCGCGTCGGTCGCTATTCGTTCATCGGCTTTCGCCCACGCGCGCTCCTGCGGTGGTCGCTCGCCGAAGGCGGCGATCCCTACGCCCTGGCGGCGGCCGACCTGGCGCGCTTCAGCCAGGCGCCGATGGCCGATGGACCGCCGTTCACGGGCGGGGCGGTCGGCTTCTTCGGCTACGACCTGGTGCGCACCGTAGAGCCGCTCGGCCCACCCAACCCCGACACGCTTGGGCTGCCCGACATGGCCCTGATGCTGACGGACCTGCTGGTGATCTTCGATCACCTCAAGCACACGGTGACGATCCTGGTGAACGCCGATCTCGATGCCGAGCCAGACATCGAGCGGGCGTACGCGGCCGCAGCCCAGACGATCGCCGAGGTGCGTGCGCAGCTCGCCGGGCCGGTGCCGCTCCTCGAGCGCTCCGAGCGTGTGCGCGAGCATCCGGCGTTCGAGCCGAACATGACGCGCGAGCAGTTCGAAGGGATGGTCGAGCGGATCGTCCGCTACATCCACGCGGGAGACGCTTTCCAGGTAGTGCCCTCGCAGCGCTGGTCGGCCGCGGTGCCCGTGGAGGCGTTCTCGATCTACCGCGGGCTGCGCGCCGTCAACCCAAGCCCTTACATGTACTACCTGGACTTCGGCGACTTCCAGGTGGCGGGCGCCAGCCCCGAGCCGCTGCTGACCGTCAACGGGCGTCATGTCAGCACCAAGCCGATCGCCGGGACGCGTCACCGCGGCGCGACGCCGGAGGAGGACAGGCGAATCGCGGCCGAGCTGCTGGCCGACGAGAAGGAGCGCGCCGAGCACGTGATGCTCGTCGATCTCGGTCGCAACGACCTCGGGCGGGTGTGCGAGTACGGCACGGTCGTCGTCGACGAGCTGATGGAGATCGAGTCCTACAGCCACGTGATGCACATCGTCTCCTCGGTGTCCGGCACGCTGCGAGGAGAGGTGGGGGCGATGGACGCGCTGCGCTCGGTGCTGCCGGCCGGCACCCTGTCGGGTGCGCCGAAGGTGCGCGCGATGCAGATCATCGACGAGCTCGAGCCGCTAAAGCGTGGCGGCTACGGCGGCGCGATCGGCTACCTCAGCTACGCCGGCGATCTCGACACGGCGATTCACATCCGCACGGTCGTCGTGAAGGACGGCGTGGCGCACGTGCAGGCCGGCGGCGGCACGGTGGCAGACGCGCAGCCGGCGTACGAGTACGAGGAGTCGGTCGCCAAGTCGACGGCCGCGATGCGCGCGATCGAGCTCGCCTGCGACCAGCCGGAGTGGCCATGAGAGTCCTCGTCCTCGACAACTACGACTCGTTTACGTACAACCTCGTCCAGTACCTCGGCGAGCTGGGGGCGGAGGTGCAGACGGTGCGCAACGACCGCGCGACCGTCGATGAGCTGCTGGAGCAGCGATACGAGCGCTGCGTCGTCTCGCCGGGGCCGTGCACGCCGGAGGTGGCCGGCATCACGCTCGAGCTGGTGCGGCGCATGCCCGAGTCCGGCGTGCCGACGCTGGGCGTGTGCCTCGGGCATCAGGCGCTCGCGCAGGCGTTTGGCGGACAGGTACGGCTGCACCCGCCGGTGCACGGCAAGGCGACGACGATCGAGCACGACGGCCGGACGATCTTCGATGGGATGTCGTCTCCTCTGACGGTCGGGCGCTATCACTCGCTGGTGGTCGATCCCGAGCTGCCGGACTGCCTGGAGCAGTCGGCGCGCGGCGGCGGCGTCGTGATGGCGGTGCGCCATCGCGAGCTGCCCGCAGAGGGTGTGCAGTTTCACCCCGAGTCGGTGCTGACCGCCGAGGGCAAGCAGCTGCTGTCGAACTTCCTGAAGGACGGCTGATGCCCAACGCGATCCTCACGAGCGCGATCGACGCGCTCGCGTCGCGCAGGGACCTGAGCGCCGACGAGACCGCCGACGTGCTCTCGGAGATCATGCATGGCGAGGTCTCCGAGGTCCAGATCGCGGCCTTCCTGATCGCCCTGCGCACGAAGGGCGAGACGGTCGACGAGCTCGCGGGTCTCGCGCGCGCGATGCGCGGGCTGGCCGCGCACGTGCCGAGCACGCGCGAGGGCCTGCTGGACACCGCCGGGACGGGGGGCGGGCAACGGACGTTCAACGTCTCCACCACCGCGGCGCTGATCGCCGCCGGTGCCGGCTGCGCGGTGGCCAAGCACGGCAACCGCTCCGCCACGAGCTCGTCGGGATCGGCGGACCTTCTGGAGGCGCTGGGCGCGCGCATCGACCTGGATCCAGCGGGCGTCGCGAGTTGCATCGAAGACACCGGCTTTGGCTTCATGTTCGCCCCGGCCCACCACCAAGCGACCCGTTTTGTCGTACCCGTGCGACGCGAGCTGGCGGTGCGGACGATCTTCAACCTGCTCGGGCCGTTGACCAACCCGGCCGGCGCCCGCCGGCAGCTGATCGGCGTCTCAGACCCGGCCTTCCTGGAGACGATCGCCGGCGCACTGGCGAGGCTGGGCGTCGACCGGGCGCTGGTGGTCGTGGGGGAGGACGGCCTCGACGAGGTGTCGGTCGCGGCTGGGACCAAAGTCGTCGAGGTCAACGGCGAGGAGCTCACGCGCTACACGCTCGTGCCCGGCGACGTCGGCATCGCACCGGTCTCGAGAGATGACTTCGAGCGCGACTCGGCCGGCGGCACGCCGGAGCAGAACGCCGCTGTCACGCGGGCGATCCTCGCAGGCGAGCAGCGCGGCTCGCAGGCGAACACGGACTTGGCGGTGATCAACGCCGGCGCGGCGATCTATGCCGCCGGTACGGTCGATTCGATCGCCGACGGCGTGCAGGCGGCGCGCGCCGCGCTGTCCGACGGGCGCGCGGCGCAGGCGCTGGAGCGCTACGTGCAGGCAAGTCGGCGCCACGCGCCGTCGGAGGTCGCGACGTGAGCGCCTCAACGCCCAGCGTGCTGCAGCGCATCCTGCAGAGCACCCGCGAGGAGCTCGAGCGGCGCAAGCGCGAGCTGCCGCAGCGCTTGCTCGAAGATCGCGCGCAGGCGGCCGAGCGCGGGGGCGGCGGGCGCCCGCCGGGGAGCTTCCGGGCGGCGCTGACCGAGCCGGGCATGGCCGTGATCGCGGAGTTCAAGCGGCGTTCGCCGTCAGCCGGGACGCTTCGCGAGCAGGCCGACCTGCGCGAGGTTCTCAGCGCGTATGAGTGTGGCGGTGCGAGCGCGTTGTCGGTGTTGACCGAGCAGCCGAACTTCGGCGGCTCGCTCGCGGATCTGCGCTCGGCACGCGATCTCTGTGCGCTTCCGCTGCTGCGCAAGGACTTCATCGTCGACGAGTACCAGATGCACGAGGCGCGCGCGGCCGGCGCCGACGCCGTGCTGCTGATCGTCGCGGCGCTCGAGGAGGCCGAGCTGCGCTCGCTACACGCCGCGGCGCGCGCGCTCGGCCTGGACGTGCTCGTGGAGGTCCACGATCGCGATGAGCTCGAGCGCGCGCTCGAGCTCAGGGCAGAGCTGATCGGCATCAACAATCGCGATCTGCGCGACTTCAGCGTGGATGTCGAGCGCACAACGCTGCTGATGGGCGCCGTTCCGGCTGGTGTGACGGTCGTGTCCGAGTCGGGCATCTCCTCGGCGGGGCAGTTGCGCAGCCTCGCGCAGGACGGCGTGCAGGCCGTGCTGGTGGGCGAGTCGCTGATGCGAGCGCCTGACCCTCGAAGGGCGCTCGAGGAGCTGATCGGTGACGATCGAGAGGTGCGAGACAGAGACGCGAACACGAGCTCGACGGCTGGCACGGGCGCCGGAAAACTCCCCTCTACGCAGCTTTAGCCATTCCAACGACAGACTTTATTTCGCCTTCATAGCCGGCGACCATCATCGTTCACCGTAATGAGACGCATGTTCGCCATCCCCTTCATCTCCGCCCTTCTCGGCGGCGGCGTGGTCGTCGCCGTGGTCGCCGCAGTCGGCGGGCTGGGGGATTCGCAACAGACCGTCACCACCGTGCAGGCGGCGCCAATCGCGCCGTCTAACGCCTCGCAGCAGAGCGGTAGGCTGACGCCGCACGACATCTACGTCAAAGACGCTCCCGGCGTCGTGTTCGTTACGTCGACGATCGTGCAGAGAGGCGAATCGCCGTTCAACCTGTTCGGCGGAGGCGAAGCGCAGCGCCAGGGTCAGGCAACCGGCTCAGGCATCGTGATCGATCGCAACGGCACGATCCTCACCAACTGGCACGTTGTCGAGAATGCGATCAAGGTCACGGTGAGCCTCGAAAAAGGGAAGACCGTCAACGCGCAGGTGGCCGGCAAGGACCCCTCGAACGACCTCGCGGTTTTGCGCATCCACCCAGATGGCCTGGCTTTTCACCCGCTCACGCTCGGCAACTCGAGTGGCGTCCAGGTCGGCGACCCGGTGCTCGCGATCGGCAACCCGTTCGACCTCGAGCGTACGCTGACGACCGGTGTCATATCGGCGCTGCAGCGCCAGATAACGGCGCCGAACGGCTTCACGATCAACAACGTGCTGCAGACGGACGCACCGATCAATCCGGGTAACTCCGGCGGCCCCCTGCTCGATGCCGCTGGCCGCGTGATCGGCCTCAACTCGCAGATCGAGACGGGCGGCACGAGTGGCGGCAGCGTCGGCATCGGCTTCGCGGTTCCGATCAACACGGCCAAGTCGGAGATCGCTCAGCTGGAGAAAGGCGGGACCGTGCGCGGCGCCTACCTCGGCCTGACGTCGCTGACGATCGACGGCTCGCTGTCGGCGCTCAACCTGCCGGTCAAACGCGGCGCGCTCGTGCAGAGCGTGCAGAAGGGCACGCCGGCCGAAAAGGCGGGCATCCGCGGCGGGACCGTCAGCGGCCGCACCGAAGGGGGCCAGGTTGCGGTTGGCGGCGACATCATCACGTCGATCGTCGGCAAGACGGTCACGAGCTCCGAAGACGTGGCCAACGACGTGCAGGCGCACAAGCCCGGTGACACCATCGCCATCGGGCTGCTGCGCGCAAACGGCAAAGGCGGCTACGAACGCAAGACCGTCAGCGTGAAGCTCGCCAGCCGGCCCAACTCGGTGCCGAACCCGAGCACTCCCGAAGGGTAGGACCCCGCTACCGTTGGGGGCATGTCGCAGACGCCCCCCCGCGTGAAGATCTGCGGGATCACGAACCTGCCCGACGCCGAGCTGGCGGTCGAGCTGGGGGCGTGGGCCGTGGGAATGATCTTCTTCGAGGACAGTCCCAGGCGCTGCTCGCCGGCGGAGGCCGAGCGGATCGTCGCGGCGCTGCGCCGCAAGGTGGAGCTGTGCGGCGTGTTCGTCAATGCGCCGCTCGAGCGCGTGGTCACGCTCGGCGAGGATCTCGGGTTGAGCATGCTGCAGTTCAGCGGCGAGGAGGGTCCGTCGTTCTGCGCCGAGGCGGCACGTCGCAACGGAGCTCGGGTGATCAAGGCGGCGCAGGTGTCCGGTCCCGGCGACGTGCGCGACCTGGAGCGCTTTCACGTCGACTACCACCTGCTCGACGCGCGCGCGAAGACGCCCGGCAGGCAAGCGCTGCGTGGGGGTACGGGCGAGACGTTCGACTGGACGCTCGTCGGCCTGCGCCGCTCGAAGGTCCCGCTGATCCTAAGCGGAGGACTGACCGCGGACAACGTCGAGGAGGCGGTCGCGCGGACACATCCGTACGGCGTCGACACGGCGAGTGGCACCGAGTCGGCGCCCGGGCGCAAGGATCCGCAGAAGCTGCGGGCCCTCTTTCGCGCCGTCGAGCGGAGCGCCGAGCAGCCGGGGATCGTGAGCTCGGCGGCGGCCGGCGGTCCGGCGGCGTGAGCGCGGGCGCGACAGGCCCGCTCGTCGAGCATCATTTCGGCGACTACGGCGGGCAGTTCGTGCCCGAGACGTTGATGCCGGCATTGGCCGAGCTGGAGGAGGCGTGGAGGCAGGCGCGCGCCGACAAGCGCTATCAGGCCGAGCTCGCGGGCCTGCTGCGCGACTTCGGCGGGCGCCCGACGCCGTTGTATCTTGCGCGCAGGCTCTCCGAGCGGGCGGGACGGCCGGTGTATCTGAAGCGCGAGGACCTCAACCACACCGGCTCGCACAAGCTCAACAACGCCCTGGGGCAGGCGCTGCTGGCGAAGCGGATGGGCAAGCCGAGGATCATCGCCGAGACAGGCGCCGGCCAGCACGGGGTCGCCACGGCGACCGTCTGCGCGCTGCTCGACCTGGAGTGCGTGGTGTACATGGGCGTACAGGACACGCACCGCCAGCGCCCGAACGTGCAGCGCATGGAACTGCTTGGTGCGACCGTGCATCCCGTCGAGGCCGGCGCGAAGACGCTCAAGGAGGCCACCTCGGCGGCGATCCGCGACTGGGTGACGAACGTGCAGAGCACGCACTACGTGATCGGCTCGGTCGTCGGCCCGGCGCCCTACCCGGCGATAGTGCGGGATCTGCAGCGGGTGATCGGCGACGAGGCGCGCGCGCAGCTGCTGCAGGCCGAGGGCAGGCTCCCGGCGCGCGTGGTGGCATGCGTCGGCGGCGGCTCCAACGCGATCGGCACGTTCGCCGCGTTCATCGACGACGAGCAGGTCGAGCTCGTCGGCGTGGAGGCGGGCGGCGAGGGGATCGACACGCCGCGCCACGGCGCTCCGCTGACGGTCGGCGGGCGGGCGGGCATCCTGCACGGCTCGCGTTCGGCGGTCATGCAGGACGAGGAGGGCCAGATCGTCGAGGCGCACTCGATCTCGGCGGGTCTCGACTACCCCGGCGCGGGCCCCCAGCACGCCTTCCTGCGCGACAGCGGTCGCGCGCGCTACGTGGCGGTCACCGACGAGCAGGCGCTGCACGCGTTTCGTGAGCTGGCGCGACTGGAGGGCATCATCCCGGCGCTCGAGACGGCCCACGCGCTGGCCTGGGTGCTCGCGCAGGACGACGGCGAGCTCGACCTCGTGTGCTTGTCGGGCCGCGGTGACAAGGACCTCGCCGAGGTGCTGGGGGGTGGCTAGCACGCAGGCAGCAAGCGGCGTGCAGCGGATCGCCGAGGCCTTCACGGACTCGAGCAAGCGTGCCGCGCTGATGCCCTACCTGATGGCGGGCTTTCCGACGCTCGAGCAGTCGCTTGCCGTGGGCGAGGCTTGCGTACGGGAGGGCGCCGACCTGCTGGAGCTCGGCGTGCCCTACAGCGACCCGCTGGCCGACGGCCCGGTGATCCACGAGGCGAGCACTCGTGCGCTTGCGGCGGGAGCGAGCGTGGGGGGTGTGCTGGAGGTCGCGCGGGCGCTCGCGCCGAGCGTCCCGGTCGTGCTCATGTGCTACGCGAACATGGTGTTCGCGCCGGGCGGCGAGGCGTTCGTGGAGCGCCTCGCGCGGAGCGGCGCGTGCGGGTTGATCGTGCCCGACCTGCCGTTGGAGGAGTCGAGCGGGCTGCGCGAGTCTTGTGACGCGCGCGGCGTGGCGCTCGTGCCGCTCGTCGCGCCCACGACCACGCCGCAGCGCCTGCGGGCGATCGGCGCGAGCGCGCGCGGATTCCTCTACGCGGTGTCGGTCGTCGGCACGACGGGCGAGCGCGACGCGCTGCAGGAGCGCTTCGCGGAGGCCGTCGCGCGCGCCAAGGCCAGCACCGAGGTGCCGGTCGCGCTCGGCTTCGGCATCAGCACGCCCGAGCAGGCGCGGCAGGCAGCCGACGCGGGCGCGGACGGCGTGATCGTGGGCACGCGGCTCGTGCGCGCGGCCGGCGGGGGCGCGGATTCGGCGGACGCGGTCGGCGCGCTGGTGGGCGAGCTCGCGGCGGCTCTTGCGCCGACCGACCAGGGATCGGGCAGCTAAGATTCCGCCGGCATGGGCTTGATCCTCACCGTCACCACGGGCTTGGTCGTCTGGGTCGTGCTGTGGGCGCTCGGAAGCAAGGGCTTCGACGCGTTCATGCTCGCCGCGGCGATCATCCTCGTCGGCGCCAGCCTGAAGATCCTCTCCGGCTACCTGCCCGGCCGTCGCAGCTAGTCGACCCGTGCGCGCGCGCTGGCTGTCCGTGGCCGCTTTCGCAGCGGTGCTGCCCACGGTCGCCGGCTGTGGCGGGGTCGGCGTCTCGGGCGCATCTGAAGCGACCGGTAATCAACTGGCGATCTACTCGAGCCTGCCGCTGCAGGGCCCCTCGGCCGCGATCTCGCAGGAAACGGTAAATGGCGAGCGCCTGGCGCTGTACCAGGCGGGCGGGCGGATCGGCCCCTTCAAAGTGGGTTACGTCTCGCTCGATGACGCCAACCCGAAGAGCGGCCGGCTGGACCCCGGAGCCACCGCGACCGACGCCAAGACGGCGGCGCAGGACACCAGCACGATCGCCTACCTCGGCGAGTACAACTCCTCCGCGACGGCCGTCTCCCTGCCGCTGATCAACGCCGCGGGGATCCTGCAGGTGAGCCCCGGCAGCCCATACATCGGGCTGACGTCCTCGCTGAACGCGGGACAGGACGAGCCCGAGCGCTTCTATCCGAGCGGCAAACGCAACTTCGGCCGCCTGCAGCTCGGCGATCAGGCGCAGGCCGCCGCGCAGGTGAAGCTGATGCGCACGCTCGCGGTGCGCAAGCTGTACGTGATCGACGATCAGGACCCCTTCGAGGTGCCGCTCGCGCAGATCGTGGCCGGCGACGCCGAACGCGCCGGGATCGCCGTCGTCGCGCACGACAGCATCCTCACGACGCCGGGCAGCGTGTTCGCGGGCGCCGTCGAAAAGGTCGTGCGCAGCGGGGCGGAAGCCGTGTTCTTCGCCGGCCGAGGCGGTGCGGGGACGATTGCCCTATGGCGGGCGCTGCATGCCGCCGATCCGCACCTGCTGCAGCTCGGCTCGAGCGCGCTCGCGGACGAAGCCTTCACGTCGGCGATCGGTCCCGTGGAGGCAAGCACATACCTGACCACACCGCTGCTCGCTCCCGGTGAGTACCCGCCCGCGGCGGCACGCGTGCTGGCGGACTATCGCCGGCGCTTCGGTGGACAGCCGGGACCGCACGCGCTGTATGGCTTCGAGGCCATGAGCGTCGTGCTCGAAGCGATCCGCAAGGCGGGCGTGCGCGGCAACGACCGCCAGACGGTCATCGACCGCTTCTTCCAGACCGCCGACCGCGACTCCGTGCTCGGCCGCTACTCCGTGCAGGCAAACGGCGAAACGACCCTCCCGCGCTACGGCGTGGATCGCATTGTGAACGGTCGCGCGGTGTTCTACCGCTCGATCGACATCCGTTGACTCAGCCGCGCTTCAGGCCGAGCATCATCAGCCGCCCTGCAGGCCGAGCACCAGGCGGAAGCGCTCGATGCCTCCGCCGAGGCTCCTGCCGCCGCCGGCGAGCGTCGTGAGCGAACGCAGGTAGGGGACGAACGGCGAGATCGTCGGGTCTTCGTTCAGCCCGATGCCTTCGAGCAGGCCGAGCAGCGTAGGGAAGTCGACGCTGATGCTCGGCTGGAAGCCAGCGCCGAGCGCAGCCGCCGTCGCGCCGTAGGAGGCCGCGCCCGACAGCTTGCTCGACGGGTTCAGCGCCGCTTCGACGGACGCTTCGCCGATCCCGATCACGAACTTGCTCTGGCCGCTCGCGCTGCGTCCGGAGGCGATGTCGAGCACGACCGGCAGGCCTCTCAGGCGCGCCGCGACGGCCGCCTCGGTCCCCGGGATCGAGGCGGGCTGCACGGAGCCGCCGCCCTTGCGCAGCTGCGCCGCAAGCTTGCCGACCGCCGCGCGCGAGAGCGCCGCGTTCTTGGAATCGATCACCACGCCGCCCTTCAGTTCCAGCAGGCCAGTGCCGGCGGCGAATAAACCTGCCGAGCCCATCCAGCTGGCGAAGTCGCGCTTGGCCGCCGGGGTGTCGGCGCCCAGCGCACGGACCGGAGCAAGGAGCCCTTCGATCAGGCCCTTCACGTTCAGCGAGCTCTGCGCTTCGGGGCTCGGGCCCGTGGGCGAGCCGCCGAGCGAGGCGAGGCCCTGCAGCGCCTGAACGTCGCTGCCGAGCGTGCTGCCAACGTCGCCGAGGCCCACCGCGAGCCACGATTCGCCCGGCAGCTCGCCCATCGCCCGGGAGGCTTCGGAGCTCGAGGAGAGCAGGCCGCCGGAGGCCGGCGTCGTGCCGGCGGCGAGCGCGTCGGCATCCACCGCGATCGAGTTGCCAGAGGGGACCAGCGAGACGTTCACCGGGCGCCCGCCGGCCAGCAGCGAGACGACGCTGGTCAAGCCCTGTGCAGGGACCTTGCGGGCGCGACCGGGCGCGCCGGCGTTCGCATAGACGTGCGCGAGCGTGCCCGACGGCGTCGAGCCGATGAGCGTCGAGTAGGCCGTCGCGCGGGCGAGCGAAGGGCCGCCGGCTGTCGTGTCGATGACGCCGTGCAGCGCCGACTCGCTGCCGATCACGACCAGACGATCGACGATCCCGAACGCGATGCCGCCGGCTGTGGCCTGGTAGGAGGTTCCGCGGTAGGCCGCGGCATGCGCGCCCGCCCGTCTGGCCTGGGTCGCGATGAACGAACGGGCCTTCGTGGCATCGCTGGAGTCGAGCACGAACGCGCCGTCGACGCCGTGGGCCGCGAAGGGGAAGCCTCCCGTGGCGGGGGATTCGCCGAGCAGCCCCTGTTGCAAAAGCGAGAGCAGCCGGCTGACGTCGGCTTCGCTCGCGCCGCCGGTCGAGCCGAGGAAGATCCCGGCGCGCGGGCCCAGCCATGGCGCCACGTCTCGCTTGAAGTCGAGTGCCGGCGAGCCCGGCGTCTGCAGCGCGCCGAGCAGGCGCAGGTACGGATCGGCCTGCTGGGTGAGCGCGCGCCCGGCCGCGCGCGCGGCGCTCTGCAGCGCCCCGTCGGGGCGGACCGTCGCGCTCGCGTAGAGCGGCGCCGTCGCCGGTACGGCGCTGGCCGGATCGATAGTCGTGCCGGAGGAATGCGAGGAGCCGCATGCGGCAGAGGCGAGCACCGTCGCGGCCGCGAGCGACGCCGCCAGGACGCGCCGCGGCCGGCGCTGGGGATCGGCCGTGGGGTCGAGCGGCATCGCGGGCGATCGTAGCGGCTGGCGTGGTTGCCCCGGGGCACTTGCAGGCGCGTGGCGCGTGGCGCCGTACGCGCTGCAAGGCTCGTCCCAGATGTGGGTCTTGCATGCGCTCGTGCAGCTCGGGCGTCTTCATTAGGTGCGACGGGCGATGCGCGGGTGTCGTCGCTGAGCAGGACTTTTCTCGCTTTCGCGGGCGTCAGGACGGCTCAGTGGGAGAAAATGTGCAATTAGGGTTGCATTGTGGGGGAAAGTGGGGTATGTTCGCGCACGGCGAGCCGGGGTGGAGGGGCTCCTCCCACTCCTCCACCTCGGCTCGGTAATCAAGCTTGGAGCTCAACCAGTGGTCCCCTTTCGTGGCACCTTCGACCATACGCTCGACGCGAAGAATCGCCTGACGGTGCCCGCTCGCTACCGCGCCGCGCTCGCCGAGGGCGTGGTTCTGGCGATGCCCGTCGACCTGAAGCCGTGTGTCGGCGTGTGGCATCCGGAGGAGTACGAGCGCTACAGCCGCCGCGCGTTGGCCGAGCTGCCGCCGCTCTCGCCGCGGCTCACCGAGCTCGAGCGCTTCTTCTACGGCAGCTCGCAGGACGCCGACCTCGACGCCGCCGGGCGGATCATGGTGCCCGGCTTCCTCTCCGAGCACGCGCAGCTGCACAAGGAGGTCGTCGTGGTGGGCGTTGGCGACCGTTTGGAGCTGTGGAGCAAGGACCGCTGGAACGACCATCGACCGACGCTACTCAGCGGCGTCGCGGAGATCACCGCGCATGTCGACGACACTGCTTGACATGAGACGATCGCAGCGACGCCCCCCTCGCGGGCGGCAATCGAGCGCTGCCGCGCGGCAGCGCGCGGGGCACGAGCCACCATCCGGCGAATCGGGGATCGCCGAGCGCGGCCACGTTCCGGTGCTCGCCGACGAGCTGCTCGAGCTGCTCGATCCCCAGCCCGGGCAGACCGCGATCGACTGCACGTTCGGGGACGGCGGCCACGCCCGCCTGCTCGCCGAGCGGCTGGGCGCGTCGGGCACGCTCGTGGCGATCGACCGCGATCCGCTCGCCGCGCAGCGCTTCGCCGCGCTCGCCGCGGAGGTCTCGTGCTCGCTGCGCTTCATCCGCGCGAGCTACGCCGAGGCGCTGGAGCTGCTGGGCAGGGAGGGTCTGCGCGCCGACTGCGCGTACTTCGACCTGGGCATGTCCTCGATGCAGGTCGACACGCGCGAGCGCGGCTTCTCCTACTCCTACGAGGCGCCGCTGGACATGCGCATGGACCGCGGGCAGAAGCTGAGCGCGCTCGAGATCATCGCCGAGTGGGACGAGCGACGCCTGGCGCGCGCGCTGCGCGACTTCGGCGAGGAGCGCCACGCCGGCGCGATCGCGCGGGCGATCGTGCGCAGGCGAGCACAGGCCCCGATCGAGACGACGCTCGAGCTGGTCGACACGATCAACTCCGCGATCCCAGCTCCCGCGCGGTTCGCCGGCGGCCACCCCGCCAAGCGCTCCTTCCAGGCCCTGAGAATCGCGGTCAACGATGAGCTCGAACAGCTCGACCGCGCGCTCCCGCTCGCCTGGGGCCTCTTGCGCGAGGGCGGCGTGCTCGCTGGTATCACGTTCCATTCGCTCGAGGACCGTCGCGTCAAGCGCTTCCTCGGCGCTCGCGCGCAGGGCTGCATCTGCCCGCCCGACCTGCCCGTCTGCGCGTGCGGTCGCGAGCCCGAGGCGGCGCTCGTGACCCGCCGTTCGATCGTGCCATCGGCGGACGAGCTCGCACGCAATCCGCGCGCCTCCTCGGCGCGCCTGCGCGCGGCGCGGAAGCTGACCGACGATCGGGGCGTGGCGGAATGACGCCACCGGCAGCCGCCGCAGCTCCGGGCGTTGCGCCGCGCCGGCCGGCGGTGCCGCGTGGGCCGCGGCGCGTATCCGGTCCGGTTCGGCCGGCGGCCCAACCGGCACGTCGGACTCGCGGGCGCGACGCCGAGGGCGAAGCTGGGCTCCTCGTCGGCCTGCTCGCGGCGCTCGAGGGGCTCGCGCAGCACCGCCTGCTCGACCGCCTGATTCGCGGTCGCACGTGGATCGGGCTGCTCGCGTTCGCGCTGATCGGGATCGTCACGCTGCAGCTCGGGCTGCTGAAGCTGAACGGCGGAATCGGACGGACACTGGAGCACGAGGCGCTGCTGCAACGCCAGAACGCGGCGCTCAGCATCGAAAACTCGGAACTCTCGGCGGGCAGCCGGATCGAGGCGCGCGCGGCGCAACTCGGCATGGCGTTCGTCCCCTTGCGGGCGCTGCGCTTCCTCGCGGCGAGCCCGCGCGGCGACGCTACGAAGGCCGCCGCGCTCAGCAGCGCCGCGAGCCCTGCAAGCGCCGAAGCGCCGGAAGTCGCGCCGGGCTCGAGCGAATCGCAGTCGAGCGCCCAGTCATCGGCGATCGGCGAATCGAGCGCCGAATCGAGCGCGTCCGCGTCCTCCGGCGAAGCGGCCTCGAGCGAAGCGGAATCCTCCAAGGGCGGATCAGAAGAATCGAGCGGCGCTGGCGCCGAATCGACGGCGAGCGCGCCGGCGCCGAGCGAATCCGCGGCCGGCGCAGCGCCGGAAGCCGGGCCGGCCGGCGGAATCCAAGCGAGCGCCGGCGGAGAATGAGCCGGTGACGATCGTCCAGCGCCGGATCGGGGGGATCTTCGGCCTGTTCTTCCTGCTGCTGCTGCTGGCCAGCGCGCGCACGCTGTATCTCGGCACGCTGAAGGGGGGCAGCCTGCGCAAAGCGGCCGCCACCCAGCAGCTGACGGCCGAAGCCGTGCCCGCCCAGCGCGGATCGATCAGCGACCGCAACGGGATCGACCTGGCGGTGTCCGAGCCGGCGCAGGACATCTCGGCGACGCCGTATCTGGTCAAGGATCCGCTCGCCACGGCCCAGCGACTGGCGCCGCTGCTGGGCAAGCAGCAGGCGCAGGTGCTGCGCCTGCTCTCCGAGCGCAGCGGCTTCGTCTATCTGAAGCGCGCGCTTCCGGCCAAGCAGGCCAGCGCGGTGATGGCCTTGAAGATCCCCGGGCTCGCCGGGGTGCCGGTCATGCGCCGCGTGTACCCGCGAGGCGACCTCGCGGCGCAGGTGCTCGGCGTGGTCGGCACGGAAGGCAACGGGCTGTCGGGCCTCGAGTACTCGCGTAACGCGCTGCTGCACGGGCACACGGGAGAGCGCCATGTCGTCAGCGACGCGGTCGGCGAGCCGGTGTCGATCACCGAACCGCATCACGAGTCGCCGGGCACCTCGATCTCGCTGACGCTCGATGCGAACATCCAGCAGCGCACCGAAGACGTGCTCGGAGCAGTCGGGCGCGTGTTCAACCCGAAAGACGCGACGGCGATCGTGATGGACCCGAACAGCGGCGCGATCCTGGCGATGGCGAACTGGCCCCAGGTGAACGCGAACGATCCGGGCGGCTCATCGCCGGAGGCGCTGCAGAACCGCGCCGTGAGCTTCGACTACGAACCGGGCTCGACGTTCAAGGCGGTGACGGTCGCCGGCGCGTTGCAGCAGGGACTGGTCACGCCGAGCAGCAGCTTCTTCATCCCCGACAAGATCCAGGTCGCCGACCGCACGATCCACGACGACACCGAACACGGCGACGAGTCGCTGACGACGGCGCAGATCCTCGCCCAGTCGAGCAACGTGGGGGCGATCAAGATCGGCATGCTCGAGGGCAAGAGCAAGTTCGGCAAGTGGCTGAGCAGGTTCGGCTTCGGCGCGCGAACCGGCATCGAGCTGCCGGGCGAGGAAATCGGCCAGGTGCCGCCCGTCAGCCACTACTCGGGCTCCTCGATGGGCAATCTGCCGATCGGACAGGGCCAGCTCGTGACGCCGCTGCAGATGGCCAGCGCGTATGCGGCGATCGCCAACGGGGGCATCCTGCGCCCGCCGCACATCATCCGCTCGGTGGGCTCGGACATGCGCGCGGATCCCCCGGGGCATCGCGTGATCTCGAGCGCCACGTCCGCCGCCCTGCGTCAGATGCTGGAGGGCGTGCTTGCGCCCGGCGGCACGGCGAGCGAGGTATCGATCCCCGGCTATCGGCTGGCCGGCAAGACGGGCACGGCCAGCAAGGTCGACGCCGCCACCGGCGAATACTCGAAAACCCGCTATGTGGCCTCGTTCATGGGCTTCGCGCCGGCGTCTCACCCGAAGCTGCTGAGCGCGGTGATCGTCGACGAACCGCAAACCGGGTCGATCTTCGGCGGCACGGTCGCGGCGCCGGCCTTCGGGCAGATCATGAGCTTCGCGCTGCCGTACCTGCGCATCGCGCCGGGATAGCATCAGCCCATGCGGCTCGACGAGTTGACCGCCGGCCTGGCCACGACCGCCACCGGTGATTCCGGCGCGGGCGGGGACGTGGAGATCACGGGGCTCGCCTATGACAGCCGCGCCGTGCGCGCTGGCGAGCTGTTCTTCTGCGTCAGCGGCTTTCAGCGCGACGGGCACGACTTCGCGCCCGGGGCCGTGTCCGACGGCGCCGCCGCGCTGGTCGTCGAGCGGCCGCTCGGGCTCGGGGTGCCCGAGGTGCTCGTGCCGTCGGCGCGCGAGGCGATGGGCCCGCTCGCCGCGCGCTTCTTCGGCGATCCGACCGACGAGCTGCGAGTCGTGGGCGTCACCGGGACGAACGGCAAGACGACCACCGCGTATCTCGTGCGGGCGCTGCTGGAAGCGGCCGGCGAGCA
>Ga0193729_1000546_pt1 | contig 19774 bp, 17 predicted proteins | sample U1c2metaG_FD_143036 | JGI IMG/M metagenome (GOLD analysis project Ga0193729, IMG submission 143036) | Soil microbial communities from a riparian zone of the East river system, Colorado, United States - U1c2 | ecosystem: Environmental > Terrestrial > Soil > Riparian zone | place: USA: East River...
AAAAACTCATTACCACCACCGCCACTTTGTGGAGAATAATAAAATACCTAATCAAAAAACATGAAAATCCTTTTCAATTAAATCAAAAAACAGTAAATATCCTTTTAATAAAATTTAGATGTGGTCTGGCTTTAGCCTCCCCCTCGGGTCCCCTTTGGGCTGTAAAAACTGTAAAGACTATAAAGTCTGTAAAGTCTGTAAAGTCTGTAAAGTCTGTAAAGTCTGTAAAGAAAGGGCTACGACTACTCCACCGGTTTACTCATTTGGCGGGCAAAATAAAATATTTAGATAAAAAGGTTTCGGCTGCGCATCTGCTTTAGCGGTCCTCTACTTACGGTAAGGGATAGAAAATTTCTTTAAGATTTATATTTAGAAAAAGAAATATGGATTGTAGCATATAGAGTTTTAAGTTCATAGTTTCATTTTTTTTAATATTATTAATCAGATACTTATTAAAAGATAAATGAAATGAGATTTATTTCTGTAATAAACTTTATTCTATATAAATATAAATTCTATTAACGCCTGCTGGCTTTGGAGAGAATTATACATTATTTGAATATATTATTTGATAAGAAAGATCAATCTGGATACCTCCCTTATCTTTTGTTTAGTTTATTAAATTCCTCGTACGACCCCCCAAGCCACAAAGTGGAGGGTGAGATTGTTTTAATTTAAAAGACCTCCAGCCCCTTCCCCTGCGCAAGTTACGGTTGTTTGTTTTTAATATAACCTATTTATTTTAGATAGATACTTTAGATAATCAAATATAAAAGTAGTAAATTTTTTAACAAAATAATATTTTAATTATTTAAAAATTGTAATTTAACAATCTTATGTTTTAATAAAAAACAATTACATTCATATATTATTTTAGGTCGAATATTTAAAGTTAAAAATTTAAATTTATTAAATCAAAACTTGCTACAAGCCTCCCTTCTCGCTGTAAAGAATTCCCCCTTCTCCCCAAAAACAAAACAAAACAAAACAAGAGTAGGTTAAGTTTACAGATGGTTCTGTAGTAGACCTGCAAAGTCTATCTTTTATTATGGTTCAATTCCATCTTAACCTTTTAATAATATAAATCACTAAATGCTAAATTATATTTCTATCTAATCCTTATTCTATAAATTTTTCAATATTTAATAACCGCTTTTTCTTTTCTGTAAATAAAGTAGGTATATTTTAATAAAATATTATTATTAATCTAATTAAAACATAATATAATCCTATATTAAAAGAGAAAGGTAAATAATTATAATAATTCTTGTAGTTTAATTGGTAGAACAATACTCTTCTAAAGTATAAAATTTATTTTTTATTTCGGTTCGAGTCCGAACGAGAATGGTTAAACGTAAGCACAAATTTATATATGTTAAATAAATCAACAAAGTTCCCTTCTTTACAGCTTTACGCCCCCGCAGGCAAGGGGAGAGGGGTTGGTAGAAAAAATTGATTCACATTTTATATTTATTGTTAAATTTATGAAATTTAAAAGTAGTTTAGTTTAACATATTTTATTATCTCAGATAAACTTATCCATTTTCCTATTATTTTTACACCATTCTAATTAAAAAGAAAAAGGAAATCTTTAATTAATTTTAGTTTAAGATTAAAAAAGTACTTAAATAATTTATATCTTATAAATAATAAGCTAGTTTTATGGAGAGTTAAAATAATAAAACGCAGATTAAGTTAAGAGTGCAAAAATAGAATTAAATTATAAATCTGCTTAAATACAAGTGTAAAAAATCGTTTGCGTTCCCTTTTCTAAATCCAATCGCGGAGCAAATCTCATTCCTAAGGTAGGGGCCTTTGGGAAGGATAGGGCTGGAAAAAATAACAGCTAAATGTTTAATTATTGTTACAGTGTTATATAGAATGAAATTTATATTTTATTAGCACGTCTTTTACCGGCTCTAATATATATTAATTATTCTAAATTAGTTAATTTATAGTCATATAACTCCTTTTTTAAAAGTTCATAATGATAGTAAAAATAACTAAACTTTCTTCAGTTAATCTATATTAATTATAATCTTATATATTCTAAATGTTTAATTAAGTTTGCTTATGTTATTATTTAAGATATACATAAAATAGTTTAAGTTAAGGTTAATAATTTAATTTATCTCATTTATACTAATTATATTTAAGCTTAATAATTTAGATGCGACCTAAAGCATAGTAATTTTACTCTTATTAAGATAATAAAAAAAAGAACTGATAGCAAATTTAATTCTCTCCCCTTTCTTCCCAAAGGCGTAAATTAGGAATTTGGAGGGCTTGAAATAATAAATGGTTATACCATAAAAAAAAATAAATTCTAGATATTTTATCTAGGCTGTGTCGATTATAATTAAGTAATAGACTATACAGTATTTCATTTATATCTATTAATTAATACTACTTTAATTTTTGTTAAAAATGAATTAAATAAAATAACAATTTAATACTATGATAAACAATAATTTTTTGTTAAATATTTCTAATATATTAATTGGTTTAATAGACGTATTAGTTGTTTTATTACCAGTTTTATTAGCAGTAGCTTTTATGACTATTATAGAAAGAAAACAGCTTGCAAGTATGCAGAGACGTGTAGGTCCTAATACCGTCGGATACTATGGTGTACTTCAACCATTCTAAATACAATCTTTGCCACTTTTTTTATTAGAAATAATAAGGGGAATAGAAACAGAGACAGAGACAGAGTGGCATTAATTATATTGACTTGTTTATTAAGGTTTCAGAGTCGATATAAAGAATGACAATAAAACTAATTGCGTGAATACTTCCACCCCCTCTGTAAAGTCTGTAAAGTCTGTAAAGTCTGTAAAGTCTGTAAAGTCTATAAAGTCTATAAAGAAGGGGAGTATATACTATTATAAACTAATAATTAAAATGTATATATTAAGTTAACCCGCAGAGAATATAAAACTCCCAACGATTACACGTTTTATTTATTATATTAACTATAATGAAATTATTTAGTCTAATTATCCTTAGGATAAATGTCTTTTATTTTTGATTTATTATTTATTAATATATGCTTATATTTTTTGATATAAATACTCGATTTTAATTGAAACAAATCATTATTTAGTAAATGTTGCCAATGCTAATTTTATTAGTTTCTTAAATAAAAAGGGGATTTTTAACACGATTATTAAAAATAAACCTTGACCTAAACTACAGAAACATAAAAAGCATTTAGCTGTAGATCATTGTAAATTTGTCCAGTCTGATTTATCCCAATTTAGAAAGAAATGGAATGGAGTTAGTGGTATATATAAAATAACTTTTTTTACCTTTACGATTATTTACTTACTATGGTTCTTCTAAAAATTTAGGTGAGAGACTTAAATATCATTATTTTAATACACCTAAGCAACCTTCATTTCTAGGTATAATTTTACGTAATTTTGGTTGAAGTATGTTTTCCATTACTATTATAGAATTAGTTCCTATTAATAAACTAAGAGAACGGGAAGATTGGTATTTGACCAAATTTATGCCTTTATTAAATATTCTATCTGGTACAGATCCCAGAATTATTCCTATAAAATCTTTGTTAACTAAATTTAAAATAAGTCAAGCATTATTAGGAAGAAAACATAAAGATTCTACACGAGCTTTAATGAGTAGTAAAAGATAAGGAAAAAATAATCCTCCATGGCGGACCCTGCTATATTTTTCTAGCGCGGGGTATGGAAATCCTTTACCTATTGCAGTCTTAGATGCAGCTGCTGCAAAAAAAGTTACTAAAGTATTCGCTTATGACGAAGTATCCTTTAGATTAGTTAACGGATTACCTTTTAGAAGTTTAAGAGCAACAATTAAAGTTTACTTGTATCTGCCTATAAAACAAAAAAAATTTACTTTTAGTATTAGATACAGCTAAACCACACAAAGGATTCTATTACTTTAGTAAGGCTCAATCTTCTAAACCTTAATAATCATCAATTAATTTTTAAATATAAAATGATAAATTCATTATAAAAGTTCATTTTTACTCAGATAAATGTCAGTGATGCTTTAAAACTTGTTATGAAAGAAACAATTATACCTTCACAAGCTAATAAAGTATTATTTTATTTGGCACCTGTATCTACTTTAGTATTCAGTTTATTAGGTCTAATTATAACCAGGCTTAATTAAAATTTCAATAAATGCTAGAACAATTTAAAATTATTTTTAACCTTATTAAACCTAAAATAATTTATACTATAATTTAACTAGCAGGCTTTAAATATAGAGCCTCAGAGACTATATCTGAAATTGTCTAAAATTAAAATTAAAATTAAAACACTTAACGCTGCGTAGCGCTCTCCTTCTCTCCTTTACGGCAAAGAGGGCAAAGAGGGCAAAGAGGGCAAAGAGGGCAAAGAGGGAAAAGACAAAAGACAGAGTCCGAATGCTATCAAAATAATTTACTTGCTTCACTCCACTCCCTAGCTAAAATAAACTATTAAAGTAATAAAAAAAATAAAATTATGTTTATATATCATTTAACCCAACTTATAATATTAAGTTTAGTCTTTTAAATAGAATGAAGCATTAATAAATTTAATTTGTAGCATCTTTGTGAGGTATAATTCCATTTGGTCAAGGTTTAGCTATAACAGATTTTTCTATGGGAATATTATATACTATTGCACTTTCTTCTTTAGGTGTATATGGAATATTATTTTCTGGTTGGTCTTCAAATTCTAAATATTCTTTATTAGGTTCTTTAAGATCAAGTGCAGCCATGATTAGTTATGAATTAATTTTAAGTGCAGCAATTCTTATAATTATTTTATTAACTGGTACATTTAATTTTACAATGATAATAGAAAGTCAACAGGCTATTTGGTTTATAATACCTTTACTACCTGTTTTCATATTTTATTTTATATCTGTGTTAGCTGAAACTTCAAGAACACCTTTTGATCTTCAAGAAGCTGAATAATTTCGATTTGGTTTTTTACAAATTCCTATATGCTGGAAACGTCTAAATTTTTATCTACAAGCCTCCCCTATTAAGGCTAAAGCAAATTCCCCCCTTGCTCCGCCACCCCTCCACTTTGTGAGTTCGGGAAAATTGTAACAAAGATAAAAGATGATCAATCAGCAAATTTAAACCAAAATTCTATCGACTATACGGGCTAGGTCTAATTATTTATTAGATAAGATATAGTCAAAATACTCTTTACTAGATTTTTAAATATATTTTAGTATAGGTTACTCTCCGAAGGCAATCTACTCCATAGCTAAAGTAAGGGGAGGGGCTACTAGAAAAGTAAATTGTAAATTTGGAATCTGAATTAGTATCAGGATTTATGACTGAACATAGTGCTGTTCCATTTGTTTTTTTCTTCTTAGGAGAATATAGTTCAATTGTATTATTTAGTTGTATTTCAGCTATATTATTTTTAGGAGGATATAACATGCCAGAGTTGTTTGTTAATGATAGTATTTTTAACATACAATCTATTATTTTAGGTCTTAAAACTTGCATTTTCTGTTTTTTATTTGTATGAATGAGAGCTACGCTTCCGAGATTGAAGTACGATCAGCTAATTGATTTATGTTGATTAAATCTTTTGCCCATTGCTGTAGCTTTTATTATATTAGTTCCAAGTATTTTAGTAGCTTTTGATATTGCACCTTATTAAATTTAAGGTTTACTTTTATTTGCTACCCACTCATAAATAAATTTGAGATCCATATTATATTTAACCCCCTTACAAATCTTAACTTATCTTATCTTTGGCTTGGGGCTAGGGCCAAAGGGACGGGGAGAGGGGAGAGGCGAGAGAGTAGATAAACTTTTATATAATTTTTTTTTAAAAGAAGTGAAAGTAAATAAAAATAATATTTAGTTTTAAAAAAGAGTGTCGTATAATTGGTTAATATCGGAATCTCCAAAATTCTTTATAGGTGTTCAAATCACCTCACTCTTGAAAATTGAGTTATTTTTTAATTTTCTTTATTTTATTACACTACTTAATTAATATCGTATCTTCATTATTTAGCTTATATTTTCCTTTTTAAAAATAATTTTTTTATTTAACTTCTCAATAGGAAGTGTAGGCTTTTATTTATACTTATTTTAATTTTTTAACAAAGTTTTAAAAGGTTAGATTCGAGTAAATATAAGAAATTTATCTATTACAAAGTGTATTTAGCAAAGTTCTTATGGTAATAGATTTAGCTTATTATAAAAAGAAATGAAAAGTAAATGAAAAAAGGATATACTCCTCTTCCCCTTACCATACCCTTGAATGTTCTTGTTTTTTTTAGTAAAGGAGGGGCTTGTCATAAGTATTGAAAATTGTATATAATTAAAATTCTTCTACATCTTTATGGAATAAATTTAATAGATAAGAAAAACAACTTCTTCTTCTTCTTCTTCTTCTTCTTCTTCTTCTTCTTCTTCTTCTTCTTCTTCTTCTGATTATTATTTTTAGGGCCCTTAGCTTAATAGGTAGAGCACCTAATTGTCAATTAGGGTTGTCCCAGTTCGAATCTGGAAGGGCTCGTTAAATAACCCCATTAAGTTTTAACTAAACTATTTAAAATTTTAAATTATAATTCTATATGATTTTTTATATTATATTTCTTATTTGTCTTATTTTTAATTATCTTTATAAAAATAAATTCTATTATAATATATTGTGATTCTCATGATATTAATTTTTCAACAGTAATTGAAAATGTTGAAATTTCATTATCTGGTGGTATTTTAAATGAATTATTTAAGAATGTTGGAAATGTAGGTGTATTTATAGGAGGTGCTAAAATTGCAGCCGCTATTGTTTCAAAAAAAAAAATTGGGTACATTACCTAAAGTAGGAGTTATAGGTTCTACTGCTAGTGGATTTACAATGGCATATCATGTTATTAATAATTCTTTTGCTTGTACACCTACTTTAGTACAAAGCTCAATAAATATTAAATTAGGTCAATTAAAGAACGCTATAAATACAACTACTACTCCTACTAGCTTACTTAATTCTTTATTTGGAGGTATAAAGATTGAAGGAAAGATTCCATTACCAATGCAAGATAAGACTATGAGAGTTAGCGCTGATCAAACTTCTAAAGTATTAGAAGAATTATCTAATACGAATCCAAACTGAAGGGATATATTCATTAATTGTCCTTCAGAACCAGGTGACAATTCTAATACACTTATATCATTAATTTTTAGTGCACTTTCAAACAGTTTATTTCTTCAATTCATTTGTTTATATCTTATTGTGATGCTTATTATTATTTACACATGTAAATATATCATTGATAATAATATCAATTTAGAACCCATTAAAGGGTTTTAATTAGGTAAATATTTATACCTAGGAATTACATTGTATTTATCATTTTTGCGAAAAACTGCTAATTTATGACTTTACTATATTATGTTTTGTCTATTAATATTTAATTTAGTTTCAAGTTACTCAATTTATCAAGCAATGTTAGCCTTAAATGCAATGAATTAAAAATAACTTTTAAATATTTTAAAATAAAATACTTCCCTGGCCCAATTGCGCATCCGCCTCTGGCGGAGCCTTTCTCCCGCTTTACAGCTTTATTTGGTAATAATAAATGACTATTTAATTAATAATGATTTTACAAATATGAACAACATTACATCTAAACATATTCTTAATTCAATTAGATTGAGATTTCAATTGTCCCCTTCCTTTTAGTAGATAGATCAATTTGACCTATTTATCTTAGCTTTTCAGTATTTTCCACCAAGCCCCGTAGGGGAGGGATTTCACCTTAAGATCCCCGTCCCTGCCACAAAGTGGAAAGGTGGGGCTTACAACAGGACCTCTTCCCTTACAGTTCCTAACGTATCACAAATTTAACTATCAGATACTAATGGTGGAGATAAAACTCATATAGATAAAGATAGAATTTTTTAAAACCATATATAAATAGCAAATAATATATTTTATGATCACTACATGTAATTAGTACTAATTTTACATGTTTAGTAAGGGGAGTAGAATTTACTTAATTTTTTTTAATGAATTATAGCCCCCCCCAATCCCAAATCCAAAATCCAAATCCAATTCTAATTACAATTGGATTTTTATATTAGAAATGATTCTGGAGCCATTGGACAAAAAGAATTAAAAAAAATTTAATCCACTTTAACTTCCTATTAATATAAAAATATAATACTGCCAGTAGGACCCAAAGGAACTATGTTTTTCTTTTTAGCAAATCAAGGCTTGGCGAAGATAAGGTAGGCTTGAAATAATTTTGAGTCAATTATTTATTTAGATGAATAAAGGATTAAAGGCAAAATTAAAATATTTAATAACACTATATGAGGTAAGGCTGAACAAACTTATAAAATAATTGGCTCAAAATTTGCAGAAAAGGTAGATAAAGAAAGAAAATTAGACTTAAGATAAAATTTTACTATTAATTCTTTTTAAAAGAAGATATTAAATTATATTTAAATTTAAGTATTAGCTTCGGTTGCTTAGTGGTCAAAGCGCTAATCTGAAAAATTAGAGATGTGAGTTCAATTCTCTCCCGAGGCAATCGGCAAAGAAGAGTTAATTTATCTTCTAATTTATAATACATTTATTTAATACATTGCTCCCCGTCCCCCCGAAGGTTAAAGAATTTGGACCCTCCGAGGTCTGTAAAGAAAAATTTATTCAGCGCTAAGCAGAAAATCTAAAGTTCAGTTGTATTTAAATAAGCAAAGTTAAATAATTAATCTTGATTATTTTTCAAAAATTTAATTTATATTCACACAATAATAAAAGTTATAATTATAAGATAAAAAATAAAATACTACACCACTTTCAATTTAAATTCTAACTTTACAGCGCGGGGATTTTTTTACAGCAAGGAACTGCAAGGAGGGAAGAATACATTATTGCTTAGATTAAATTTTATTAATAAATAGGTGATTGAATACTTAAGATTAGATTTTTCTTTTTTATTTCAATTAACTAAAAACTAACAAAATAGCCGGAATAGTTTAATAGGTTAAAACGAATTCCTTGTAAGATTTAAATATTGGTTCGATTCCAGTTTTCGGCAAAATATAAAAATTTAAATAATAAAATAATAAAACTTTATTTTTCTTTCTTTCTTTCTTTCTCCCCTTTGGAGGCGGACCTGCTTGTTATTTTTTTTAAGTTAACAAAATTAACCTTTAAAAGAGTAATTATAAATATAAAGCAAAGTTACATTGATTAGATAAGTGTTCCTTAAAATAAAACAAAAAGTAACAATTTCAAATTTTTATATTCTTCCCTTAGCGTTGTTAAAAAAGATCGGCTCCGCCAGGAGGGGCTTGGTTAAATAAGAAATAAAACTTGCTTTAACTCCTTCTCTCAATTCAAATCTGCGCAAGCCAAATTCAATTTCCTTTCACGCTAAAGTAGGGGAGGTAGGGATCAAAAATGGGAAGTTAAACTAAAATAAAAAAAGTTAACTATTATGAGTTGTAGTTTAATTTGGAAAAACGTCATTTTTTGGTAATGAATTATATCAGTTCGAATCTGGTCAACTCAGTTAAAGTTCATTTAATGGACAAATTATTTCGTATTTTGAGCCGGTAAAAAATAATATAATAGAATATAAATAAAGTAAATACAATATTTCAAGTCGTAGAGCCGTATTAAAAATTTTACCTTAATAAATTAACTATTAATGACTGTTAATTTGTTTTTTAGTTAATATTTTACTTTACGAAAAGCGAGAATACCTTTTTTAGTTTTAGTATTAGTATTAAAAAATTATTTTTTATTTAGATTAATATTGAAAATAAAAATTTGAATTAGGTAAGTTAGATTTATTCTATTTAGTTTAATAGTAAAAAAATTTTAGGAAACAGAACTCGAATGGTTTGAGTGTCCCACTTTTAATGGGAAGGTTCCAGTTCAAGTCTGGGTGTTTTCAAATTATATAAAAAAGAAGATAAGATTCATTTTAATTTATTACTTCTTTCTCCCCAAAGGTGTACGGGGAGCGAAGCTTTTGCTAAAATATAATCAAATGTAGAATTTATTTATTCAATTACTCCTCTTTTCCCCAATTTCGCGCTATTAAAAAAGATCGGCGCAGGGGGCCTTCGGGTTCGGGGCTGGATTTGAATTGAATTTCTTGTTGTCATATAACATGCATCTTTATTGTTATATTGTTTATTTTAGTTTTAACTTTTTTAATATACTACTACATTTTAGGACAAAATAAATTTTTTGACTATTGCATTCTATCTAAGTTAAAAAAACTAAGCCCCGTACACCTTTGGGGAGAGGAGGGAGAAGTTTAAAGAAAACATATAATTTGATTTGCTCTTCTCTTCTTATTTACTCTTTTTTGCTTTACTTTACTTTACTTTACTTTACTTTACTTTACTTTACTTTACTTTACTTTACTTTACTTTAGTGCTATTTAATGTAAATGTCATTAGGATTTAAAAATTAATTTCAATTTGTAAAAAATTACTTCCCCGAAGGAGAAGGGGAGGATTTAGAATTTATAAGTACTTTTCTTAAAAAAAATTTTGTAAATGCCAGATTTCAATTTAAATTTATCAAATAAAAAGATTTAAAACTTAACTAAATAAAATTTATAAAGGTTATAGGAAATTATTACTAAAAAAAGATAAAAATTAATAAAAGACTTTTCTTTATAAAAATAAAAAGCTTGCGCACCTTTATCTAAATTCAATTTAAATTCCTTCCCGCAATTCAATTCAATTAATGTAAAGTAATCACCGGTTTACTCCTTTACACCTTATTTTTTGTTTCTTTGTTTAGCTAGGGGAGGGGAGGCTAGGTACAAAAAGTATACTTGTATTATTAAACTTAAAAATTTATTTATACGGGCACTGTGAGATTCGAACTCACGACTCTTTTGGAGTACCTATTTTCAAGATAGGCGCCTTAAACCAGCTCGACCAAATGCCCTTTTGTTGAATCCCTGATATTTTATTCTTAATAGTAAAATAAAAAAAGGATTGATAAATAAGACCGGAGGGAATTGAACCCTCAACTTTTCTATTATGAGCAGAATGCATTAACCAATTATGCTACAGTCTTAATTTAAACCGTTTAGCTTACAAAAAAAAAAAGAATAAGACAAATTAATACCTCTTTTAAGTACTTTATATAATCTTTTCGTGGCAGAGCCCTCCTTTTACGGAAAGGAATTTAAATTAGGATGAGTAAATATAGAACCTTATGTTAGAAGTATCTAAGATTTGATCTGCTACTAATATTTTACTTTATACAGATCTTATTTGAGAAACTGGCAAATATTACACAAATACATTAAAACTTACAAGCCCCGAGCCCCATGGGGGGGAGGGAAGAGATAAAGCAAAAAATCTAATGTAGAAGAGAAATTGAAGTAGGATTGCATTCGAGCCTTCTCCCTTACAACAGAAACAGAAACATAAATTCCCCAAAGGGAGATAAGTTATTTTATATTAAAATATTTTACTACAAGTATTTGGAGCGAGGAGCTTTTTTAGTAAACCAAATTCTATGATTCTATGATTCTATGATTCTATAATTCTATGAATTAAAATAGTATTAAAAGTTATTTTTAGTTAAAATTATTAAAATTATATTTCGGCTATGTACTTATTAATTTTTATGTTTAGAATTATAAATCTTAATTTTAAATTAAGGGAATTAAGGGCTGTACGAGTCGTAGGGGGATTGATTTGTTTTTATTTATTTATTTATTTATTTATTTATTTATTTATTAAATATTAGGTTATTAATGTAATTCTATTGCATCTTTAATATAGCTTAATAATAAAAGGGTAAATACATAAGCTTGTATAAAGGATACTGCTAATTCTAGACCAATAATTGCTAAGAATATTGTAAAAGGAATTAAAGTTACAAAAAACATTATTACACCTCCAGCGAACATTTGATATAAGAATGTACTTAGAATTTTCATAAGAGTATGACCAGCAGTTATATTACTGAATAATCGGATTCCTAAAGAAAATGCTCTAGAAATATAACTTAATAATTCGATTAAAACTAATAAAGGTACTAAAGCTAAAGGAGTTCCAGCTGGTATAAAGAATGAAAAAAAATGGATTTTATGGATAGATAAACCTAGGATTGTAACCCCAATAATAAGAGTAAAGGATAATCCTATAGAAACTATTATTGAAGAAGTTATTGTATAAGAATAAGGAACATTACCAATTAAATTAGCTATTAAAATAAAAAAAAATATTGAATATATAAAAGGTAAATATAATTCTTTTCCTAATTGTTCTCTTACCATAGAATTTATACTTGCAAAGATACTTTCTAGTAAAATAGATCATTTTGAAGGTAATAATTTTGTATTATTATTAGCCATTATATGTAAACCTAAAATTAAGAATAATATTAATAATGAATATAAACCTAAATTTGTTAAAGTAAAGTTTATGTAATCTAATAAAGGTGCATTGAAACTTAATAAACTAGTAATTTCAAATTGTTCTAAAGGTGAATTAATAAAAACTGATTGATTAATTTGTGTTCACATATTCTAATTTTAATTGTTTTCTCTGTGTTCTTTTCATTGGTTAAATACTATATTTAATATTATTATATTAAAAAATAGTAAATAAATTTATTAATAGTTGAAATCATAAAATATTCTCAACTCACTTACTACTACTTATATAAATAATATTATAGAATTAAAAAACCCCCCTCCTTTCGGCTGTTCGCTTGCAATAATACCTCCCTTTCTTTATTAATATAAAAGAGATTAGTTAATTATATCACCTTCTACCCTATTCAGAAATAATAGATTAAATAATAGTTTTCTCTCCACTCCCCATAGGGGCTTGTGGTTGTGAGATATATTTGTGAAAGAAATTTATTAAAGTATTATACTGGATCTATTACATTATTTTGTAATAAGTTTTATAAGTTTTATAAGAATCCTAAATATAAATTAAATGTTAGTATATAAATATTTGATGATTGATTTAGTTTTATTAATTATTTTATTAATTATGTTTTTATTATGAAATAGTGATTATTTTCTAAAATAAATGGAGGTTGGTAAATATGATTTCTAATTGATTTAAAGTTATTATTTTTTAAAGTAATATTTCTTTCATTAATTTTTATTGATAAAATAATCTTATTCAATTATGTCTTTATCTATAGAAAAATATGATTTAGTACTTTCAAGTTCTTTAGTAATATTTTTAGCTTCTCAGATATCTTCTGAAATATATTTTTTAGAATTTATAATAATATTATTATTAATAATGTATGGTGTAGTGTCAATTATTTTCTTTAATAATAAAATCTCGTTTATTGTTTGTAGGTCTTAAAGTATATTTTTGATCTTCAACTGTAATTTCTCCTAACTCATAATTTCTGTATCATTTGTCATGATTAAGTTCGATTTGATTCATTTTATCATTATCTAAATAAAGTAAAGATTCTAATGTATTGAAATCTAATTGGTCTTTTTTAAATTAATCTTTATTTTTATAACCTTTAGCTTTAATAATTTATTTACCTATGGTAGTAATTCCACCATAAACCTTAGGACTAATATTTACACCTTATTTAAAAATATACTCTAATTTCATTTTACCTACTTCTTTACCTATAAATTCACTTGGTAATTCTTGATCAATTTATATTGAATCTGTATCCGAATAGTACAAATTATAATGATTATTTACATCTTTAAACTGTGACATATGAATTCTAGCATATGCAGTAATTGCAGCAGATAAAGGAATAGAAATATTAAAATTAGTCATATTGTTAAAAAGTGAATCTTCATCATTTTCATTATTGATTGGAATGTAGGTAATAAGATGAATATCATCATCTAAATGTAGTATGTCTAATATGTTATTTTGAGACATCATATCATTTAATTCTTGATTACTTACTATACTATTTCTAGTTAAAAAAGGTTTCAATATGCATACCAAATCTACCATACCCCAAAGGGAAAGACTATTTAATAATAATTTACTGATCAAATACATTGGATCATCTTTGTGATGACTTTGTTTAATTTCATATAGATCATTTACGTAATTTTTAAAAATAAATTAACTATCCAAGCCCCAAAGGGGAGTATACCCTTTCAATATTTTAAATTTATAACCAAATTTCATTGCATTCGTTAATTCCTCACTAAATATGACTCCTGTTCATTTACCTAAAGGAGCAATAGTTTTTTTAATTGATGAATTATTAATGGAAGCTTTAGTCATTAAAACTGTAATATGTTCAGGTGCTTCAATTTCTACTTGGAAGAATCCAAATGGAATATTGTCAGTTTTATAAATATCACCTTCGAAATAGTGAATATTTCCAACAGGCATAGGAAAATGTTGCATCACATATGGATACAAAGAATTTACATCATATACAAATAAGTTTTCACCACAAGTTTTGTAAACATCCGTATGTCCACCATAATAACCTTCTCTAATATCTTTAAGAATTTGTCCACCAATTAGTGGTATTTTATAATCTTTAAGATAGTGTGCTCTATAGATTCCGAAAGCTAAAGAAAATAATGTGGGATAATTATTTATATTTAATTGAAATTGATCAAAGATTAATTGATTAAATGTGATTAATACTTGATATAGAGAGATACAATCTTGGTTACAATATTGAATAGTTTCATTTTTTAAATCTCATTTAACATAAACAAACTTTAATAGATATTGAATATATTCATTGATATCTAAATTTTTCTTAAAATATTTATAATCTGGACATTGTCCTACATAATTTAAATCTAATGTTCCTTCAGTTCCTGCAAAAAACATAGGGAATAGTGATTTATGTGAAACATTCATACTTTTAGCTAATTTATCTAATGATAAAGGTAACAATAAATAAGAATCTCTAAAATAAATTGTATATTTTTTACCGTAATTTAATCTCAGATTAAGAATTCTACCATCTTTCATTTATGGTTTAAAATTTTCTTTATGGATTTTAGCTAATATTCTAATGATATAAATTGAATCAAAGTAGCTTAAATTGTGGAAATAGACTTTATAAGTATTATATTTTGGTTTAAGTAGACTATTCAATGCAGTTTCAATCATTTCATCGGGTGAATTATAATCATCTAAATAAAAAGAATATACATTATTTCCATCATAAAATTAAATATTGTAAGGAATTAATACTGTGTCATTATCTTTAAGAATATGTCTAGTTTCAATATCCATAGTAATCATTTTATTGTTCATTTGTTGACTTACTTTAATACCTGTTAAGAATTTAGTTTTTTTGTCTAAAGTTTTAAGTACAATATTTCCTTTATCATAAATAAATGTTTGATTTTTACTTGTAATAACTCTCTTAAATGTAGATTTATCTATTAAATTATGAATTGTATCCTTCCCCTTTCCACTTTGTGGCGGGGAGAAAGATATAATATTTTTTATTTTTGACATAACTTTAACTTCATTTTCTGTATCTGAAATAATTTTAACAATAAAAATTAACTTGGAATCTTTTAATCTAATATGATATATTTTGTTACCAGTTATTTCATCCACTTTTGTTTTGTAAATATTTCCTCATAAAGTAAAATCTGCAGTATTAGGTAAATTGGTTCCAAAAATTTTATCTCATGTTACAGGTTTATCTTCCAAATGAATATCTCTAATCAAAGTTTTTTTAGATTTATTTTTTTTTTTCCCGCCACAAAGTGGAAAGGGCTGGAATTATCAACAATTAAATAACATATCTTTCTACAGGAAAAGTTTTATATTCTTCACCTTTAACTTCTAAACAAGCTAAGTAAAAAGTAAGGTAATCTATCAACATATTTATTATTGATTTTCTGAGTTTGAGATAATGTTGCAACTCTTCCACCTTCATAAATAACTCTAAATAAAACTAATACAAATTTATCATCATCTAAATTATGCATAACATGAATAAAGAATTTGGTTAGAATATATCTTATTGCAATTTAATCTCAAAGATGACTAAAATTAACAATAAAATGATGTCATGTATTCTCACTATATTTATTAATAATATTTGTAAAAGGAGCTGATGTTGAATAAGTTCTTCTATTGAAATTTCTTTGAGCAAGTCTTCTTTTAGTTTTAGGTTGATTTTTTCAATATTTTCTTTCATTATTTCTTATAACCTGTTCCATATGTTCTTTTACCATTGCAATCATAATTAATTGATTCCCCAAAAATAAAATATATATTTTATATCTAATTATTTTAAAATAAAGAAAAAGCTCACAACTGTTTATTAAAAGTAGTATTAAAAAAAGTAGTATTCCTTCTCTAATTAAAAAGGGTAAATGGTAGTTGTTTCTTATTTTCATGTTTTATTTTCAAATATTAAAATACAAATTTCATCTCACTTTAGAATTTAATTTTCAGGACCGGACCCTTATGGGGAGGGAAAGATATTAAGAATGGTATTCTTTGGGTATAATAATTTTTACTAAAATTCGTAGTGCTACGGTCCTCCTTACGGTAAGGGGTGGCTCGAGATTGGGAGAAGAGAGTAGTGTGGGAAGGATTAGGGGTGAGACTTTGGATTAATAGCGTGATGCATTTAATCTTAAGAATATTATTATGACTTTTTAGTTTTAATTTAATTATAGCATTAGTCATTTTATAAGTAGCTATAAGAATATTTCTCTCCGTAGTCAGTAGTCCGTAGTCCAGATTTTATTTAAACTAGAATAAGTATACTATAACTATTATTAATTCCTATAAAAGAAGGTAATAGTTAAAATATAAAATAATTACTTCTTTAAACGAGTATGCCGAAATTGGTAGCCGGGTGAATCTTAGGAATTCATGATTTTTGGATCATAAGAGTTCAAGTCTCTTTACTCGTAATTAGTATTCGGTACAAAATAAAAACTAATTCGTTGATCGTATATTGTAAATTTATGTAAAAGTAAGTTGTTTTTGCTATTTTTTTTACTTTAAGTTTAACAAGCCCGAGCCCTTTCTCTACTAGGACTAGGTGTGCTGTGCTGTGCTGTGCTATGGTGTGGTGTGGCGGGAGGTAGGCCTCCAAATTAAAATTAAATTAAAACCCAATTACTGCTTTAGCTTTGAGAAGGAAGGGGAGTAATACTTGAGTTTAATATTATTGAAAAATAGACATTATTTTAGTAAAGTTGAATTTAAGTAATTTAGTTTTATTATTTTTAAAATTCTTATATTTAATAAATTTATTACTAACTTTTAATTATTTTATTAATATTTGTTTATAAAATTAATTAATTCTTAAGTAAATTATTTAAACATCTTTAGCTGAATTGGTACAGCGCTTGCCTTCGAAGCAAATGTTTATTGGTTCGATTCCAATAAGATGTTGTTAAAAAAAGGCTTAACTAACTATAGAATATAGATACCTACTATAATAAAATAATAAATAATAAAGGAGCTATAAGATAGGATAACGTTCTTTTTAGGGCTACGACCTTTTATAAAAGTGCGAATTGAGACAAAAGAATTATACAAGACCATAGGTACACCGCTTGCGCAGAGCCTACCCTCCCCTAGCTAAACAAAGAAACAAAACAAAACAAAACAAAACAAAACAAAACAAAACAAAACAAAATGAAACAGCAGAAGGAGTAGGGTTACGCGAATGAGAAAATAATAAAACTTTGAATCTTATTGCAAAAATATTTTTAGTTTACAGCCTTTCCTCCCATCGGATCTATCTTCGCTCTTTAATAACAGTTTTAACCTTAACTTACTCAAAGCTACTCTACGCAGCAAAAAAGACAAAAAAATTGATCCGCGCTCTTCATGTATTTAATTTGTATAATTTTATTTTTGGTATACTGGACTAAGTTAAGTTAGGAATTATAAGTTACTTTAGTCTAATTTACTGCTACGCCGTTTCCGCTAAGTCTTCCTTATTAGTATAAAAATATTTAAAAGTTTATAACTAATATAACATTACAATTTTATTAATGGTAGTTATTTCAATTTATAAAGTTTGTTTATTTAAAAAGTTTGCTATTCTATTATAAATCTAATACTAATTATTATAATAATATTACCTTTCTCGCAATTCTACCCTTATCCTTATTACTTAGAGGCTCACATAGCAGTTTAGGAAAGCCGGGGGTTAATTTATATATACCTTTTTCTTTTTTTAATTCCCCGAGCCGTAAAGGAGGGGCTTGCGCAGAGAATTGATTTATAATTGATTTATAATTGATAAATAAATCTATATATTTTTTACACGGTTAACGTGAAACGTTTCACAAAATTGATTAGCGTATTTTTAAGTATAAATTTAGATTTGGTTTTCTTAACTTAAATTTTAATTTTTTTTTTATAAAATAGGTGATTAGAAAATAAAGAATTATTTTATATTTATCAATAAAGTAATGGTGAATTATTATTAAAATAATATAATGGTTATTTTGTTTATATTTTACTTTTTTACTTTTTATCCCCGACCCAAATCCTACGCAAAATTCCCGTTTAAGGTCAGGTAAGGGAGAGTTTAAGGATCTTATTTCATATACTATATGTCATCATCTAGTTCTATAGAATTATTAGATTTATAGGGAACTACACTAGGAAAACCAGAGTTATTAGAATTGTTCAATAGAAAAGGTCTAATTCTTACAAATGAGTGATTATTTAATTGTAAATTTCTATTATCCTTAAGTAAGATATCTAAATCCCCATTTAAATATTTGTCTACTTCTAGTTGCGAACCTGATGTTATATTGCTTAAAATTGCTCTAATAAAATATTCAACAAGATAAGTGTTGCTTGTTAATCCTTTTAATTTTATTTTACTATCGACATATTTTTCCTTTTCTTGATGAGAAATATTCTTAAAATTAGTGAAATTGATAGTTTCTATTATTTCTTCTTCAGCTTCAGACTCTTCAGGCTCTAAATTACTAATATCTACTAGATCAAGCCCGGAGTCATAGTGAGCTAAGGGTATTACTGATCAAACTGAAATAGAAAAGAATAAATTTTTTAATTCATGACGTATAAAAACAAATAAAATGAGATAAATATAACTATTATCTGGACTAAAAGGAATTAAGAACATGAAGCTTATATAGATTACTATTATAAATTTAAAATATAAAATTATTGATTTTTTGCTCATTTTATAATAAGAAAGTAATTTTGAAGTTATTTTATTCTTTATAATTTTTATTATTAATTTAATAATGATTCATAACTTTATAGAAAATTTAAATTTTATGTATAAAATAAGAGAAAACATAAAATAATTAATTTTATTTATATAGATTTGTATAAACTCTAACTCTAACCAAGATCAAAAGGGGAGGGCCGGGCTTGAAATGAAGGAGGTTATAAAATCATGGGTATTTGCTCAATTAAAATTTATGCCAGCGTCCATAATCTCAAAGAGGGAGGGGGGGATAGTGTTATAAACATTTACTGCTCAATCTAATATTGTTAAAAGATTTAAATTATAAAAAATAGTTAAAATAGAAAAAAATAAAGTTAAAATTTTTAATCAGAGATCTATAAATGTAATTTCTAACATATGAGTTATAGAAACATTTGTTACTTTAATAATCGTTACAACTATAAAAATTAAATGTTCTAAAAAATAATTAAAAGAATTGGATAAAGCGGAAAGTGAAGAAAAGTGAATAAGATTTTTTAGATAAATAAACAATATTAGTATTATATTTATAATTATGAAGTTAATAAAGACAAGGTTTTTTGTCATGATTTTGTTGTATGTATGTTTTTTAAAGATTAGTTAATTTAAAC
>Ga0193729_1000547_pt1 | contig 19756 bp, 14 predicted proteins | sample U1c2metaG_FD_143036 | JGI IMG/M metagenome (GOLD analysis project Ga0193729, IMG submission 143036) | Soil microbial communities from a riparian zone of the East river system, Colorado, United States - U1c2 | ecosystem: Environmental > Terrestrial > Soil > Riparian zone | place: USA: East River...
GAAATGGATGCGCTGGGCATGGCGGGTTGGGTGCAGATGTGGAAAAGCGTCAGCTCACGGCGCATCGCGGCGGCGCTTGGGAGCAAGCAGCCAATCTGGCAGGCGGATTACTTCGATCGCTATCTTCGATCCAGTGAAAACTACCCGGAAAAATGGCATTACGTTGAACGAAATGCCGCGCGGGCGGGGCTCGTTGAGACCGTCGAGGCGTGGCCGTATCGCGGAACAATAAATGATCTGATGTTTTAATGCGGCGCAGAAGAGGATTTCTTCGGCCCGAGGGCGGGCCGTCTCCAGTTCAACTATGAGTGACGGGATCGACAATGGAGCCGGCGGGAGCCGAGCGACATCGACGGGCAAGCCCGAGAGGGTTGACGAGCGGGGAAGCGAGTCAATCAATCGCGTCGAGACGAGCCTGGTCCGCGCCCTCGGTCCGATCGACGCCACGATGATCGTGATGGGCTCGATGATCGGCTCCGGAATTTTTATCACGTCGGCGGAATCGGCGCGCTTGATCGGGGCACCTGGTTGGTTGTTGCTGGCCTGGGGCGTGGCAGGCTTGATGACAATCACGGGCGCGCTGTGTTGCGCCGAGCTCGCGGCGATGATGCCACGTGCCGGCGGCGTTTACGTTTTTCTGCGCGAAGCTTATGGCGCCCCGTTGGGCTTCTTAGTTGGCTGGACGCTGCTTCTTGTCGTGCAGACGGGAACGATCGCGGCCGTGGCAATTGCGTTCGGAAAATTTCTCGGCGTTTTCATGCCCGCGGTCGCTTCGGACAATTATCTCGTCGCCCCAATCTCATTAGGCCGCGGCTATGCCATCAGTTTGTCGATGGAACAACTCGTCGCCATTGGATTGATTGCGTTACTGACATGGACCAACACCCGCGGACTGCAAATCGGAAAGCTGGTGCAAAACACATTCACGTTTGCAAAGACGGCGGCGCTCGCTGCCGTCGTGGTAGTGGGGCTTGCGCTGGGATGGAGCGCGAATAGCGCGGCCCGCTCAGCCGAGTGGTGGAATTCGTGGGCCAACGGCTGGAGTCCGCAGATTGCGCAGCCCGGATTTACCATTGTTGGCGGATTGGCGCTCGCGCTGTTGTTTGGCAAGGCCATGGTCGGTCCGCTCTTCGCTCAGACCGCCTGGACGAACGTGACGTTTATCGGCAGCGAAGTGCGCGAACCGGGAAAAAATCTCTCGCGCGCATTGCTTTTCGGTTGCGGCATCGTCGTCGTCCTCTACGTCCTCGCTAACGTTGCTTACCTCGCAGTTTTGCCGTTTCCGGAAATTCAACACGCGCCGCAGAATCGCGTCGCCGTGGCGATGATGAACGCCGTCTTCGGTCATCCCGGCGCGATGTGCATGGCAGCGGCGATCATGATTTCGACTTTCGGCTGCAACAACGGACTCATCTTGGCTGGCGCGCGTGTCTATTACGCCATGGCGCGCGACGGCCTGTTTTTCAAAAAAATCGCCACGACCAACGCGCGTCACGTGCCGGCGGCGGCGCTGGTTGCGCAAGGAATTTGGACGGCATTTCTGACCCTGCCGCGCACGATGACTACCGATTCAATCGGGAAGATCGCGTACGGAAACGTTTACACGCAATTGCTCGAGTACATCGTTTCGGCCGATCTTCTTTTTTATCTGTTGCTGGTTGGCGCCGTCATTGTTTTGCGAAATAAATCTCCGCAGGCCGAGCGGCCGTACCGGACGTGGGGTTATCCGATCGTCCCACTCATCTCGATCTTGCTCGCCGGCTTGTTGATCGTCGATCTAGCCTGGCTCGCGCCGGCCACGTCGGGAATCGGAATCGCAATCGTGCTCACCGGTTTGCCGGTTTATCTTTTCTGGCGCAAAAGCGCTGCGAACTGAAACAAATCCGTTTCCGCTTCCACGAGCGAAACATTTGTATGCCTGCACGATCAAAGAAACAACAAATGGCGGCTGGCGCCGCGCTCGCCGCGAAACGCGGAAAGCGTTCCAAGAAATCGCTCAAAGGCGCTTCAAGACAAATGGCAAGATCGATGAGCGAAAAACAATTGCGCGAGTTTGCGAAAACAAAACGCAAGAAATTGCCGACAAAGAAGAGGAAAAAGCGTTAGGCGCGCGGCGGCTTTTTCGACGATAATCGAGACCAGAATTATTTTCAGGTCGGTGATTGCGCTTCTGTTCCAGCGCAGTGGATTTTGTCGTCTGCTCGCAACGCAGATCGAAGTTGAACTCGTCAGTAGAAGCCTTAGCCGCTCGTCGCGAACAAAATCACAAGACCGATGGCGGTGGTGGCGAGTGTGATCGGGATGCCGAATTTTGCGTAATCCCAGAATCCGACCTCGACGTGTTTTCGAGAAGACTCCATCACAATAATGTTCGCTGCTGAGCCGAGGATGGTGAGGTTGCCGGCGTAGGTGGTCGAGAGCGCAAGAACGCGCCACATCAGGGCGGGATGCGAGAAGCTGTCGATCCAGTTTACCGCCACGAGGACGAACGGAACGTTGGAAAAAATGTTCGAGCCAACGATCGAGAACCCGGTGAAGCTGGCCGCTTGCATCGGCGCGCTGCCGCCGAAAATTCCGCGCAGATGTTCGAAGATCGCGGTCGGCAAACCGGTGTCGCTGAGGCCATCAACGACAATGAAAAGCGCGGCGAAAAAAACGAGCAGATGCCAATCGACTAGCTTGAGGACTTCGTGCGTGTCGCGGCGCGCGATCACCATAATCAGCGTCGCGCCGCTGAGCGCAGTCCACGCGAGATTGAAACCGGCGAGGAACCCGGCGAAGACGAGCACGAAAACCACGCACACCTTTACAAGAAGATGCTGATCGAGTCGTGTAGTTTCCTCTGTTTCGACTGCGCATGTGACGCTCGTTTGTTTCAAGACATCGCGGAAGCCGATACGCAGAATCGCGTAATTAATCGCGAGGCCGGCGATCGCCGCAGGCAGCAGCGCAGCGGAGAAACGCAAGAATGGAATCCCGGAGTAATGAGCGATGATCATGTTCTGCGGATTGCCGACTAGAGTGGCGACGCTGCCCACATTCGCGCTCGTCGCCAGCGCGAGCAGATATGGGAGTAGCGGCAGACCGGCGCGGGTAATGATCGCGATCACGAGCGGCGTGAGTATCAGACAGACGGTGTCATTGACGAGCAACGCCGAAAGCACCGCCGCCGTAATCATGACAAGTCCCAGTAGCGTTTGCGGCGTGCGCGCGCGTCGCAGAATTCCTTCCGCCGCCCATTCGAAAAATCCAGCGAGGTAAAGATAAGCGGAGATAATCATCATGCCGAGGAGCAACACGAGCGTGTCGTAATTGACGGCGCGATAAGCGCGTTCCGGAGTCATCACGCCAAAGCCGACCATTAGCGCCGCGCCAAGCAGCGCCGCCGCGGGACGATTCAGAGGCAGGAACTTCAACTGCCGCCCGCTCACGAGGAAATAGGTGAGCGCGAAGATTGCGATCGCGGCGCTTTCTTTCCACCCGTTCATTGGCCGGGTCTCCCCGATAATTACGCGCGCCGCTCTTTGATCGAATGCAAAATATCGGCGACGACTTCAGCCCGTGGCTTTGCGCCGAGATTGCCTTTGCCGTGGACGCGGACACTGATGGCGTCGGCTTCCAGGTCGCGTTTTCCGATGACAAACATGGTATGGACTTTCATTTGCTCGGCGCGCTGGATTTTGCCGTTGATGTTGTCGCTGCTCGTATCGATCTCGGCGCGGACTTGATGCGCGCGCAGTTCGTTTAAGATCGACCTCGAATATTCGAGAACTTTTGCATCATCGCCGATCGGCAAAATGCGCACCTGCTCGGGCGCGAGCCAGAGCGGGAAGTTGCCGGCGTAATGTTCGATCAAGAACCCGATGAAACGCTCGTGCGTGCCGAGCGGGGCGCGATGGATGCAGAGAGGAATTTTGTCGGCGTTATCGCGATCTTTGTAAACGAGATTGAACCGGCGCGGCTGCGCGAAATCGACCTGATTGGTCGCAATGGAAAACTCGCGACCAATCGCGCTCCACGCTTGCACGTCAATCTTCGGCCCGTAGAACGCCGCTTCGTTCGGTACTTCGACATAATCGATCCCGGAATCTTTGAGGACGCGTCTTGTCATCACTTCGGTTTGTTTCCAAAGCTCCGGTTCATTTACGAATTTTGCGCCGATCCCGCTGAGGCGGGACGGATCGTGCGTGGAGAAACGCATCAGATACTTGTCGATCCCGAAGAGCTTAAAGTATTTCAGATACATCTGATTCACGGCGTTGAACTCGTTTTCGAACTGCTCGGGTGTGCAGTAAATGTGGGCGTCGTTCATCTGCATCGAGCGCACCCGCATGAGTCCGAACAACTCGCCGCTTTGCTCGTAGCGGTAACAGGTACCGTACTCCGCCAATCGCAACGGTAGATCGCGATAACTCCGCGGCACCGCCGCAAACAACTTGTGATGATGGGGACAGTTCATTGCCTTGAGGTAAACCCGATTCATGGCGAGCATTTTCTCGCGTTGGTCGCGAAAATCCGAAGCTTTGCGTTTCCACTCATCAATCTTTAACTTTCCTTCTGTCTGGAAAATCGTTGCTTCGCTGACGTCAAAGAAGCTGTCGGCGATCTTTTTGGCTGCACTTGTGATCGCCGCCCGAACGCTGCCGACTTCTTCAATGATATCTGGCCGTTCAATGAACCCTTTCTCTAGTGGCTCGAAGACTGCCTCAATATGCGAAAGAAAATCCACCATTTGCCGTCGAAAGGTAGCGTCTTTGCTGGCGACTTGTGCGACAGATTCAAGGCGCCGTAAGGCTTCTTCAGCTTCGGCTATTTTTTTCTCTACCTCAGAAAGTTGCTTCGCTTCTTCTTCTTCGGGTTTCATCTGCATGTACGGGAACATAGAGTCCGCGTAATAGGGGAGATGACCGCTCGTTCTATACAATCTTTCACGTCCGATGTGCGGGGTGCGAACACGTTGATACCCTGCGGCGAACTCCGTTTCCTTGGCGAGTTTCTCTAGTTCTTCGATGATCGCGGCACCGCCCGGCAACCACATTGGCAGGCCTTTCCCAACGTCTTCGGGTGCTGATGTGAAGAGATGCAGTTCTTTCCCGAGCTTGCGATGGTCTCGCTTCTTCGCTTCCTCCAACATCGCGAAGTAATCATCAAGTTCCTTTTTCGTTTTGAACGCGGTGCCGTAAACGCGTTGGAGCTGTGGATTCTTTTCGTCGCCTTTGTAGTAAGCGCTCGCAACATTCGTGAGCTTGAACGCGCCGATGTTTCCCGTGCGCATGACGTGCGGGCCGGCGCAAAGATCGATAAAGTCGCCGTTGCGATAGAGCGAAATCGTTTCGCCCTCGGGAATGTTTTCGATGATGTCGATCTTGAACTTGCTCGGCTGGTCGCGCTCGTTCAGCGCGGCGAGCCGGCCTTTCTTTCCGAGATCGAGCGCTTCATCGCGCGAAACTTCCATGCGCTCGAACGGATGGTTCGCTTTGATCTCCTTTTTCATCTCTGCCTCGATTTTTTCGAAATCGTCAGGTGAGATGCGGTGCGGAAGATCGACATCATAATAAAAACCGTTCTCGACGGGCGGCCCCGCCGCGAACTGCGCCTCCGGCCAAATTTCCAGGATCGCCGTGGCGAGTACATGCGACGCCGAATGCCGCAGCCGCTCCAAGTCTGTCATTTGGGCACGCTGTTCAAGAGTTGTGCGTTCCTCGTTCATCAAAATCCGGTGAAATTAACCACGATGGAGACGAAGGACACGAAGAATTTGGTGTAGCCGCTCGCCGCGGCGAGCGCCGTCAATGGGCGTGTTATCTTTCTTAATGCGGCGACTCGCCCTGCGATTCTTAATCGTTGCCGCTCTAGGCGTCGCCAGTTGCCATCGCACGCACACGCCCGTTGCCGATTTCGCGGCACAGCGTCAGCGTATGGTGATGGAGCAACTTATGCCGCGTGGTATCCACGAGGAACGCGTCCTGGCAGCGATGTCAAAGGTGCGGCGCGAAGAATTTGTGCCGCAAGACTCGCGCGCCGCCAGTTACACTGATCAACCGTTACCGATCGGCTACGGTCAAACCATTTCGCAACCGTTCATCGTCGCTTTTATGACGGAGCAGTTGCGATTGGCGCCGGGCGATCGCGTTCTCGAGATCGGCACCGGGTCTGGTTATCAAGCGGCGATTCTGGCCGAGATCGTGGCGGAAGTTTACTCAATTGAAATCATCGAGCCCCTCGCAAAAACCGCAGAGGCAACGCTCGAACGCCTCGGCTACAAAAATGTGCACGTGAAAGCCGGCGACGGTTACAGAGGCTGGCCCGACCACGCGCCATTTGATGAGGTCATTGTTACGTGCGCACCCGATCACGTGCCACACCCGCTTGTCGATCAATTGAGAGAGGGCGGCCGAATGATCATTCCGGTCGGAGGTTTCGGTGATCAGGAGCTTTATCTTCTGGAAAAGAAAAACGGTCAGCTTGAGCAGCGGGCTGTCTTGCCTGTTCGTTTTGTGCCGATGGCCGGCGAGGCTCAAAGAAAATAATGTTGTAGCCACTTCGCTGTGCGAAGCGCGCGCGTCGCCCACAGGACGGCGGCTACAGCTTCACTTAATCGCCGCCAGCTTTTTCAGATCGACTCGTTTGAGCCATTCCTGCAATTCCTTCGGGTCCTGGTTCTGCAATTCGATCTGTAAAAAATAGCGTTTTGCGAGCATGAGCCAAAGGGTGCTGTGTTTGCCTTCGATTTCGTAGGCCTCGAAGCCGGGATTTCCATCGATCGTGATCGACTTGCTGTAACCTTCCACCGTTTCGCTCTTGAAGTTCCACGCCGCGGTCGTCGCAGCCACGTAATCCGGATTCGCTGCCGAATCGAGGATACTGATCGCGGCGGTGGGGACTTTATTGCCCTCGCCTTTACGATAATCGCGATGCACGTTGGTAATTCTAAATCCGCCCACGTCGGCGGTTGAGCCCTCCGGCTTGTCCGCGCTCCACCCCGGCGGCGCATCAGGCAGGATCGGAAGCAGTTTGGAAAAATCGACCACATCGGGAACGAGAACCGGCTCGTTTTGGGCGCGCGAGTTGACGGTGGCAAAGCCCAGAACCAGCACGAGGGCGATCGTGGCATAGGCTTCCAGTCCGCCACCGGACGGACTCGCTGCGGCGAGCCTGTGAGGCGAGCGGGCGTCTCGCCTGCTCGACAGCAACGGCAGGCAGGATGCCCGCCGGCCCCACAGACAAGATGTCTGTGCTACGGCGCGGCTTATCATTTTCATTCGGGTCGCGTACTCGATTGACTTTGCCGGGGCTGTTTGTCAAGACGCGAATGATGCGTGGCTCCCATGATCGGAATAAACATTTGGCGGTTGCCATCGGCGTTGTGGCGGTGGCCGTGCGATTGATCGCGATCAATCAGCCGTATATCGACAATTGGAGCTGGCGGCAAAGCGACGTCGCGGCCATCGCGCGAAATTATTATGAAACCGGTTTTCATTTCGCTTATCCGCAAATTGATTGGGCGGGCGATGCGCCCGGTTATGTCGGAACGGAATTTCCGATCCTGCCGTTTCTGGCCGCACTTTGTTACAAACTTGCCGGCGTTCACGAGTGGATCGGACGGAGCCAAGCGATTGTTTTCTTTGCCGTGTCGCTGCCGTTTTTCTTTTTTCTCGTCCGCGAAATCTTCGGCGGCGTCGCGGCAACGTGGGCGCTATTTTTTTACAGCTTTGCGCCGCTGAACGTTTTCGCCAGTAGCGAGTTCATGCCCGATGTTCCCTCGCTCAGTCTGGCAATCATCGGCCTCTATTTTTTCCTGCGCTCGATCGAGAATGCCAAGAAAGGATTTTTCTTCGCGTCAGCAATTCTGATTTCGTTGTCGGTCTTGATTAAATTACCGAGCGTTTTAATCGGCGCACCGATCGTTTACGTAACTGTAGCGGCGGTCTGTGACCGTCGCTCGATTCTCTTGAAAGAATGCGACGGTCACAGACCGCCGCTACAACTATTGGTGCTCTTCGCGGCGATCGCGTTGCTTCCATCTGCGATTTGGTATTGGCACGCACATCAAATCGCCGGGAGATTTTATCCGCATCACTTTTTCGGCGCGGGCGGAATTCAGATTATGAGCGTGAGTTGGTATTGGAAGATTTTGAAACAAATAACAACTTCGAGCCTCACACCTTTGCTTTGCGCGACGGCAGCGGCCGGTCTCTTCCTGGCAAGATCGACTAAGAATGCGCGGCTTTTCCAGTCGTGGCTCGGGGCGACGATTCTTTTCATCATCGTAGTTGGTTACGGCAACCGCCATCCATGGTATCAATTGCCGCTCGTGCCGATCGCGGCCGCTCTCGCCGGCGTCGCGTGCGCATCTGTTGCGTTGAAACTTACATCGCGGCCGGTGAAAATTGGCTTGTCGCTCTTCCTGGCAGGTTCGTTTGGCTGCCTCGCTTGCAATTATGCGACCGCATTCTACCGGCCGGTCGCAGCGGAATTACGCGATGCCGGTTTGGAATTGAAACGAACGACGCCGGAAAACTCATTGATCATCGCGGCGGACAACGGCGATCCGACTGTTTTTTACTATGCTGAACGCAAAGGCTGGCATTTCCTCGAGAAGGAGGGCATTTACGACGGCGATCCGATGGACAGTGAGCAAGTGATTACCGATCTTGAAAGCTTGAGGAAACGCGGGGCGAGTTATCTTGTTTTTACAAAGAACACATTCTGGTGGCTGGATTACTACCGCGCGTTCGCACAACATCTTGCCGAAAATGCGACGCTGATGGAAACGACCTCGGAATTTAGAATCTACCAATTGAAATCGGTGAAAACTTCTCCATGAAAGGATCAGATTTCGTTAGCGTAAAACGCAGCCTAAGCATTCGCCCGGCCACGGTTGCCGATGTGCCAATCATTCTGGAATTGATCCGCGAGCTGGCGACGTACGAACGCGCGCCAAATGAAGTCACCGCAACTGAGGAACAGCTGGTCGATGTTTTATTCGGTCCGCGGCCTGCCGCGGAAGTTCTGCTCGCTTTTGAAAAAGAGACGCCGGTCGGGTTCGCGATTTTCTTTCACAACTTTTCGACCTGGCTCGGCCGGCCCGGGCTCTATCTCGAAGACTTATTCGTCAGGCCGGAACAACGCGGTAAAGGTTATGGCCGGGCGCTGCTTGTGCATCTGGCAAAAATCGCGTACGAACGCGGCTGCGGCCGGATGGAGTGGGCAGTACTCGATTGGAACGAACCGGCGATTCAGTTCTACAAGAAACTAGGCGCAGCGTCGCTGGACGAGTGGACGGTGTTCCGGTTGACGCGGGACGGCATCGCCAAGCTCGCCGGAAAGTAGCCCCGCTACTTGGAGCAAGTAGCGGGGCAGGATTAAGAATGAAGAACGAACAGACGAAGATCGAAGATTATGCGTTTTTGAGCGATACGCAGACCGCCGCGCTGGTCAGCCGCGATGGCTGTGTGGATTGGCTTTGCCTTCCACGCTTCGATTCCGCTGCCTGCTTCGCGTCGTTGCTAGGCACCCGCGACAACGGCCACTGGCGGTTTTGGCCGAAAGAAAAGATCGAGAAAACGAGTCGCCGATATCGCGGAGATGCGTTGATTCTTGAAACGGAGATCGAAACGAAAAGGGGCGCGGTGCGTCTGATCGATTTCATGCCGCCGCGCGGGGAAAATCCCGACATAATTCGCATCGCGGAGGGAATTCGCGGTGAAGTCGCGATGCAGATGGAGCTGATCATCCGGTTCGATTACGGGCGGACCATACCGTGGGTGCGAACGGGGCACGGCGGATTGGAAGCGATCGCCGGTCCTAATGGACTGATTTTGCGCACGCCGATCGAGACACAGGGCAAAGATTTGACCACGGTCGCCGAATTTACTGTCAAGAAAGGTGAGCGCGTTCCGTTTGTGCTCACCTGGTTCGCATCCCATTCCAAGCCTCCGAAAAAAGTGACTCCGGACCACGCATTGCGGGATACCGAAAGATATTGGAAAAAATGGGCGACGCGCTGCCACCGCAAATCTCCGTGGCATGACGCGGTCGTTCGTTCGCTCATCGTCCTCAAAGGCCTGACGTATGCGCCGACCGGCGGGATCGTTGCGGCGGCGACCACATCCTTGCCCGAGAAAATCGGCGGCGTGCGCAATTGGGATTATCGCTACTGCTGGCTGCGCGATGCGACCCTCACGCTCGTCGCCCTGGTCAGCGCCGGTTATCACGACGAAGCAAAGAGCTGGCGTGAATGGCTCTCGCGCGCGATTGCCGGCAGCGCCGATCAAATGCAAATCATGTACGGCGTGCACGGCGAACGCCGGCTGGAAGAGTTCGAGATTCCCTGGTTATCAGGTTATGAAAATTCGAAACCGGTGCGCATTGGCAACGCTGCCTCCAATCAGTTTCAGCTCGATGTCTATGGCGAAGTGTTGGGCACGATGTATCGGGCGCACGAGCTTGGAATCGAAAACCGCGAGACCGATTGGCGCCTCCAAGTCGCCTTGATAAATTTTCTCGAATCAAATTGGAACAAGCCGGACCAGGGAATTTGGGAGGTGCGCGGCGGCCCCAAACATTTCACCCATTCCAAAATGATGGCGTGGGTGGCCTTCGACCGCGCTGTTAAACTGGTGGAGGAATGCGGATGCACGGCCACCGGAAATGTCGGTCGGTGGAAGAAAATTCGCGATCAAATCCATGCGGAAGTTTGCGCGCGCGGATACAGTACGAACAAGAAGGCCTTTACGCAGTATTACGGATCGGATGCTCTCGACGCGAGCTTGCTCATGATGCCGCTCGCGGGGTTCCTGCCATTTACCGACAAGCGAGTGCGCGGGACAATCGAGGCGATCGAACGCGAGCTCATGCGAGATGGTTTCGTGCTTCGTTATCGACCCGAAGAAGAAGGCGTTGATGGATTGCCAGGAGGTGAAGGCGTTTTTCTGCCGTGCTCGTTCTGGCTCGCCTCCTGTTTGCATCGCATTGGCCGCAAAAAGGAAGCGCGCGAACTTTTCGAGCGTTTGCTCGATGTCCGAAATGATCTCGGATTGCTTTCGGAAGAATACGACCCGATCGGCAAACGGCAGCTCGGCAATTTTCCGCAAGCCTTCTCGCACGTCGCGCTGGTAAACGCCGCGCAAATCTTAGGCGAAGAAAAACGGCCCCCGCGTGGCGCCGGAAAATAGTCAGTTGCCGATGTTGGCAATGTCCTTGAAAATCCGCTGATCTTTCCATGAAGCGCTATCTTCCATTCGTAATCATGGCCGCGGTTGCAGTGCTCACGGCCGGCGCTGGTGCGATACTCTACCGCGCGAAGCAGCGCACGAGTGCGGTTGGCAGTCCCGCAGTCGCGGGATCGCCCGGTCAACCGGGAGCCGAGCCGCTGCACGTTCGCGGCGACCCGGACGCGCCGGTCACGCTGGAGGAATTCGGCGACTTCCAGTGTCCAACATGCGCCACGGTTTCTGGCGTAATTGGTCAACTCGAGCAGGGCTACGGGCACCGGCTGCGCGTGGTCTTCCGGCATTATCCTCTGGCGATGCATTCGCATGCGAGCGAGGCAGCGCTCGCTGCCGAAGCGGCCGGCTTGCAAGGACGCTTCTGGGAAATGCACGATTTACTTTACAAAAATCAGGCAGTCTGGAGCAAAGCTTCGGAGGTTCGCCCGCTTTTCACTGGGTATGCTCGCTCCCTTGGCCTGGATGTAGAGCGGTTCGTCAAAGATTCGAACAGCGATGAAGTCAAAGGGCGTGTCTTTTGGGAAGGACAACAGGGCGTCTTGCGTGGCGTCAAGAATACTCCAACGCTCTTCATCAACGGTCGGGAGCTGGGGCCTCCTTTTAGTCCGGAACGCTTGCGCGCCGAAATCGATGCGGCGCCCGGTGGAAGCAAAAACTTCTGAGCGTTGCGTTGCCGGTGCAAAGTGCAATTACGTGCGATCTTGTAGAGCAAGCGCATCGCTTCCCGAGCACTGAGGTGAGTGGAAATCGTGCGGCCGCCCCAAAGCCTTCCGAGGTGGCAGGCGGAACGCGCCCGCCCTACAACTGAAGGGACGGCGCGTCGCGCCGGGTAACGTTGGAGTGCGCGGACACACAGTGACATTTCAAGGCGAACAAATTGCGAGCAACCGAACGCGGCTGGTCTTGCAGATCTGCCTGATCGTGGCTATGACAATGGCAGCCTATTTTCCCGCGCTGAACGCCGGATTCATCTGGGATGACGATCGCTACTTGACGAACAATCTTTTACTGACCGCACCCGACGGCCTGCGCCGCATCTGGTTTTCGCTCGACTCGCCTTCCCAATATTTTCCGCTCACGTATACGAGTTTCAGGATCGAACGCGCGCTTTGGGGCCTTCGACCTTTCGGCTATCATCTGACGAATTTACTTCTGCACATCGCGAATGCGCTTTTGCTGTGGCGATTACTCGCGCGGTTGAACGTTCCCGGCGCACTGTTGGCCGCTGGAATTTTCGCCCTGCACCCGGTGCAAGTGGAATCGGTGGCCTGGATCACCGAGCGCAAAAACCTGCTGATGGGCTTTTTCTTTTTGCAGGCGTTGACCGCCTGGATCGCGTTTGTCGATGAGCGAACAAGGCAGCGCCGACGTTTTTACACGTTGGCTCTCGTATTTTACGGCTTGGCGTTATTCAGCAAGGCGACCGCATGCACTTTGCCGGCGGCATTGGTTTTGATTTTGTGGCTACAGGAGAAACCGATCACCCGCGAGCGACTGATTCAGATTAGTCCATTCGTTTTGCTGGGGCTGCTAATGGGTCTGCTCGTGACATGGTGGGAACGTTACCGTCAAGGAACCTACGGAGCGGAGTTCGCAATCGGATTGCGGGAGCGGTTAGTGATCGCCAGTCACGCGGTTTGGTTTTACGCAAGCAAATTGATTTGGCCTTCGAAGCTAACATTTACTTATCCGCGCTGGCACGTTGCTGCTAACGATCCGCTTGCCTACGGATGGTTGGTCGGTCTGATCGGGATATTTGCCGTGATTTTCTTTACCCGCCGAATTGTCGGGCGCGGCCCCGAGGTAGCGGTGGCGTTCTTTATCGCGACGCTCAGTCCGGTTCTTGGTTTTGTCATGCTCTACACATTCCGTTATTCGTTCGTAGCCGATCATTACCAGTACATCGCCAGCATCGGCTTGATCGCGCTGCTCGCGGCAACGTTGTCGAAGCTGGCCGCGAAGGGCCGAGCGAGCTGGCACCTCGAAGTCGCATCGGCGGCGCTGCTATTTCTCCTCCTTGGTGGATTGACGTGGCACCAGACGAAGATTTACCGCAATGCCGAAACGCTCTGGACTGATACGCTGGCAAAGAATCCCGACTCCTGGTCGGCGCACGACAATCTCGGAGTCGAACTGCTCCGGAAAGGACAATTGGACGACGCTATGATTCATTTCCAAAAGACGCTTGCCATTAAGCCCGATCACGCCGAAGCGCAGGATAATCTCGGCAACGTGTTTTTTGGAAAGGGCCAGATGGATGACGCGGTTGCGCATTATCAAAAAGCTCTGGAGATCAAACCCGATTACGCTTCGGCTCACAACAATCTCGGCAACGTGTTTCTGCGCCGCGGGGAGCTGAAGCAATCAATTGCGTATTATCTGAAAGCTATCGAGATCAAACCCGATTTGGCCGAAGCGCACTACAATCTCGGCTTGGCCTATCGGGAAGAAGGCAGACTTGAAGACGCGATTCGCCATTATCAAAGGGCCCTCGTGTTAAGGCCCGATGATGCCGAAGGGCACTACAATCTGGCGGAGGCGCTGCTTCAGCTCGGCCGGCGCGATGAGGCCACAGCGCACCTGACTGAGGCATTGCGAATCAAGCCTGATTACAGCGAGGCAAAACGCGAGCTAGAGATGCTGGCGTGGCAAAATCGGAATGATCCCAAACGTTAGTCCGGGCGCTGGCGAACATCGCGTTTCCAATCCGCTGCTCAAGCTGTAATTTCTCACGAGAGTTGCCTCGCTTCGGGACTTCCAAAGGTCCAACTTTGATCAATTTCTCGTCTCGACGTCGGGAGGCGCAAAGAAACCATTGGAAGCTTCGGACCTGACTCGGGGTTTGAACGGGCATTCGTACTTACGAGTGAGAGTTGGAACTTTGGAACTGCCAAGGTTGGGACAAATCTCACTCGAACCTACAGCTTTCGGAGGTGGCAGGCGGAGCGCCCGCCCTACGACTGAAGGGACGGCGCGCCGCGCCGGGTAACGTTGGAGTGCGCGGACACATCCGCGCTTTTGGAACCACACGGCATGCCGCGTCGTGCAAAAAGCGGCAACGTGTGCCGCGCTCCAAAGTTAGCGGCGTTTTGGGAAAAGAAAAAAAAAGCGTGACAACCACTTGGCCGCTCCGGTAGCATCCGCAAGAAGGTAAGAGATTTTTTACCTCGTCAGAACGCACAGGAAAAGAAAATTTCCCAATGAAAAAAGTCCCCTTTGATGAAAGGGGAAATCCTCAGGCAAAAACATGAACGCTATTAAAACGAAACTTACATCCAAATCGGGGCCGCTACGGCGTGCCATCTCAATGCTTTTCTTTGGTGCCGCGGCTGCGGCTGCACTTTGGGCCATTGTGCCACCGCGCGCCTTAAGCCAATCGCATGCGCAGGATCAGAGCGTTGCCCTGAGCAAGATTGCTCCCTGGGTCCTCCAACACACTGCCGATGGCAAGGAGGCGGAGTTTCTGGTCGTCCTGAGCGACCAGGCTGATCTGAGCGGCGCAGAGGCGCTGACAACAAAGCAGGAGAAAGGCCGCTATGTGCGCGACGCATTATGGAACAAAGCCCAGGCGACGCAGGCGCCGCTTCTGACCTGGTTGCGCGAGCGCAATATCGAGCACCGCTCTTATTATATAGTCAATTTGATCTGGGTAAAAGGAAACCGCGATGTTGCAGTGGAGCTGGCGGCGCGGCCGGATGTTCTGCGCGTCGAAGGTAACCCGCACGTCAAAAATCTCTTTCCTCAACCAGGGCCGGTGACTGAGGCGCCTTTGCAACCGGGGGCTCCGGCGACGATCGAGCCGGGCATTACTTACACGCACGCGCCTCAGGTGTGGGCGCTTGGATTCACCGGCCAGAATGTTGTTGTGGCGAGCGCCGACACCGGTCAGCGTTGGACGCACAACGCGCTCAAACCGCATTATCGCGGCTGGAACGGCGTCGTTGCCGACCATAACTACAATTGGCATGACTCCATCCACGACAGTGTCGGCAACCCCTGCGGGAACGACTCGCCTTTCCCTTGCGATGACTTCTTCCACGGAACCCACACTACTGGCACCGCGATCGGCGACGACGGTATGGGCAACCAGATCGGAATGGCGCCCGGCGCAAAGTGGATTGGTTGCCGCAACATGGACCAGGGCAACGGCACACCGGCCAGGTACATCGAGTGCATGCAGTTCTTCCTGGCGCCTTACCCGGTAGGCGGCGGTCAAGGCGACCCGACGTTGGCGCCCGATGTTACGATTAACTCCTGGGGTTGTCCGCCTTCGGAAGGCTGTTCAGCTAACACGCTGCAAGCTGCTGTCGAAGCTCAAGCCGCTGCTGGCATCCTGATGGTGGTCGCAGCGGGTAACTCCGGGCCGGGTTGTTCTACTGTGGTAGATCCACCGTCGCTCTATGCAGCCTCCTACACCGCCGGGGCGCTGAACACCGGCACCGATACCATTGCTGGCTTTAGCAGCCGCGGCCCTGTTACTATCGATGGAAGCGGCCGGATAAAGCCCGATATCTCTGCTCCGGGCACGAGCACCCGCTCGGCCAGCAACGTCTCTGATAATGCATATACGACTGCCAGCGGCACGTCCATGGCCACGCCGCATGTGGCTGGCGGCGCGGCCTTGCTTTTGTCGGCGCGCCCGATACTGCATCACGATGTTGCCATGCAAAGGACGGTGTTGAACAACTCGGCGTTCCATCTGAACTCGACTCTGTGCGGCAGTTCCGGTTATCCTAACAATACGTTTGGATATGGCCGTCTTGATGCACTGGCCGCTTACAATTATCTGCTGCTCACCGGCGCCGTTTCGCGTAAAACACAGGGCGGCGCGGGCACATTTAATATTAATCTGCCGCTCAGCGGCGAACCGGGGGTGGAGTGTCGCAGCGGTGGCGGCAACTACACGCAAGTCTTCACTTTTGATAACAACGTGGTCAGCGGTTCAGCTGCGGTGACGGGTGGCACAGGTACCGTCTCCGGGAGCCCGACGTTTTCCGGGAACACCATGACCGTCAATCTCGCTGGAGTCATCGATATTCAGAAAATCACTGTCACCCTAACCAATGTGACTGATACGTTTTCTCAAGTCCTAGCCCCGACTGCGGTGAGCATGAATGTTCTGATTGGCGATGTGAACGGAAACAAGACGGTTAACGCATCCGACGTTGGTCTGGTAAAATCGCAAGTTGGTCACGGGGTCACCGGCTCCAACTTCCGCGAGGATGTCAACGGCGATGGTTCCCTTACCGCCACCGACGTTGCCTTGACCAAATCGCATGTCGGCGATGGTCTCCCATAATTGGAGGGCATTTTTCCCGGGTAAAAAAGTTTAAGAAACCCAAAAAAAAGTATTGCATTTATTTTCCAGTCTTGATACAAGCGAACAAATCCAGAGCAAATATCGGGGCAGAAAAAAAGTTCAAAAAAATCAAAAATAATTCTTGCATTTATTTTCCAGTCTTGATACAAGCGCATCAATTGAACGTCTAAACGACGGAAAAAATAGAAAAAACAACCATGAAAAAAACACTACTCATCACAACAATCATCTGCGGAATGATGGCAGTCGGGGTCGGAACTGCTTTTTCGCAGAATCACACCCAATCACTGTCGTTTACCCCGAGCGGGTCGATATTCAATCAGAACGATACATTTACTGTTAATACCTCTCTCACCTACGCTGGCTATAGTGCGTACGGGCTCTCCTATTGGCTGGAAACGGCTGGTGGCACGCAGAGTTTTTTCCACATCACGGCAGAAGACTTTTTAACGTTCAATGATCCGACCCAGCCGGGGTGGCCAAATGAGTTCGATTTCGCCATGACTAACGGCATAGATGCCGGTATGTTTGCTACCCACAATGATTTGGGTGCGACGACGCAGCCGCTGGTAGCTGTACCGCCCGGCACCTATCAGATTTCGCACATTACCTTTTCGATTACTGGCGCCGCGCCTGGCACTTATACGTTCTTCTCGACGAGTACTAATCCGCGTCCCTCGATAGTCGCCGATGACTCGTTCAACGATAATCCGCTCGCTCGGGCCGGATTCACGATCACGGTCGTGCCCGAGCCGGCCACGTTTGCGCTGCTGGCTTTGGCGGGAGCTGGGTTGGGCTTGCTCGCCTATCGCCGCCGGTCCGCGACGCGCTGAGACGCTCACTTCGATCGAGCTTTTTTGAGCAGCTCCATCCAATCGGATGGAGCTGCTTGCTTTCTACCATAGGCGCTCTCCTCGAAAGCCATCGCGCTTCTTCACAAATTCTGAGATCGTTGGACGTTGGATGTTGGATGTTTGCTTTTATCTGCTGATTAAGAATCGCAGAAAGATGAATAGTGCCCGATGAACAAGGAAAGCATCCAACCCACCTTTGCCGTGGACGGGCGCCGCCGTGGCGAGCATCCAACCCGCCTTCGCCCGGGACGGGCTCCGCCGTGGCGAGCATCGGACATCCAACATCCAACCAATTGCGGCGCCTTCCCATGAAGCGCTATCTTCCTTTTGTCATTATCGCCGCGGTTGCGCTGCTCACGGTCGGCGCCGGCGCGATATTGTATCGTGCGAAGCAGCGCGCTGTTGCAGGTGGCGGCGTAACGAGACCATCGACCAGTGAAACTGGGGCGGAGCCGCTGCATGTTCGCGGCCAGCCCGGCGCACCCGTGACGCTGGAGGAATTCGGCGACTTCGAGTGTCCATCGTGCGCTGCCACGGCTCAGGTAATTGGTAAACTCGAGCACGATTACGGCCCGCGTCTGCGTGTTGTCTGGCGGAATTTTCCGCTCGCGATGCATGCGTTCGCGCTGGAAGCGGCGCTCGCGGCGGAAGCGGCCGGCTTACAAGGACGGTTCTGGGAAATGCACGATTTGCTTTACAGAAATCAGGCAGTCTGGAGCAAGGCTTCCAACGTTCGCGCGTTTTTTAACATGTATGCACGCTCCCTCGGCTTGGATGTCGAGCGGTTCGCCAAAGATTCGGCAAGCGAGGAAGTCAAAGCGCGCGTCGTCTCCGACGGGCAGCATGGCGTCTCGCGCGGCGTGCGGAACACTCCCACCATCTTTATCAACGATCGCGAGGTGCGCGCTTCTTTCAGCCCGGAGCGCTTGCACGAGGTAATCGACGCAGCGCTCGCGGAAAGAACCCCGAAAGCTTTCGGGGCTGACAGTGGTCTGCCACCGGCAAAGATTCAACCGGGAGAAGGGCGCAAATGACCAGACCGCGTCTCCAAACAGTTTTTTATACCATCGCGGCGCTCATCGCTCTAATCGGGCTGGCTGATTCTGCTTATCTCACCGTTATGCACCTCACCGGCGAAGACGTTCTCTGCGGTTCTGGGGATTGCTCTGTTGTCCTCGGCAGCGTCTATGCTGCCGTCCGTGGAATTCCGACGGCAGCCTTCGGCGCTCTGGCTTACTTCGCTGTTTTCAGCTCAGCCCTGCTCGCCGCTTTTGGTTACACCCGCGCCCGAATTTTCCTCACGCTTGTCGTGGCTGTGATGTTTGGCGTGACCCTGTGGCTGCTCTACGTGCAGGCATTCGTACTGCATGCGTTCTGCCCTTTCTGCCTGCTGTCGGCCGCGCTCACGTTTTTTCTCGCCGGCATCGTTGTTGCCACTCCTTCCACCACGCTGGAGCAGAGCGAAGGCGAGTCTTCTCACTGAAGCGGTGGGCGTGTCGATTTGTTGCATGCGATCGCGAGCAGAATCTGACGCACGTCGGCGCGCCCTTCGCGCAATCAGGGCGACTAACCGCGCTACATTTTTGAAACCGCTTCTAGCAGAAAAAGCGTGACAACCACTTGCCCGCTCCGATAACATCCGCACAACGTCAGACAGACAAGAGGAAATTCCCCATGAAAAAAAAGTCAGCTTCTCAATCCGCCTTCTTTAATCTACGCCTCTTGCTGAGTTTTGTGCTTTGCTCGATCGGCCTTCTCCTGGCGATATTCGGTTTCGCCGGCACACCGTGGCGCCCGGTCGCGCACTCTGATCAATTGCCACGCTATATGCCTGTCCCCGGCGGCGGAGCGGACGATCTGGACCGCATGGAAGTTGAGTGGAACAATCGCCTGACGTATCCGACCGGCCGTTTTAATCCCGCGTGGGTGCGCGCGGCGGCCGCCCGCGACGCTCTCATCCCGCGCGGTGTCCCCTCCGGCCTACGAGGGAGAGACCTCAAGGGCAGGCATATGCCGCTGGCACTTGACCCCAATCGCTTTACCGCTCTCGGGCCGCAGCCGCTTCGAATGACCGGCTGCTCGGGTTGCTACAACTACACCACAACCGAGGGCCGCATCAACGACATCGTGATTGATCCGACCACAATCAACAACGGCAGCATCGTTGCCTATGCAGGTAGCGTGGGCGGCGGCGTCTGGAAGACCACCAATTGCTGCAGCAGTACCACCTCCTGGAGCGTCGTCACCGACGACCCGCTTCTCGCCACCATCAGCATCGACTCCGTCACCATTGACCCAAATAATCACAACACCATCTATGCCGGCACGGGTGACCTGAATTATGGCTCCTT
>Ga0193729_1000548_pt1 | contig 19733 bp, 16 predicted proteins | sample U1c2metaG_FD_143036 | JGI IMG/M metagenome (GOLD analysis project Ga0193729, IMG submission 143036) | Soil microbial communities from a riparian zone of the East river system, Colorado, United States - U1c2 | ecosystem: Environmental > Terrestrial > Soil > Riparian zone | place: USA: East River...
CGCGCTTGGCGGCGAATTGCACGCGGCGGGCCCGCCGATCCATCGAGCGGAGAACGTTGTGCGGGCGATTCCGGTTGATGCGATGGAAGATGTCGAAGTCCGGCGTGTCTCAAACTCGACACTTCAACCATTTTCCCTGGAAGAAACCAGGACGACCACGCGTGCGACCACGACAAGGCACATCACGAAAACCACGCGCGGCGTAAAGCGTGCCGTCGCAGTCGTCAAGCCACCGCCAATCGGCAGCGCTGCGGCTGACTGGTCGCGCTGGCCCGTGGGCACGACATTCCGGTTGCTCTCAACCGGGCAAGTGTATCGGGTCGATGATTACGGCTGGGCCTTGTCCGGCCGCAATACGATCGATCTTTACATGGCGAATCAACGCGACATGAATTCATGGGGCGCGCGACCGGAGCTGATCCAAATCTTGCAGTGGGGCGATCCGCAACAAAGTTTGCAATTCCTGCAGTCGCACCAGGATTACCGCCACATCAAGCGCATGGTGCTGGAGCTCGAAGGCCGCGGGCGAGAAGCGGCGGGGATGCAGTAGCGGGCGCTTAAGCCCCGAGGCAGGAACCTGCAGAGTTATCTGCTTGGTTTGATTGATTCAGCATCGCTCTCGCCGTTTCGAGCTCTCCGCCAAGTGATTTTGTGCCCGCGGCAGTTGCTTCGACTACTTGGCGCGCTCGCTCCAATTCGCCACGGTGGACATAAGCCATCGCTTTCGCGGCGAGAACGTTTATTTTTTTGTCCTCGGAAACCAAACCCATGGAATATGCAAAGGCCGCTTCGATTTCCGCTGGTCGCGCAGAGGCTAAAGATAAATCGCCCCATTGCCCGGGCGAAAGCTTCCTTTGACAGCGGAAAACAACTGTACCGGAACCTGGTATGTCGGCAATGACCTCAAAACAATCGCGGAGTCGAAATTGGAGCAAGTGGATCCAGGATGTGTAGTAGTGGGCAAAGTCCTGCTGAGCGACATAACTCTGGCCAGGAACCAGCTGAGGAAAAAACTGCGACGCAATCGCCGTGGCCAGTTCGGGGGACTTCATGGCGTCGATGAAAAGAAATTCGATCGGTTCCTCTTCCCATCGTGCGTATCTCAAATCTTCCTCGTGCACCACGATCTGGTTCCGCCATTTGTGGGTTCGCCTGAGGAATTCGGGCAGAAAACTCCCGCCCGCGGTGAGGAGTCCTTCCACTTGTTTTCCTTTGGCCCAGGCTTCGTAAAATTCGTCCCCAATGAAAAGATCGTAAGCGTGTATCTGCTTCTGCCTGATCTTAGAATTTAACGCCAGTCCTTGGGCCAGTGAAATCGTTGACGCCCCGAGAAAACAACCTAGGTCAACAATCGCTCCAGTTCCGCGATAGGTTTGAGCGGCATAAGTCCTCAGCCAATGCTGCTCGTGTCGCGTAGTCATGCCGAACTCCTGTTTGTTTCTCTTGGAGCGAAGACGAAAATAGCGCCTAGGCCGCAGCAAATCTGACAAGGGAGTCATGCGCAAACAGCCGTTAGCGTTTGCTCCAATCGAGGATGATTTTGCCGGAGTTGCCGGATTTCATGAGTTCGATTCCTTCGCGAAACTCGCGGAACGGGAAGCGATGGGTAATGACGGGGCTGATGTCGAGACCGGATTGGATGAGCGCGGTCATCTTGTACCAGGTTTCGTACATTTCCCGGCCGTAAATTCCCTTAATAGTGAGTTGATTGAAGACGACCAGGTTCCAATCAATCGCGGCGCTGCCGGGCATGATGCCGAGCAGCGCGATTTTTCCACCGTGAAACATGTTCGGCAAGATGTCGATGAAAGCGTTCGGGCTGCCGGACATTTCGAGCGCGACGTCGAATCCTTCTTTCATCCCGAGCTTCTCTATCCCGTCGGTCAGTTTTTCGGTGCGCACGTCGAGTGCGAGTGTGACGCCCATTTTACGCGCGAGATCGAGGCGGTAGGGATTGATGTCGGTGATGACGACATGACGGGCGCCGGCTTGTTTGCAAATCGGCACGGCCATGCAACCGATCGGGCCGGCGCCGGTGATGAGCACGTCTTCGCCGACGAGATCGAACGAGAGCGCGGTGTGGACGGCGTTGCCAAGCGGATCGAAACAGGAAAGCACATCGAGGGGGATGGAGGGATCGGCGTGCCAGCAATTTGATTGCGGGATTGCGACAAACTCGGCCCACGCGCCGGGACGATTTACGCCGACCCCTTTCGTGTTCGGACAAAGATGGCGACGGCCGGCGAGACAATTGCGGCAATGTCCACAAGTGATGTGGCCTTCGCCGACGACGAGATCGCCGGGCGCGAAACCTCGCACGTGATTGCCAACAAGATCGACAATCCCGACAAATTCGTGGCCAATGATCATCGGCACGGGAATCGTTTTCTGCGCCCAGGCATCCCAGTTATATATATGTACGTCGGTGCCGCAGATCGACGTTTTCACAACGCGGACGAGGATGTCGTCCCCGCCAACTTCGGGAACGGGAACTTCTTCCAGCCAAAGACCGGGCTCGGCTTTGCTTTTGACGACGGCCTGCATCGTTTTCTGCACGAGAAGAAATTAGGCGAATCAGGAAAGTCCGCCAGTCCGGACGGACTCGTCCCCGTGGCGAGCAGGAAAGCAGGAAAAATTTGTAGGGCGACGGCTCCGGTTGCCGATTCGGGGAACACGGAGGCGATGCGCCTGCCCCACAATTTGCGGCCGCCACAACCGCGCTTGCGTTCAATACTTTCGTTCGGGATGATGGAGGTAATGCCCGCGACGCTTGAGCAAGTCGAAGCGAAACCGACAGTCACGCGATCGACTTTTATTTTCCGTTTCCTCAGCACGATTGCGCTTTGGTCGGTCGCACTGGTGATCGCCTTCTCCGGTTACGAACTGGCGTTCTGGGGATTGATCAGCGTGTTTGGTTTGATCGCGCTCTGGGAATTTTACCGCATGCTCGATCATCGCGGTCTGCCGAATTTTAAAATCACGGCCATGATCAGCGGGGCGATCATGCTGGGTGGAAGTTTTTACTACTTCGCGAAAATGGGGCCGGCGCGCTCCTACGACTTTGAAGTGGCGGTGCTGCTGTTTTTTTTGCTGACAGTTTTTGCGCGGCAGATGTTCGCGCGCCTGCGCCAGGACGAGCCGCTCCAAACCATGGCTTACACGTTATTCGGGCTGCTGTATGTGCTTTGGCTTTATAATTTCATCACGAAGATCATCTACGTCGTGCCGCGATCGAGCGCGGGCGCAGTGACCGGTCAATTCTATGTTTTGTATCTGATCGCGGTCACGAAGTTTAGTGACATGGGCGCGTATCTTCTGGGCAGCGCGATTGGGCGACACCAGATGATTCCGCACATCAGCCCCCAGAAAACCTGGGAAGGATTTTTCGGCGCGCTCGCGCTGTCGCTTTGTGCGAGCCTCGCACTCTACAAATTGATGCCCGGACACCTGTCGGTGCTGAATTGGACCCACGCAACGATTCTCGGGTTGTTGCTCGGATTCGCGGCTGTTGTCGGCGATCTCGCCGAATCGATCATCAAGCGCAGCACCGGTGTGAAGGATTCCGGGAATTTTTTGCCGGGAATCGGCGGCGCGCTCGATTTGGTGGACAGTTTGCTTTTCACCGCGCCGCTGTTGTTTTTCTATCTGCGCCTGGTGATCCGTGTGCCGTGAGATGCGCGCTGTAGCGGAAAATTCTGGGGAGCGCACGCGCCCTCGCGTGCTCTTTTCGGCGCCCTCGCCGAAAAGGTCTTCGTTCTGCGCTCGGAATGTCTCCGGCGAGGGCGCCGGAGACTGCACGCGAGGCGCGTGCGCTCCCCGTTATGAAACGTAAACGCGTGGTCGTTCTCGGAGCGACCGGGTCGATCGGCGAGAGTGCGTTGAAAGTGGCGCACGACATCCCGGAGCGGATGGAAATTGTCGGGTTGGCGGCGAACAGCAACGCTCAAAAGCTCGCCGTGGCCGCGAACAAAGTCCGGCCGCAGTCGCTTTGTCTGGTCGATGAAAGCAAGATCGACATTTTGCGTGGCGCACTAGAGTACGAGCCGCAGATTTTTAAGGGCGAAGAAGGATTGCGCGAGATCGCTTGCCTAACGAATGCGGACATCGTGTTGGTCGCCATCGTTGGAACGGGCGGATTGCGTCCGGCACTGGCCGCAATTGAAGCGGGAAAGGATCTGGCGGTGGCGAGCAAGGAAATTCTGGTGATGGCGGGCGAGATCGTCATGCGGGAGGCGCGCGACAATGGCGTCCATGTTTTGCCGGTCGATTCGGAACACAATGCGATCTTTCAATGCCTGGAAGGCAAGATGCTGGAAAGCAGAAAACGTCCAACATCCAACCCGCCTCCGCCGTGGACGGGCTCCGCCGTGGCGAGCATCGAACGTCCAACATCGAATGCAGAGAGTCGGGCGTTGGGCGTTGAGTGTTCGGTGTTCGATGTTTCCGATGTTAATCGAATCATTCTCACCGCATCCGGCGGACCGTTTCGGGAAACGCCCGCGAAAGAATTTGTCGGTCTTACGCCGGAGCAGGCGCTGAAACATCCGACTTGGACCATGGGTCGAAAAATCACGATCGATTCGGCCACTCTATTTAATAAAGGGCTGGAGATGATCGAGGCGCACTGGTTGTTTGGGGTGGAGATGAGGCGCGTGGAAGTGGTGATCCATCCGCAAAGCATTGTCCATTCGATGGTGGAGTTCAGCGACGGCTCTGTGCTCGCGCAGCTGTCGCACTCCGATATGTGTTTTCCGATTCAGTACGCCGTGACCTGGCCGGAGCGGGTGCCAAATTCATTGCCGCCGCTTGATTTCGGAAAACTTCGGCAACTGGAGTTCGCCACGCCGCGCTACGATGATTTTCCGGCGCTGAATCTGGCGCGACGCGCGGGCGAATCGGGCGGGACTTTGCCTGCGGTCCTAAACGCCGCGAACGAAGTCGCGGTCGCCGCATTCCTGGATCGACAGGTGAACTTTCCGCGCATCTGGCAGATCGTTGAGGAAGTCATGAACCGGCATACACGCGTTGCGCATCCTGATCTCGATGCGATATTGCGAGCCGATCAATGGGCGCGCGCCGAGGCTGCGAGATTCGTTAAATCTTTAAAGCGTTAAATCGGCCGCGCTGCTTGTCCGGATCACGATTCACGTTTTCACCATGATCATCCACGTCGCGCGCGTCATCCTCATTCTCCTCGAGGTTCTTGTTCTTTTTAATCTGCTCATCGTTGTGCATGAGTTGGGCCATTTTCTGGCAGCGCGCTGGCGCGGTCTCTACATCGAAAAGTTCGGCATCTGGTTCGGCAAACCGCTTTGGAAAAAGACGATCAACGGCGTGCAATACTCGCTTGGCTCGCTGCCGTTTGGCGGGTTCGTCGCGCTGCCGCAGCTCGCGCCCATGGACATCATCGAGGGAAAGGCGGACGTGGATCGTGCGAAGCTCGCTCCGATCTCCGCGCTCGACAAGATCATCGTCGCGTTCGCGGGACCGTTGTTCAGTTTCGGCCTGGCGGTGTTGTTTGCGATCATCATTTTCGCGATTGGACGACCGGTGAGCGAATCGGAAGCAACCACGACGATCGGTTACGTGATGCCGGATTCGCCCGCGGCCCGGGCCGGATTGAAACCAGGCGACAAGATTCTCGCGGTCGATGGCCATCACGTGTCGCGTTTTGGCGGCATGGGCGCCGACAGTATTTCGTGGCGGATCGTTAGCAGTGAAGGCAGTACAATTCCGATTACGATCGCTCGCGATGTTGACGGCAAAACTGAAACACGAACCGTCGAAGCCAAGCCAATCATCCCGGAAACCAAGCCGTGGATGCGCAAGGCGCTGCGGCAAATCGAGATTCTGCCCGCAGAGACTCCTTTGGTTGCGAAAGTTGAGCCGGGGAGCCCGGCAGCGAAAGCTGGCCTGAAGGCGAACGATCTGATCGTCGCGATCAATGGCCAGCGGTTGTACCACATTCTTGGCGTCGCAGATTTTATTCGCGATCATCCGGGCGAGCCGCTCACCTTGACAGTGGAACGTGACGGCAAAGAGATCCCGCTACAGTTTAATCCGGGTAACCCGAGCATCGCTTCAGTTTTCAAGGACGGCCCAGCCGATCGCGCGGGTCTCAAACAAGGAGACGTTATCGTCGCCATCGATGGCCGGAAGATCGCCAGCAGCCTGGCTATTTCTGATTATATCAAGCAGCACGCTGGCCGGCCTATAGCAATCACCGTTCAGCGCGGCGCGGAACAGCGCACGGTCAACGTGACGCCGGAGGTCCCCTTAAACGAAACAACGCCGCGCATTGGAATTTCCTGGGACGAAGATTACGGCATGATTCTGGACGCCTACGGAAAGCTCCACATCACCCACCCGAATCCGTTCGAGCAAATCCGCGCCGGCACGTTGTCTATCTTCAATACGGTGGGGGCCATCGTGTCGCCGAAGTCAGACGTGAGACTGCAACACATGAGCGGGCCAGTCATGATGATACGCGTTTATTATGTGATGTTTGAGAACAAAGAGGGATGGCGCATGGCGCTCTGGTTCAGTGTGGTGCTCAACGTCAACCTCGCGCTGCTCAATCTGCTGCCCATTCCCGTGCTGGACGGCGGTCACATCACGCTGGCTCTGGTTGAAGCGGTGCGTCGACGCCCGGTCAACATCCGAGTTCTCGAAGTGGTGCAAACCGCGTGCGCAGTTTTGATTATCGGCTTCATGGTTTACATCGCATTCTTCGATGTGCAGGACCTTTTCGGCGGCCACCGCGATACGCCGAAATTTTTGCCGAAAGCGACGCCGGGCGCGCACGAGCGGTAGCAGAGCCGTTGTTTCGGGATCATCGCGTTGTTATACTCCTGCCATGGGCATCGAGGACATCCGGATTTTGAAATACTTGGAGGCATTTAGTCCGTGCAACATCGTAATGAGCGACGCGGTTTACTAACTTCCCGATGAAGCCGAGGTCATGGACCTGAGAATGGTTGTCTCATTGAAATTCCGCGAACCTGGTTTGATGACAGATTGCACACCCCCTGATGCGTAACCTCTCTTACTGTTCAGACCCGTTTCTCTATCAGCGTCGCCAGACGCGCGAAGTGACGGTCGGCAACGTCGGGATCGGCGGAGCGAATCCGATCCGTGTTCAGTCGATGATCACGTGCGACACGATGGACACGGAGATGTCGATCCAGCAAACGATGGAGCTGGCGAAGGTTGGTTGCGAAATCGTCCGCATCACCGCGCCGACGGTCAAAGACGCGCGCAATCTCGAGCAGATCCTGAAAGGTTTGCGCGAGCGGGGCTGCGATGTGCCGATCGTCGCTGATATCCATTTCAAACCGGAAGCGGCGATGGAAGCGGCGAAGTGGGTGGACAAGGTGCGGGTCAATCCCGGCAATTACGCCGATTCAAAAAAGTTCGTCATTCGTGAGTACACCGATGAGCAGTATGCGGCGGAATTGTCCAGAATTTGCGAGCGTTTCTCGCCGCTTGTCGATCTTTGCAAGCAGCGCGGCATCGCTATGCGCATCGGCACCAACCACGGCTCGCTTTCCGATCGCATTATGAATCGTTACGGTGACACGCCCCTTGGCATGGTGGAGAGCGCGCTCGAATTCGCGCGGATTGCGCGCGATCTCGATTATCACGCGTTCGTCTTCTCGATGAAATCAAGCAACCCGAAAGTAATGATCGCCGCCTATAGGTTGCTCGTTGCGCGATTGAATGAGGAAGGGCGAGATTGGAATTATCCGATTCATCTCGGCGTGACGGAAGCCGGCGAAGGTGAAGACGCGCGAATCAAGAGTGCAATTGGAATCGGCTCGCTGCTGGCGGACGGAATTGGCGACACGATCCGTGTTTCGCTGACGGAGGACAGCCCGCATGAAATCCCCGTGGCGCGGGGATTGATCGACAACATAAAGAAAACACCAAACATCCAGCCCGCCTCCGCCGTGGACGGGCTCCGCCGTGGCGAGCATCCAGCATCCAACTCCGAAAGCTTTCGCGAGCAAGGCATCGAACTTTCGTTTGATCCGTTTTCATACCAGAAGCGAGTCAGCGAAACCATTGAGCGCGACAGTGTGCGGCTCGGCGGCGAGGAATTGATTCGCGTGGTCGTTAGGCAAACGAACTTCGACAAAATCGCGCACAAGATCGACAAGATGGGCGATTACAAACCGGAGATCATTTACGAAAATGCACAAATAGCAGAGATCGATCCTCGCGATGAAAGCGCGATTGCGCGACTAAATGCCAGCGATGCGCCGCGATTCGTGACCGTGAAGAATGATGTCGATTTGTCGGTGATCGCGGCATTTCGTTTGCTCGCGGCCAAATTGCAGCCGCGTCATCCGATTTTGCTCAAGGACACGCTGAGCCGCGTGAACGCGGGAAATGACGCAGCGCGAATGACGAATGACGAAGGAAGCCCGAATGATCGAATGACGAAAGGGAAGGCGGACACTTCTCTTCCTCTTTCGGGTTCCGTCATTCCTTCGACCTTCAACCTTCAACCTTCGACATTCCTTCACACTCTGCTCACCGCGGCCACAAACATTGGTTCGCTGCTTTGCGACGGAATCGGCGATGCGATTCTAGTGCAGGGCGAGGAAGCGCCCGGACAAGCGCTTCGACTCTCTTACAACATTCTGCAGGCGGCTGGATCGCGGATTTTCAAAACCGATTATGTCGCCTGCCCGAGCTGTGGACGAACGCTTTTCAATTTGCAAACGACGACAGCGAAAATCAAAGCGGCGACCTTGCATCTCAAAGGCGTGAAGATCGCGATCATGGGCTGCATCGTGAATGGTCCCGGCGAAATGGCGGACGCGGATTTTGGTTACGTGGGTGGCGCGCCGGGGAAAGTGAATCTCTACGTAGGCAAGACGCCGGTGAAATTCAACATTCCCGAAGCGGAAGCGGTAGGCCTGTTGCAGGACTTAATCCGCGAGCATGGCAAATGGATCGAACCGAGCGAGCAGCGGGCGGAAGCGCCGGTGTAATCGCGCCGGTAAATCTTGAATATTCCCAGCCCAACGCACGTCCATTTTCGAATCAAGCTAAAAGGATGAAACGATATCTTTTAATCATGTTGGGCGCTCTCTTTTGCGCGGGCGCATTCACGCCACCGACGACGACCGCGGGTGTCTTTATTGAAATCGGCGATCGCCCTTACTATAGCCACGGGCCGTGGTATTGGGAAGGCGGGTATCGATGGTATTGGGTGCCTGGACATTGGGCTTGGCGGTATCATCATCGCGTCTGGATTCACGGGCATTACCGTCATCGTTAAAGAAAGCTGACCCAGTTTCAGTGGCATCGCTGCGGACGGCTGTTCGTGTCGTCCGTAGAATGGTGCCGCTTGGACGTCGGAAACGAGCGCCGACGAAGCATGCGACAGGATTGCGAATCGGAGGCCTGGCGTTTGACTCGCTGTCTGTCTCCCATAAGATATTCGCCACTCCTCACTCTCGAGGAGATAGCATGGATAAAATCCGCAACATTGCCATCATTGCGCACGTCGATCACGGCAAGACTACCCTTGTCGATCAACTGTTGCGGCAATCGGGGACTTTCCGCGCAAACCAGAAAGTCGAGGAGCGCGTCATGGATTCGATGGACCTAGAACGTGAAAAGGGAATCACCATTCGCGCGAAGAACGCCGCCTTTCAGTGGAACGGTTATCGGATCAACCTCGTTGACACGCCGGGCCATGCGGATTTCGGCGGCGAAGTCGAGCGCATCATGAAGATGGTGGACGGCGTGTTGCTCGTTGTCGATGCACACGATGGTCCGCAAGCGCAAACGCGTTTTGTCTTGCGCAAAGCGCTGGAGAACAAAGTGAAACCGATCGTTGTCATCAACAAGATCGACCGGGAAAATGCGCGGCCGCATAAGGTCGTCGATATGGTCTTCGATCTCTTCGTCGAGCTGAAAGCAAGCGACGAGCAGCTCGATTTCCCAATCATTTACGCCAGTGCGAAAGATGGTTTCGCTCTGCGCGAGCTGCACGAAAATAACGAGGACATGACGCCCCTCTTTCGGGCCATCGTTCAGTACGTGCCGCCGCCTAAGATTTCGCCCGACCCGTTTTTCCAAATGCTCGTGTCGAATCTCGATTACAGCGATTATCTCGGAAGAATCGCCCTCGGACGCATCGTGAGTGGGCGGGTGAGCGTGGGCGATTCCATCGTCTGCATTCATCGCGATCAGCGGCGCGAACGCGCCACGGTTACGGCGCTCTTCACTTACACAGGCCTTGAGCAAGTGGAAGTAAACCATGCCAGCGCCGGCGAGATTATCCGTCTCGCCGGATTCGAGGAAATTTACATCGGCGAAACCCTTACCGACCGGGAGGAGCGTGCACCATTGCAATTCGTCGATATCGATCCGCCGACGATTCGCATGCGTATGGTGGTCAACGATTCGCCGTTCGCAGGGCGCGAAGGAAAGTTTGTCACCGCCCGGCATCTCCGCGAGCGCCTGATTCGGGAGACGCGCGGCAATGTTTCGTTGCAAGTGGCCGATACGGAAACCGCGGGCGCCTTCGAGATCAACGCGCGCGGCGAAATGCAGATCGCGATTCTGGTCGAGCAGATGCGACGCGAGGGATACGAAGTGATGGTCTCTCGTCCTGAGGTCATTTTTCAGCGCGATGAGAACGGCAACCTGCTTGAACCGCTCGAAAATCTATATGTCGATGTGCCGAAGGAGAATCTGGGAGACGTTCTGCAATCAATTGCCAATCGCAAAGGCGATGTTGTCAGCCACGATCACCACCCGAAGCGTGTCTCGATTGAGGCGATCATTCCAACGCGCGGCTTAATTGGATTCGAAACGGACCTCGTGAATCTCACACGGGGCGAGGGATTGATGAGCCATCTGTTTCGTGAATACGCGCCGTTCAAGGGCGAGATCGAAGGACGCAACCGCGGCGTGATGGTGTCGATGGAGGCAGGGCTTAGCACCGCCTACGCACTTAACAACATTCAGGAACGCGGACGTCTCTTCATCGGGCCGCAGGAAGACGTTTACCCAGGAATGATCGTGGGCGAAAACGCGCGCCCGGAAGATTTGCCGGTCAATCCCTGCAAAGCAAAGCATCTCACGAACATGAGATCGCAAGGCGAAGGCAAGGGCATTCAGCTGGAAGCCCCGCTGCGGATGAGTCTTGAGCGCGCGATTGAGTACGTCGACACCGATGAGTACGTGGAAGCGACGCCGAAATCGTTGCGTTTGCGCAAGCGAATTCTCGACGCGACCACGCGAAAGCGCGCCGCCATGCCGGCTGCTTAGTTTGATTGACAAACTGCTTGCGCTGCGATTGAATATGGACCGGTAGTTTCATTCCTCGCCAGCCACTTTTTCGCGAGGCGCGCTGTTCCGAATCTACAGCTTTAGTCAGTCAATTTTCAGGTCTAAGAATATAGCTCCGCGCATTTATGTCCGGACATAGCAAGTGGTCGAAGGTCAAGCGTTTCAAAGGCGCGATCGACGCTAAACGCGGCAAGATCTTCAGTAAATTGTCGAAGGAAATCACCATCGCCGCGAAAACCGGCGGGGGCGATCCGAATGGCAACCTGCGCCTGCGCAGCGCCATCCAGTCGGCGCGTGCGCAGAGCATGCCGAACGATAACGTCGAGCGCGCGATCAAGCGCGGCACCGGCGAGGGCAACGACGCGCAGCACTTCGATGAGATTGTTTACGAGGGCTATGCGGCGGGCGGGGTGGCGGTCATTGTCGAAGTCGCGACCGACAATAAGAACCGCACCGCCGCCGAGATTCGGAGCATCTTCAGCAAGAATCATGGCAACCTCGCCTCCACCGGAAGTGTTTCATATATGTTTCACAAGAAGGGCCAAATCACCGTTCCGCGCGCGGGCATCAATGAGGATCGCATTCTTGAGCTGGCGCTGGAGGCCGGAGCGGAGGAGTTGACAACCGACGAGGACGAGTATGTTATTATCACTTCCCACGATCAGCTCTACGCCGTAGCTGAAGCGCTCAAAAATGCGGGCGTAACCACCGATGGGCAAAAGTTTACCTTCATTCCCGATACGACTGTCCCGGTCGACGACGAGAACGTCGCACTACAGGTCTTGCGTTTGTGCGATAGCCTCGAAGAAGACGATGACGTGCAAAACGTCTATTCAAATCTAGACACTCCCGACGAATTGCTGGCCAGGTTGCCGGCCTGAGAATTATTGCCGCAGGAAACTGGCGGTGCGCGCTCGCCGTGGCGGGCGAAGAGATCCATTTTATTTATGAACCAAGAAAACGAGAACCAGCCTCGACCGCTGGAAACTGAAGCGGCTGCACCAGAACAACGGCATAACCGTCCCCGCCGCCATTATCCACGAAGACGTTATCGAGGTCGGGGCGATCAGGCCGGAAGCGAGAACTATAATGAGTCTCCAAATCATGCGCCTGCGGCTGTCGATCAGCCGGCCGGCAACCCCGGCGTTGAAACGCTGGATCGGCAAGCACCTGAAGGAACCGAAAGCGCAGTAGAAAACGGCGAGCAAACTCAGCGCGAGCCGGAATTCGGCGAAGGCATCATCGAGATTTCCGGCAAAGGTTTTGGTTTCCTTCGAGACCCCAAGCGAAACTTCGTCCAGACGCCGCAGGACATTTTCGTCACGCCCGAAATCGTGCGCCGTTTTGGCTTGCGCGATGGCATGTGGATTTATGGCGAAACCCGACGCGGCAATCGCGGTCCTCAGTTGATCAAGCTGCTCACGATCAACGGGGAAGAGCCAACCAAATATCAGGGCCTGCGGCCGTTCGAAGAGCTTACGACCATCAACCCGAACAAACGGATCAAGCTCGAGACCGTGCCCGATCGTTATACGACGCGCATCATGGATTTGATGACGCCCCTCGGCATGGGCCAGCGCGGGTTGATCGTCGCGCCGCCGCGCACGGGCAAAACGACGCTGCTGCATCACATCGCCGAGGCTGTCACAAAAAATCACAAAGAGATGCATGTAATCATTCTGCTAGTCGATGAACGTCCGGAAGAGGTCACTGATTTCCGGCGTTCGCATCCGAAGGCGGAACTGATGGCCAGTTCCAATGACAGCGATATCAAGAGTCACACCCGCATCGCGCAACTCGCCATTGAGCGGGCGAAACGGCTGGTCGAAGCAGGGAAGCATGTATTTATCCTGCTTGATTCGATCACCCGTACGGCCCGTGCATTTAACAACGCGATGGCCGGCGGCGGCCGCACCATGAGCGGTGGTATCGATGCGCGGGCCATGGAAATTCCACGCAAGATTTTCGCGGCCGCGCGCAACACGGAGGAAGCCGGCTCGCTCACGATTGTTGCCACCGCGCTCATCGAAACCGGAAGCCGGATGGATGAATTGATCTTTCAGGAATTCAAAGGCACCGGAAACATGGAAATGGTGCTCGACCGTAAGATCAGCGACCAGCGTGTTTATCCGGCGATCGACATTTTCCTTTCCGGTACGCGGCGCGAAGAATTGCTGCTGCAACCGTGGGAACTGGAGAAAATCAATTTGATCCGTCGCGGTCTCGCGGGTCACAAGCCAGAGGAAGCAATCCAGCGTCTGTTGATGTTCGTGAAAAAGTTTCCGACCAACACGCAGATGCTCAAAGAAATCCCCGGCTAATCCAAGGCACCGGCGATTCTCGATCTTAACCTGAAGCCGCAGGACGCACGCGAAGTCGAGTGGGAAGTTCTCCCGCCCGAGAATCGACAATCCCGAAAGCTTTCGGGACTCGAGCCGCTCTTCAAATGGCTCGCCATCATCATGGATGGTTTGCTGCGAGTTCCGGGAACGAAATTCCGTTTCGGCCTTAATCCGCTCATCGATTTCGTGCCAGGAATCGGCGACGTCAGCGCCGCGTTCGTTTCAACTTCGGTATTGATCTACGCGGTTACTCGCGGATTGCCGAAAATCCTTCTCGCCCGCATGGCGCTCAATATTTTAATCAACGAATTGGTCGGTATCGTGCCGGTCCTCGGTTCTGCTTTTGCGTTCTGGTTCAGAGCGAACAAACGCAACTACGACCTGCTCCAAAGTCACCTCGAGCTCCCGAGCCGGCCGCGTAAAAGCGATTGGATATTCGTCGGCGCCGTTCTCGGTTTGGTTTTCGTGATTGTTTGCGCGGGACTGATCGTAAGTCTTCTCGTTTTGCAGGCGATTGGAAGGCTCCTCGTCGGCCAATAAACCGAACCAGTGCAGTGTAACACTTAGATGGGAAGTGGCAGGAAGTGGGCACGCGTTGCGTTCCACCTTCTGATTTCATCACGCAGAGCGAGGTGGATCGGCTTCTCCGAGTGTGCCAGTCCGGCTTCGGACCGATACCAAAACCAATTGCCGTAGGCGCAAGATCCCCCTTCGAGATGTATAGCTCTCTGCGAGGAGTTTGCCCCGAAAGCGTTCGGGGGATTGTTTGCCAACGCGTTGAGGACAACGCGTTCCACCTTTGGGCTAGTCCCATGTCAATGGTTACAGTGCAGTAGGAAGGCTGCGCTCTTCACGTGCTGGTTGTAGAGCGCGTGGACGGTTTCGCGCGCCTCGACGTATTTTTCGCGGAAGGCATCGAGACTCTCATAGCCAAGACGAACCGCGAGCTTCCGTTGTTCGACCGGATCGGTCGGAAGCGTTGAAGCAGTTTTGTTTTCCCATCGACGGAGGCCCGATTCGCACCGCCGCAGAAATTCGTAACCGCGCTTCGCGTCCGCGGCCTGAGCAGCCGGCAGGACACCGCGTTCGCGCAATAGCTCCAGCGCATCATTCCAGTTGGGCTCCCAGACTCCGGCCTTCATTTGCAGTGCGTGCACCAGAAATTCGGCTTCGATTATTCCGCCAGCGCCGGTTTTGAGGTCCAGAAAATCGTGCCCAGAGCCGCGCTCGCGCCGAATTCTTTCGAGCATGTTGTCGATCTGATGGAAAAGATCGGCGCGCTTGCCGGCTTCTCTCCAGCAACGCTGTGCCATGTCGATGAATTGATCTTGCAGCGGGCCGGTCACGGAGCGTGCCCGGGTGAGGGCGTGCAGCTCCCAAAGCTGGGCGCGGCGCTGGTAGTAAGATTCATAAGCGGCCAGCGAACAAACAAGAGGACCTTTTTCCCCATCTGGCCGCAGCCGCGCATCGAGTGCCGGTAAATTTCCTTCCGCACTGGGCTGCGCCATGGCGACAACAAGATTTTGCGCGGCGCGAGCATCCTCCCCCACGAACAAAACATCGAGGTCGGCGCCGTAACTGATTTCGCGCCCGCCGAACTTACCGAGCGCGATGATGGTTAAATTTTCGCCCCGGAGGAGATTGTTCACGAACAAGAGACAGGCTTCGGCAAGGGTGGAGAGCTCATCGAAGATTGCGGCTTGATCCGCCAGGCCCAGGACATCGCGCAGAATGACGCGCAATAATTGCCTCTGCCGGTATGCGCGCACCGGATCGAGATCGCTCGGGCTTGCGCCTAACGAGTCGAGGCGCCGCAAGTGTTCAGCCATCGATCGCCCTTCGTAAAATGTCGGATCTCGCGTGATCTCTTCGAGTAACTGTGGCCGCCGGATGAGCAGGTCAGCAGCAAAGCGGCTGGCATCAAATGTTTTGACGAGCAATTCGAGCAGTTTCGGATTTGTCACCAGCAGCTCGAAGAGCAAACTGCGCAAGCCATAGGCTTGAACAAACCGGACGAATTGATTGAGAGTTGCGTCCGGGTCCGCGGCTTTCGCGAGCCAGTCGAGCAAGAGCGGACGTAGCTTGCGAAAGATTTGGCGTGTGCGTGGCGCGATATGGAAGCTGACGGAGGCTTGCGCCAAATCGGCCAGCGCCTTGGTGGCGCGTTTTTGATCGCTGAAAATTGCCAGATCAATCGGCTTTGCTTCCGCGGATTTCTGCGAAATGACGCGCCGGAAAATTGAGCGAACATTTCGCATCTGTTTTTGCAGCGCGGAGGCGAATTCCCGGCTTGATGAAAAACCGAGACTAAGCCCGAGTCGTCGCACCACTGCCGGTTCTTGTGGGACGGTGTGGGTTTGCTGCTCGGCGTCGATCTGCAAACGATGTTCGACGCGCCGAAGAAACCGATACGCTTCGTCCAGTTTTACGACTTCATCGGCGGGAAGCAGGTCCAACTGATGAAGAGCTCGCAGCGCTTTCAACATGCTCGGTTCTTGCAAGAAGGCGTGGCGCGCCCCGTGAATGAGCTGAAGCGCCTGCACGATAAATTCGATCTCGCGAATGCCGCCGGCGCCAAGCTTGACGTTGCGTCCGAGATTCTCCTGTCCCACGATGTCGCGCTCGATGCGTCGCTTGATGTTGGCGATCTCGTCGAGCAGATCGGGCGTTGGGCTGCTCGGATAAATGAACGGTTGATGTTGCCGCAGGAATTCATAAGCAAGCTCGCGGCTACCGCAGATTCCGCGGGTCTTGATCAATGCCAGCCGCTCCCATGTTTCGCCAAAGCCGCCGTAGTAATGCTCCATACTTTCCAGCGAGCGAGCCAGCGGACCGGCCGAGCCTTCCGGGCGGAGGCGAAGGTCGATGCGAAAAAGCGGGCCTTCGGGATCACGCGTCGAAAACGTTTCGAGAATCTTTTTCCCAAGCCGGTTAAAGAACTCGTGATAGGAAAGGCGCGGCGAGACCTGGCCCTCATGACTGTAAAGAAAGATAAGATCGACATCGGAGCTGTGATTAAGCTCGCTGCCGCCGAGCTTCCCCAGCGCGAGTATGGCAAACTCCGCACCCAGGGAGCCGTAGCGCTGACGCAACTCAGAGTTCCAGTGTTCGAAAACTGCGCTCAGACAGATTTCTGCCAACTGAGATAACTCGGCAGTCGTCTCTTCGAGTGGCGCGACGTCCGCGAGCTCTCGGAGCGCAATCCGCGCTATCTCGCGACCTTTCCAAAAACGCAGCGCCCGAAAATTTTCGGCCGCGATGGAATCGCCAGCCAGGGCGTGCAGATCATTCGCCATTTGCTCGTAGCCGCGAGCGGACAAGCACACATCTGGCTGGCCGAGCCACAAGAGAATTTCGGGATGCCGCACCAATCTCGTCGCGCAGATGCTCGACATCGCGAGGAGATGCAGCAGCGCTGCCTCGCCCAGAGGAAATCTTCCAATAACATCGACAAGCCCGGGCGCAGTCCCGCCGTCGCGGGACCAGGTTTCGCTGAGTTGAAGCAGCGTGTTTTCGACCTGGGACGGATTTAATGAGGCAGCGGCCTTTTCCAGAATCCAACTGCGCCCGCGATCCATCACGCGGAAGATGGCGCGAAATTAACCAAAAAACCAATTGTCGGTGTGGCGGTGTGGCACGTGGTGCGGGGCCAGGTCATCGGAGCGATCGACCGCATAGACGCCTTGTACACCAAGCTGCGCAAGCTCGCCACTGAGCTCGGTGCGCCAACCATCAAAGCCCTTGGCTATGAAACCAAAGAAGCCTTCGTGCAGAAAAAACTCTACCTCTTAAAATCATATGCTTGACCTAACCACATGTCTGCATTGCTAGGTTAGGCCTTTCAATTGCGCGCATTGAACGTCTTGATGAAATAGGAGTCATTCAGCGTCGAGTAATCTATCCCGAGGTCGTCACAGATCGCCTTGAGAAAGCTGATCAGAGCATCCTCCGCCATTGGTTTGCCCGGCGCACTTAGCGCTCCGTACAAACCTCCCATCGCCCTCATCACAGAAGGCGAATCTCCGAAGACTACGAAAACTTCGTTCATAGCGGTGGAGAAACCATCGCCCATAATGCTATGGCGGTATCCAAAGAGACGTCGTGCGGTGTCGAACTTCGCCGTCCTAATATGCGATTTGTCCGCCGCAGCGAGTTGCTTGTCCAGCAGCCGGTGCTGTAGGATGTATGTGATTACGGCGCCGACCAGGACTCCTGCAAGGCCAGAGAATAGCGAATTAAGGTCGAGGTGCATGGGCCTAACGCGAACAAGATGAGCTGCCGCGACCGGAGGCGCGCGTCGCTGCGGATTGACGGGTCGAACTTATGTAAAGCTGGATGGTACGGCGGCTCGCGGTCAGCTCCATCGACTGGTTAGGAGTTTGGGGCACTGGCCAATGACAATGCATACGATCTGCCCTTCTTCATGCGGACGATAACACCATGGTCTGCCGCGAAGTAGAGCGCGTACTGAACATCTGCCTTGGGAAAGGCCGAGAGAAGGCCGTACATCTCCGTCTGCAGTACGCCCGGTTTGTCTCGGATGAGCGCGATCGCGGCGTCCCGAATCTGACGATACAAAGGATCGGACCTCACCCAGTCGCTGTACTCCCGCTTCGCGGCATCGAGTTCGTACTGTAACGCTCCACCGGAGTTTGCATTCTGCTGCTTCCACGACTCAACGAGTGAGGCATAGGCTCCGCGGGTGACGGCAAAGTCGCCGCGAGTTCGACTACGAAGTATTACTTCACGGTTCAATGCGATTGAATCGCTGCGGTCGGGAAACTGCATACGCACTATGCTGCGGGCGCAACCTCCTGTAGTTTCTCTGAAATGCGCTGATGCAGCGGTGCAATGTGCTCGGGGCTGTACAGGATGGGAAGCATGGTGTCGGCGAGAGCCTTAACGCGCTGTAACTTCTGGAGCGTTGCGCGTGATGTCGGTCGGTAGAACAAGTCATCCCACAGAGCATCGAACTGGTCACTGACGATCTCGACTGCCGCCCAGTCGTGCTCGCTGCGATACTGGCTGCGCCATTGTGATGGAAGGAGGACTTCAGTGTCGACGTTCGAGTAGATGCCAAGCTGCTCAATGGCCATGACGCGCTCGAGCCGCGACACCATCTCGCGTGCAAGAGATTGTCGCCTTGCTGGGATCTTTAGTTGCTGGAATCTGCGCTCCATGCCCGGCAACTCGCGCATCAGCGCGTCCAGCTCTGCTCTGAGTACGCCTTGGCAGGATGTGCAGACGCCATGCTTCGACAACGTGAGGAAGCGGCCTTCTGTTCCGCAGACCGAGCAGCGTTGCCTTGCCCAGAGACTCATACACCTAACGAGACTCAAGATCAGCGACCGCGCCCGAGAGCGCGCGCGGCTGCAAGCTGGGACGAACTAACTACACGAAAGCTACGCATCGGAGCGGGGAGCGGTTCGTTGCAGCGCATGGTTAGGCCGCATTCGTAATCTCATACACACTCCTCAAAAATATACCCGCGTCACTGAAATCAGGGAAGACACAAACAGCACCCTCCGCGGACAATTGTGTCGCTCGACTTCCCGTGCCAATGCCAATGAACGGAATGCCAACACCGCGACAGGCACGAGCATCCCAAACTCCGTCACCAACATACACGGTGCAGGCAAATGACTCGCCATATCGTTCGGCGGCTCTCTGCCTCGAAAGCCTCATAATGGACTCCCTGTCGAGTGCGTCATCCGCCGATGCCGCGGGATGGTCGTCAAAGCACATCCCGGCACTGGCCATCTTGAGGCGGGCAGAATCACGCCAACCTCCAGTAGCAAGCGACACCCGATGCGACCCGCCCTGTGCGAGCCGGGACAACAACCTGTCAGCTCCTGCAACCGGTGCAAATGGAGACTGTGATGACGCGGCAGTGAGCAATTGGATGAAATGCTGGCGAAATCGCGAAACCTCCTGCGCCGTCGGTGACCGGCCCATGCGTGACGTGAAAACATTGTCGAAGATGCCGGAATCCGTCGTGCGCGGACAATGTGACCAATCGGTGTCGATGTCGGTGAAACCAAACACGTCCTTGAATGAGCGAACGAAGCACTCCTCGTC